>Ga0190265_10000734_pt1 | contig 22009 bp, 18 predicted proteins | sample Popmic124T_FD_133135 | JGI IMG/M metagenome (GOLD analysis project Ga0190265, IMG submission 133135) | Populus adjacent soil microbial communities from riparian zone of Indian Creek, Utah, USA - 124 T | ecosystem: Environmental > Terrestrial > Soil > Riparian zone | place: USA: Utah | collected...
AGGGGGGGAATCCACGCGGGTCGCATTGGCGCGCGGGCTGTAGAAAGGCGCTGGCTTTTGCGGTCCAAGCGCCGACGGACCGGGAAGCTTGTCGCCCGTGACCCCAGGCGCAGCGAGAGGACCGACGGCGACGGTGCCGCCGGCCTGTAGCGCGCGAACGTAATTCACTACATCCCAGCGGTCGCGCTCCTCGATACGGTTGTACGGAGGCATCAAGCCGCGGCCGTTCCGGATCATGCCGTACAGGTATCCATCGGTGCGGGCGCGACTGAGGTCGGCGACGATGTTGATGCCGGCCATCCCGAATCTCGTCGCGGCACCGTCGCCCATGCCGCGGTCACCGTGACACACCGCGCAGTTGATCTGGTAGTACATGCGGCCGTTGGCGAGCGACGAATCGGTCGCCGGGACCGGATTCGCTGTCGCCGTCATGGAATCGATGGTGGTCGGCAGCGCGCCGTACGATACCTGAAAACCGGCCACCGCCGTCCCCGTCGTCGGAACCGAGAACTGCGGATTCCCGCGCGACGGCTTGGTGCTGTCCTTCCCCGCTTCCCAGGTCCAGAGCGACGGCTGGCGCTTGAAGTCGGTGAACCACTCGCATGACGTGAGAGGCAGCACCAGGAAAGCGGCCAGCGCGCGTAGTCTAGCGCTCACGACGGACCTCCACCGCACCATGCTCGCGCAGCAGCCCTTCGGCCGCGCCGGCTTTCTCGGGCGGGCACTCCACCCAGATGCCGTAGTCGCCGTGACTGAATCGCGGGTCGTATCCCACCATCATCGACAGTCTCGGAACACGGGCGTTGATCAACAGCCCCACGACGGTTGAGAGTCCGCCGATGAGGACCATCATCTCGAATCCGAAAACGGTGTACGGAACCCACGAGGCGATCGCCTTTCCGCCGACGACGAGCGGCCAGTAGTCGGAAGCCCAGATCGCTATCCAGTATCCGAACGTCGCGCCGACCGCACCACCGATGAGCGTGAAGCGGCGCACCGGGCTCGGGCCCGCGTCGATGGCGTGCTCGAGCTCGTGACGCGGGGTCGGCGAGAACACGCGGATCTCGCCGATCCTGCTGGCCTTGAGCGCTTCGATCGCGCTCACCGTCGCGTCGAGCTCACGAAATGCACCCAGTACGCCTCGCATTACGCGAACTCTCCCGGCGTGTCGGGCTCGTAGTCGAGATGCCGCCCGGTCGGCCCGATGCCGTGCTGATGCGGGCGTTTGAGCCTGGGTGGTATTATCTCCTTGACCTCGGCGATCGCGATCACCGGGAGCTGCTTGATGAAGAGCAGGAACCACATCGAGAACCACCCGAAGCTGCCCGCCAGAATCGCGTAGTCCACCCACGTCGGGCGGTAGCTGGTCCACTGCCACGGCGAGAACTCGTGCGACAGCGACGGCACGACGATGACGAACCGCTCGAACCACATGCCGATGTTGATGAAGATCGACAGGAAGAAGAGCCACCCCGGGCTTCGCCGCAGCCTTTGCCAGAAGAGCGAGAGCGGGATGATCATATTGCACCAGTAGAGAATCGCCGACGCCCACCACCACTGTCCCCAGATTCGGTTGGCGAAAAAGCTCTTCTCGACCTCGTTCCCGCTGTACCACGCGATGAACCACTCGCTCATGTAGGCGCAGCCGACGACGAGCGATGTGAACAGGCACAGCTTCGCCGCGGCGTCGAGGTGGTTGAGCGTCACATAATGACGCAGCCCGAACCACTTGCGGAGCGGAATGATGATCGTGAAGACCATCCCGAGGCCGGAGAAAATCGCGCCGGCGACGAAGTAGGGCGGGAAGATCGTGGTGTGCCAACCCGGCGTCAGCGCCATGGCGAAGTCGAAGGACACGACCGAGTGCACCGACAGCACCAGCGGCGTCGAGAACGCCGCGAGGAACAGATACGCCCGTGCGAAGTGTCTCCACTCCCGGTCGGTGTTCCGCCACCCGAGCGCCAGGATCGAGAAGATCCGCTTTCTGATCGGGCTGATGTTCTCCCTGTCGCGCAGCACCGCGATGTCAGGGATGAGACCGATGTAAAGGAACGTGCTGGAGATGGTGAAGTAGGTGAGGATCGCGAACACGTCCCACACCAGCGGGCTCTTGAATTGCGGCCAGAGGTAGCGCCAGTTGGGATACGGGATCAGCCAGAAGAACTTCCACGGCCGCCCGAGGTGCAGGATCGGGAAGAGCGCGGCGGTCATGACCGCGAACACCGTCATCGCTTCCGAGCAGCGGTAGATGGTCGTCCGGAAGCCGGCGCGGAACAGGTACAGAATCGCCGAGATCAGCGTTCCCGCGTGCCCGATACCGATCCAGAACACGAAGGTGATGATGTATACGCCCCACATCACCGGCGGGTTGTACCCGGCGACGCCGAGCCCCTGATGAATCTGGTACATCCACGCGGCGATGCCGGTTATCAGGAAGAAGACGGCCACGCCGAGCCCGATGAACCACGCCACCGTCGGGTGGAGCGTGCGGATGATCTCGCGGTCGACCTGCTCGTAGTCCTTGACCGCCGGCAGCTGCACATCGGCCGACGCGATGTTCGGACGGCGCGGCTCGTCGTCGGCGGGAATCGGCTTCGCGAGGGTCGCCATGGCTACTGCCGCACCGCGGTGGACGGCGTCGGGTGGGGGTGGCTGATCTTCTTCAGGTACACCACCGCCGTATAGGTATTGAGCTCGTGGAAAACGTGGTACGCCCTGGCATCGCGCGCCGCCGTGGTCACCGTCCATGATTCATCGGCGGCGTCGCCGAACGTGATCGCTCGCGACGGACACGACGCAGCACACGCCGTGGTGAACTCGTCGCCATTGAGCGGACGCTTCTCGGCCGCGGCGCGATTCTCGGCCTCGCGGATCCGCTGCACGCAGAACGTGCACTTCTCCATCACGCCCTTTCCGCGCACCGTCACGTCTGGATTCAGCTGCCAGTTGAGCGGCTCGGGAAAAGCGTACTGCGCGCGCGCGGGCTCGCCGTATCCGAACCAGTTGAAGTAGCGCACCTTGTACGGGCAGTTGTTCGAGCAATATCGCGTGCCGACGCAGCGGTTGTAGACCTGCACGTTCAATCCGTCGGGCGCGTGGTACGTCGCGTACACCGGGCACACCGGCTCGCATGGCGCGTTCCCGCAGTGCTGGCACATCATCGGCACGAAGCGCGTGTCGAAGTCAGCGCTTCCATCTTCCGCACCCTCGTAGTAGCGCTCGATGCGTAGCCACGCCATCTCGCGGCTGCGGAGAATGTTCGCGCCGAAGCCAGTCCGGTCGGGCAGGAACTGCCCTCCTTGCCAATCAGCTCCGACCGTCGGGATGTTGTTCTCGGCGTAACACGCCGTCACGCAGGCCGCGCAGCCGGTGCAGCGCGCGAGATCCACGGTCATCGCCCAACGCCGCTTGGCCATGCCGCTCCAGTGATTCGGATCGTACATCCCCTTCTCGTTGGAGCGCGGATCGCCCTGCTCTCCCTGCGCGTCGTTAGCGACCGGCGCGCGCAGACCCGGCAGGAACTCGTGACTCGCGTCGCCCGGCGCTGGCGCGGGGGGACCATGAGCGCCGCCCGTCTGCGGTGCCGCGCCGTGTGCGGCCTGTGACGGAGCGGCGTGGCCGCCCCGCAGTTCGGCCAGCGTGATGGCCTGACCAATTCCGCGTCCGTGCTGACGCGACGAGCCCTCGGTGGTGACGACGTGGGAATGACCCCCGGCTTTCGACACCTGTGCCTTGGTTGCGACGTACGCCACACCGCCCGCCCGGTCCTCCGTGGCGGGAAGAATCTCGAGCGGGTTCAAACCGGCTTTGGCGTAACGCCCCGAGTGCGGATGCCCGCGACCTGTCGCGATCGCTACGGTATCGCGCTGCGTCCCGAGGTAGTGCAGCACCGGGAGCGTAATGCTCCCGGCCGTCGTGCGGACCGTGATGTGATCGCCGTTCTCCAGGCCCATCCTTTCAGCCGTCGCGGGATGCATCTCGGCAACCGTCTGCCAGCAGATCTTGGTGACGGGATCGGGAATCTCCTGGAGCCACGGCTTGTTCGCGCCGCGTCCGTCACCGATGAGAGGATGCGGATAGACGACGAGATACATGTTGCCGCTCGCCTCTTCGATCGGAGCCGCAGGCCGAAGCGCGGGCAACGGCCGTGGTGCGATCGCGGCGCCGACGCTCCCCGCTCCAAGCGCGCGCGGGAGTGCGGCAGCAAGACCGCTTGCACCGCCCGGGAACCTGCTCGTCAGCCAGCTTCGGTAGTCCGGCAGCGGATATCGCGCGGCCGCGCCCGGATCTCTCTTCGCGACGGCGATGAGAACATCCGCCGTCGCGCGCGTGTCAAAAACCGGATCCATCGTCGGCTGCTGAAGCGACAGAGTTCCGCGCAGCGGCTCCGCATCGCCCCACTGCTCGAGCGGATGGTGATCCGGAAGAATCAGGTCGGCGAGCTCGGACGTCTCGTCGGGATAGCTCGAGAAGCTCACCTTGAACGGGACCTTCGCCATTCCCGCCGCGAATCCGACAGCCTTCGGAAGAGTGAACGCCGGGTTTGCACCGCGAACCATCACCAGCGAAACCGCTCCCGCGTTCATTCTGTCGGCCACCGCTCTCAGCTCGGCGGGCGCGGTCATGCGCTCGAAGCCGAGATATGCTTCAGCCGGCTTGATCGTGGTGCCGACGCCGCCACGAGATTGGTTCAGCGCGTTGACCGCGAGCGCCAGCTCGAGGCCCGCTGCGCCTCCGCCGCCCGCCAGCGCCATCGTGCCGCTCGCGCCCGTGAATTCTCGCGCGAACGCCGAGAGAATCGCGGCGCTGACACCGCTTGCCGCGGCGGCTTCCTCGGCCGACGCCTGTCCCGCGAGCAGTCGCGCAACCACGATCTCGCTTCCGGGACGGCAGTCGATCCACTGATCGGCGTTGAGTCCGGTGAGTGAGCGGCGGGCCCCCACATATATGAGCCGCGGCGCGCGCTCCGCGTCGGCGCGAGCGTCAGCGAAATCCAGCTGCTGTGGTACGACCGCCCCCCACGTGTCCAGGAAATCCGCGCCGAAGGACACGACCAGGCGCGCCGCCGCAAAGTCGAGTCGCGGCCACGCGACGCCGTACGACTGCCGGTTGGCGGCGACCACCGCGTGCTCGGCGCCAGCATCGTAGCTCAGATGCGCGGGCATGCCGAAGCCGGCGAGCCATGCGTCGAGAAATCCGGGGAAGCTTCCGCTCTCGTGCTGGTTGATGAACACGGCGCCGGCGGCGGCGCCGCGGCTCCTCGTCTCACCGAGCTTCTGCGCGAAGAGCTGAAGTCCCTCCTCCCACGTGATCGAGCGCAATGCGCCGTTCGTGCGAAGCATCGGCCCGCGATATCGGTCGGGATTGTAGAGACCCTGCAGCGCCGCCTGCCCACGCGAGCAGAGCGCGCCGCGATTCACCGGATGATCCGGGTTGCCCTCCAGCTTGATGGTGCGGCCATCACGCGTCTCGGCGATGACTCCGCATCCAGCCGAGCATTCGCGGCATGTCGTGGCGTAGTAGGTGGAGACTCCGGGAACGGTCTGGTCGGGCGAGACCAGATAGGGAATGAGCTTCTCTACCTGCTCCGATCCGCAACCGAGCATCGATGTCGCGGCGGTGCCTGCACCGAGCACCTTCAGGAAGTCGCGCCGCCTTACGCCAGTCGAATCCGTCATCGGATCAGTAGTGGCACGACGCGCAGTCGTACCGAGCGCGGAACGGAGGATTCGACTGCCCGATGTGGCAGTCGACGCACCAGCCCATGTTCAGCGACGACGCCTGATATACGGTCGCCATTTTCTGCACATCGCCGTGGCAGGTTTGGCAGGTGACGCCGGCATTCACGTGCCGCATGTGCGGGAAGTGGACGTATTCGGGGAGCTTGTGAATCCGGACCCACGGCACCGCCTGCTGCTTGCTCCAGTAGGAAGCGAGCTTCTGGATTTCCGGCTTGCCCGTCGCGATGACGGTGTGGCAGCCCATACAGGTCCCGACCGCCGGAAGCCCCGGGTCGGGAGACCGGTTGGCGGAGAAGTGGCAGTAGAGGCAGTTCATCTTCAGCGTGTCCACGTGGATCGTGTGGCGAAACGCGATCGGCTGCTCCGGTGCATTTCTCTCGGACGAAGATGCGCCGCTGTAGGCCGAGAGCATGGTGGCGAGCGCAGCGATGCATATGAACCCGGGCACCGCCAGCCATCCACTGCGCAAATTCATCCGCGAAGAGTCGGGTAAAGGCGAGTCATTCAGTCGGGTTTGTGAAGAATTTCACAAGCGTCGACCGCGGAAAATTGTCGGCACGGATAGAGCGGCGCAAGGTGGGTTTCACGGTTGCAAGGGTCCTGCCTTTCGCCCCCGAATCCGATCAATCGTTCGAATCACCTCGATGAAAATCGCCCGCAGCAGCGCGAGCTCGCGCGAGTCGGGAGCGGCGCGATAAAACAGCGTGCGCACCGAGCGCATGATGTGCTCGTGGAAGCGCGTCTTGAAAAAATCGATCTCGTAAAGCGCTCGCTCGGTGTCGCTGAACAGCTTCTCGTACTCCTCGGTGGTGGCGGGCGGCGCACCCTTGCGCGGCGGCGCCAGCGTCCGCGTCGCGTCGGCCGCGGCGAGGTGCAGCTCGTAGAGCCCGAGCAGAACCGCTTGCGCGAGGTTGAGCGAGGCGTGATCGGTGGTTGGGATGGTCACCACCACGTGCGCCCGATCCAGTATCTCATTGGGCAGTCCCTTGTCTTCCCTGCCGAAGAGGAGAGCGACAGGCCCGGTGCGCGCGGACTCGAGCAGCTCCACGCTCGCTTCCCTCGGCGTCGACAGGTCGCGTTTCGCCGCGCGGCGGCGGGCTGTGAAGCCGGCGACGCGCACGCACCCCTCGAGTGCCTCCTCGATGGAATCGCACCGGCGGATGCGGGCGATGATGTCGCCGGTGTCATGGGCGATCCCCTCGAGCCGATACGGGTCGTACTCGACTGACCGCACCAGATAGAGGGTGGCGCAGCCCATGTTCTTCATCGCCCGGATGGTCGCGGCGATGTTGACGGGATCCTGGGGCTCGTAGAGGACGACGCGAACCGCGGCCAGGATGGAATCGGGAACGAGCGCGGAAGCGCCCGCGGGTCGGTCGGCGGTGCGCGTCATGTTCTCACCGGAAGAAAAAGCACGGGGCCACCAGCCGTTAACGCTGACGGCCCCGGGCCGGTAGTCTCCGTATTGGTTGTCTTCCTAAACGATCGGCCGGCCCGTGATGAGACGGTACACGACCACGATGACGGCGATCACGAGGAGCAGGTGGATCAGGCCGCCGGCCACGGGGAATACAAAGAACCCGAGGGCCCACAGGATGAGAAGAATTATCGCGATGGTCCAGAGCATTAAGGTATCCTCGCAAGAAGTGGTGTCCGCCTGGCGTTACGCTAGGGCGCATTATGCAAGATGGCAACCATGGCCCCGCGTAACGCCATTCAGGACTGAAAAAGCTCCGCCTGGGATGCCGCATCGTAGCGGACGCGGCCGTTTTCCACGCGGGCGAACTTGGTCAGCGTGTGCCGGGAGACCGTGGAGTCAAGAATGTGAAACACGTGAACGCCGCTGGCCTCGGCCGCATCAGAGATGAGCGTCCGGTGACAGCGCCACGGCACCGCCTCCGCGCACATGACCGCGGTTGGTTCCGCCTGCGCGAGGTGCAGCAGCCGCTCGAGTGCCGCGTCGAACTGTGGCGTTTCCATGTAGTCGGCGTACGCCCGAAAGCCCGCGTTGCGCCACTCGGTGTTGCGCGAATCGGGGCTCGCTTTCCGCCGCCCTCCCAGCTCGGGGAAATGGGTGTAGCGGATTCCCGGTACCGCGAGTGAAGCCTCGAGATTCTCCCTCGAGAAATGCGGGTAGCGCCTGGATGCGGGAAAGGCGCGGACATCGACCAGATGCCTCACGCCTTCCCGTTCGAGCAGCTCGAGGAATTCGCCGAGACTTCTCGTCGAATGCCCGATGGTGAAAAGCCTACCTTGGCCCACGCTCCGTGAAGCTCGCGCTGTCGACCCGCGGGACTCCGGATGCCGGTGTGATGCCGGTCGAGCCTGTCTGGTGCAGCGCCTGCCGCCCGAGGAGAATCCTGGTCGCGCGCACGTCGTGGCCCATGTCGATGAGCAGGAGAGCGAGGTCTCCGCTTCCCCACAAGAGGCCCGCCAGAACGACGAGGCGGCTCATTTCACCCAGGAGCGTGGGAATCGAGGTCGTGCCCTGCGTCACGAGACCGGTGATGATCTCCGAGACGAGGAGCAGCAGCAGGATTATCGCCATCAGCTTGAAAAGCTTGGAGAGATATCCCAGCCCGACGTAGGGTTCCAGATCCGCTAGGCGCACCGGCATCGCGGGGTCGCGCTTCGGGTTGGCGGGAGTGTGCCGATGCTCTTCAATCGGGGTCGATGGGCTGGCGGTTGTGGTCTGGTCCATTTAGCTGTCTCCTGTTCCTACCAGCGAGCGGAGTAGCCTCGCGTGTCGATATGAGTGAACGGCCCGTGAGCGGACGTTGCAGAATATACGCCGGTACCTCCTATCAGCGAAGGGTGTGCCCGCTCGACGCGGACGGCCGCCTCCCTGATGACCACCGCATCTGCAATATTCACGCGCCCGTCCTTGTTTAGATCGTCCATGCCCCCGTTTCCGTCGTTGTCGATGAAGACATCGGCTGCGTCACCGTACATATGGCGGCTCAGGGAGGCACGGCCGCGGGTGTCCCCCACCCCGGAGTTGTACTGTGGGGTCCGAAAGCCGCTCATCACCTTGACCCCACGTGGATTGATGCCGCGGGACTCGAGATCGCTCAGAATGAGCTCGAGCTTGTCGATCAGCTTGGTGTCCACGACGATGTATTTTGGCCAGACGTTCTGCTGGTCCTTCGGAAAGAAATCACGCAGCTTGAAGTGGTCGGAGAGCTGCGTGTTCTGCGTCTGCTGTGTCACCTCGATGAAGCCGTTCGGCGGCTCGTAGACGACACCCGGTCGTACGGCTTTCGCCGCCGGCCAGTTGCCGATGTAATAGAGGCCGAGGCGCCCGCCCTTCTTGTCCGCGGCGGGGCGCAACGTGATGACGCTGAAGTTGGCGAGCGGCTTGATCGCATTTCCCACTTTGAGCGCGAGACTCCAGATCCCGGCCCGGCGCGGCGCCGTGTATCCCGAGGTCGCTTCCTGCGCGCCCCCAGCGGAAAAACTCGGCACCACGCCGTGTGTCGTGTCGGCGAGAATCGATGAGATCTGCGTTCCGGGCTGCTGGATTCTCACGCGCAGTTTTCCGCTCTCGCCGCGGGCGGGCGTCGCCAGAGCGGCGAGGGCGGCGTCCGTGAGGTAGGCGGCGGATGGAGAGCCGCCCTGGGTAAGAGCGCTCGTGATCCTCGCGGTAGCGGGAGTCACCGTGCCACCTTCGCCGGTCGCGCGCGCCCGCGCGATCGACCACGACCAGCCCATCGCGAAGAGCACGAGCAGGAGTATCGAGCCGGCGTTGAAGATTTTCTCGGCGGTCCCCGAGGGGCGGCGAAACCCGCGCGGCCGCGACTCGGGAAACGCAAGAAGGCCGACCCCGGCAGTTGACCTGACGATTTGAGCAGTTGAACTTGAACGTCTCTCCTTCATTCCACCTCTCGCATCCATGCAGGTAATCTCGGAACTCTTTCAGCACCTCTCGAATCTTCCCGACCTGGTTCAGTGGGCGGGAATCCTGGGACTCGCGGCGATTGTCTTTTCGGAAACTGGGCTGCTCGTCGGTTTTTTTCTACCCGGCGACTCGCTGCTGGTTACGGCCGGGCTGTTCGCCGCCCGCGATTATCTCGACATCTACTGGCTTCTGCCTTCCCTCACGGCGGCGGCGATCTCGGGCAACACGCTCGGCTACATGCTCGGGCGCGTCACCGGTCCGCGGATCTTCAATCGGGAAAACAGCCTCTTCTTCAACAAGAAGCATGCTATCCGGGCCAGCCTCTTCTACGCCCGCTACGGGCGCAAAACAATTGTCCTAGCCCAGTTTATGCCGATACTCCGAACTTTTTCGCCGGTGATTGCCGGCGTCGCGGGAATGCCCTTCCGCGAGTTCATGACCTACAACGTCATCGGAGCGTTCGTCTGGATCTGGAGCATGGTCGGTACCGGGTTTTTTCTCGGCACCTACGTGCCCAACATTGAAAAGAACATTGGCATCGTGATCGTAGTGGTCGTACTCGTGTCCGTCATTCCCGCGATTCTGAGCAGCAGGAGCGCGCGGAAATCGAAGGATCTGCCTCCGATAGCGCTCATCGAGACTCAGGAGAGCTGAGGGCCGATTCGCGGAGGCCGCGTACCACCCTGAAAGACAGCCACAACAAGGAGAACCGAAATGGCATTTACGCTTCCACATCTACCATATGATCTCGGCGCGCTGGAGCCGCACATAGACGCGAAGACCATGGAGATTCACCATGGAAAGCACCACCAGACCTACGTCAACAACCTCAACGCGGCGGTGGAGAAAGCGTCGGAGCTCGCGAACAAGTCCCTCGACGACCTGATCCGCAATGTCAACTCGGCGCCCGAGGCGGTGCGCACGGCGATCAGGAACAACGGCGGGGGACACTGGAACCATTCGCTGTTCTGGGAGATCATGGCGCCGAAAGCGGGAGGCGAGCCGGGTGGCGGCGTTGGAAAAGCGATCAAGGAAGCGTTCGGGGATTTCGCGAAGTTCCGGGAGCAGTTCAACGCCGCCGGAGCCGCGCGGTTCGGCTCGGGCTGGGTGTGGCTGGTCTCCTCCGGCGGGAAGCTCTCGATCACCAGCACCCCGAATCAGGACAACGTGCTCATGGAAGGAAAGAAGGCGATACTCGGCCTCGACGTCTGGGAGCACGCGTACTATCTCAAGTACCAGAACCGCCGGCCGGATTACATGAATGCCTGGTGGAATGTGGTTAACTGGGGGGAAGTGGAAAAGAGGTTTGCTTCAAGTTGAACGCACGCGACAAACGGCGACTGACGCCCGGTGGCAGGCAGCTTGAGAGCTTCGAGCTCATGGCCCGTCAATCGCCGTTCCAATGTGCCCTCACCGGGCGGCTTCCCCTTCCAGGTAGGTGTAGCCTTCGAGCCCCGCGATGTAATCCGCGATGAACGCGTTGGCTTCCTGCCGCGAGAGAGACGTCGTGTTCGCGACCTTGCGCCGGAACGTCGCAAGCAGGTCCGACGACTTGAACTGCACGTAGGCAAGGACCTCGGTGACGGTATCGCCGTGCACGAGGTCGGTGACCTCGTAGCCGTTGGTTTGCGACAGCCTGATGTGCACCGCGTTCGTATCGCCGAAAAGATTGTGGAGATCGCCCAGAATCTCCTGGTACGCGCCCGTCAGGAAAATCCCGATGATGTAGGGATTGCCATCAGTGAACGGGTGCAGCTCGAGGCTCGGGTTCGGCGCACGGTCGCCGATGAACTGCTCGATCTTGCCGTCCGAGTCGCAGGTGACGTCCTGAATCGTCCCCCTCCGCATCGGCTCTTCGTTGAGGCGGTGGATCGGCATGATCGGAAAGAGCTGGTCGATCGCCCAGCTGTCCGGCAGCGACTGGAAGAGCGAGAAGTTGCAGAAGTAGCGGTCCACGAGCGTCGCATCCAGATCCTGGACGATGTCGGAGTACTCGTCGCGGTCGCGGCCGGCGATCTTCGCCACCGCGGCGATCGTGGACAGGTAGATCTGCTCCGCAATCGCCCGCTCGCGGAGGCTCAGCACGCCGCTGTTGAACAGCTCCTGTGCGCGCTCCTTGTCGAAGGTCGCGTCGTGAAAAACCTCGCGCACGCGCCGCTTGGAGATGCGCTTCGTCACCGACGTGTAGTCGGCCGCCATCTCGTGGAGCAGCGTATGATGCTCTTCGAGGAGCTCGGGGACGGCGTTGTCTGCCGCCGATTCCACGTCGATGACGCTCAGGAGCAGCAACGCGTGGTGCGCCGTGAGTGCGCGGCCTGATTCGCTGATGATGTGGGGCATCGGCAGCTCGTGCTCGCGGCACGCTTCGGCCAGCGTATAAATCACATCGTCCGCGTACTCCTGAAGCGTGTAGTTCACGCTCGCCTGCGATGTGGAGCCGCTGCCGTCATAGTCCACGCCGAGCCCGCCACCGACGTCGACGTGCGTCACGTTGACGCCCAGCGCGCGCAGCTCCGCGTAGTAGCGTGCGATCTCCTGGAGCCCGGTCTTGATGTAACGGATGTCCGTGATCTGCGAGCCGAGGTGAAAGTGAATCAGCTTGAGGATGTCGAGCCGGTTGAGGGCCTTGAGCTTGTCGACGAGCCTCACCAGCTGCGCCGTGCTGAGGCCGAACTTGGACTTCTCTCCCCCACTCTTGGCCCAGCGGCCCGAGCCTTCCGAGTAGAGCTTGATGCGCACGCCGGCGGTGGGATTCACCCCGAGCTCGTCGGCGACCTGAAGCAGGACGTCGACTTCGCTCAGCTGCTCCAGGACGATGAAGACCTGGTGTCCGAGCTTCTGACCCATGAGCGCGAGGCGCATGAACTCCTCGTCCTTGTAGCCGTTGCAGACGATGAGATGATCGGTGTGCTCGGCGAGGCCGAGCACGGCCTGTAGCTCGGGTTTGCTGCCGCACTCGAGTCCCACGCCAGCCGTCTTCCCGAACTCGACGATCTCCTCGACCACGTGCCGCTGCTGATTGACCTTGATCGGATAGACGGTCGTGTACCCGCCCTCGTACTGAAACTCCTCGCGCGCCTTGGTGAATCGCTCGTTGAGGGATTCGATACGCGAGCGGAGGATGTCCGAGAATCGAAGCAGAAGGGGCAGCCCCACGCCCTGGGCCTCGAGATCGTTGGCGAGCTCGAACAGGTCGAGCTCCCGATCTTCCTTCTCGCGGTCGGGCCGCACCACGACGTGACCGGCTTCGTTGATGTCGAAGTACCCGATGCCCCAGCCCTCGATGTTGTAGAGACTCCGGGCCGAGCCAATGGTCCACGGCTCCGGGGCCGCCGGAGGGGCCGGAGGGGGCGATGCCTTCTTGGGCGGAGGAATCTGGGTGCCGGTCATCGAACCATTCTATGGTGTGGGCAGGACGAGTGATACCGCGGACGCGTCATGGATACAGCGTCTCGATCTTCCATCGGTCCCCGGCTCGCGTGTAGAGGTGGCGCTCGTGAAGTCGGTTCGGTCGGTTCTTCCAGAACTCAATGCGCTCCGGCCATACGCGAAAACCTGACCAGAAGTCCGGGCGGGGGACGTCACGGCCCTCGAACTCTTTTTCGTGTCTCGCGACGCGCTCCTCGAGCGACGCGGGTGTGTCGAGCGGTTCGCTCTGCCGCGACGCCCACGCTCCGATCTGGCTGGGCCGCGGCCGCGAAGCGAAATACACGTCCGCCTCGGCGTCCATCACCCTGGTGGCGTTTCCCTCGATCCTCACCTGGATGTCGATGGGCGGCCAGTAGAAGCAGAGCGCCGCCTTTGGCTGCGCTAGCAGGTGCTTCCCTTTGCGGCTCTCGAGATTGGTGTAGAACACGAAACCCTGATCGTCGAAGCCCTTGAGTAGAACGATCCTCACTGACGGCGGGCCGCCGGCCTCGCTCGTCGCGAGCGACATCGCGCTCACGTCAGGAACGAGCGCACGATCGATTTTCTCGGCCATCGCGTAGACTTCGCGAAACCGCGCGATTGGATCGGCGGCTATCACTCTAGTATCTGGTCATGCCCGGATCGACGTCGTCGATCCAACGAATGATGCCGCCGGAGAGATTGCGGACGTCGGACGCCCCGGCGTTGGCGAGCTGCCGGGCGGCGTGCATGCTGCGCGCTCCGACCTTGCAATACAGGATTATCGTGCGCTTCTTGTCGAGCCCCTGGATCTCCTGTGGTATCCTCGCGAGGGGAACGAGACGCGCGCCGGGGATGTGCCCGATCTGCCATTCGTAGGGCTCGCGCACGTCGATAATCTCGAGCTCGTCACCCCGCGCAATCCGCTCGGCGAGCTGCGATGGCTCGATCTCGCGCACTTCTCCCGCGGCCGGCGGCGGGACCCGGCCTCCGTTGCAGAAGTCCTCGTAGTCGATCAGCTCCCTGATCTCGCGCGTCCCGCACGCCGGGCACTCGGGGTCACGGCGAATTACGATCGTGCGAAAAGACATCGCCAGCGCATCGATCACGAGCAGCTTGCCGGCGAGCGTCTCGCCGATACCCGTGATGATCTTGATGGCCTCGGTGGCCTGAATCGTCCCGATCAGTCCGGGCACGACGCCCAGCACCCCGCCTTCCGCGCAGCTGGGCACGAGGTGCGGCGGCGGAGGCTCGCGAAAGAGACAGCGATAACACGGGCCGCCGGCCGCGCCAAAAACCGACGCTTGTCCCTCGAACCTGTAAACGCTGCCGTGCACGTTCGGAATGCCGAGCAGCACCGAAGTGTCGTTGATCAGGTAGCGTGTGGGGAAGTTGTCGGTCCCGTCGACGATCAGGTCGTAATCGCGCGCGATGTCGAGCGCGTTCTCCGCGGAGAGGCGCGTCGGGTACGGCTCGATGTGAACGTTGGGATTGACGTCGCGCAGGCGGTCCCGCGCCGAGTCGAGCTTCGAGCTCCCGATCGCGGCGGACCCGTGCAGTATCTGACGCTGGAGGTTCGAGAGGTCGACGGTGTCGAAGTCCACGAGTCCAATGTTTCCGACGCCGGCCGCCGCCAGATACAGCGCCGACGGCGAGCCCAGCCCGCCCGCTCCGACGAGGAGCACACGCGCGCGCTTCAGCGCCTGCTGCCCCCCTTCACCGATCTGCGGGAGCAGAATGTGCCTGCTGTAGCGAACGAGCTCTTCGCGACTGAGCTCTGACGTCCGGCGATCGGCTTCGGTCTCAGCACCCATGATATATTTTCGCAGTGTGAGCCGTACGAATGGAACGAAAACGATAACGGTTCAAGATACATCGACAACGCTCCGAGGGGTTCCTTTTTTTGGCGCATGATCTTTAGGCGGTTCTACGACGAAAGCCTCGCCCAGGCGACTTATCTGATCGGGTGCGAGAAGAGCCGGGAAGCGATAGTGGTTGACCCCGGCCTCGAGCTCGCCCGCTATGAGCACGCGGCGGCCGCGGAGCGCCTCCGCATCGCTCACGTAACGGAAACACACATACATGCGGACTTCGTTTCCGGAGCGCGTGAGCTCGCCGACAGGCTGGGCGCAACTCTCTACCTCAGCGGCGAGGGCGCCGGCGATTGGGGCTACACCACCTCCGCTCTGGAATCGGCGGAGCGGTTGGGCACGGGTGCCCGGATCGAGACCGGTCGCGTCAGTCTCGAGGCGGTTCACACTCCGGGACACACGCCCGAGCACATCACACTCGTCGTCACTGACAAGGATCGCGGCGACGAGCCGGTGGGCGCCCTGACGGGTGATTTCATTTTCGTCGGAGACGTCGGTCGTCCCGACCTGCTCGAGCGTGCGGCCGGTGCCGCCGGGAACGCGCGACGCTCCGCATCGCAGCTGTTCGAGTCGATACGGAAGTTCAGCTCGCGACCCGACCACTTGCAGCTCTGGCCCGGCCATGGCGCGGGCTCGGCGTGCGGCAAAGCTCTCGGCGCGATGCCGCAGACGACGCTCGGCTACGAGCGGCTCTTCAACTGGGCGTTCCAGAATCTGGATGAGCCCCAGTTCGTGAAGAGAGCGCTGGAGGATCAACCGGTTCCGCCGCGCTATTTCGCGGAGATGAAGAAGCTGAATCGCGACTCGACGCCGCTGCCGCCGACGCCCACGCCCGTCATCGCCAGGGCCGGCGCGATCCGTGCCGCCCTCGAAGCAGGCGAGACAGTCGTCGATGTGCGGTCCACCGAGGCGTTCGCGGCAAAGCACATCCCCGGCACCATGAACATTCCTCTGGGCAAGTCGTTCCTGAACTGGGTGGGAGCGCTCGTGCCCTACGAGCGCGATGTCTTTTTCATCCTGAGCACCGACCCGGCCGGGGCGATGGAGATCTTCAGTGAGGAGCTCAGAAAGGTCGGACTGGTGCGAATCTCCGGTTTCGCCGGCCCCGGCGTAGTCGACAAATGGAAGGGCAAGAAGGACGACGTGACGCGGCAGACACAGATCGATGTGCGCACCCTCGATTCGCTCCGGAGCGACAAGCGCCTCCAGGTCGTTGACGTCCGCGCACCCGACGAATGGTCTGCCGGCCATCTTCCCGGCGCGCTCCACATCCCGCTCGCCGCTCTTCCCGACCGGCTCCGGGAGATCCACCGGACATCTCCAGTCGTCGTCCATTGCAAGGGCGGCGGCCGGTCAGCCATCGCGGCCAGCTTTCTCGAGGCCAACGGGTTCAGCCAGGTCGCGAATCTCGCCGGGGGTTTCGACGCCTGGACGGCGAATGACCTTCCGGTAGAACGGTAGCGATGAGCCATCCGGTTTTTCTGCCGGCTCCGTCGCGCCGGCGCAACGCGGAGCCCAAGCCGGCAAACTTCGGCGAGCGCATCGCCGCGCTCAGGTACATCCCGGCGCTGGCGCGGCTGATCTGGCGCACCCATCGCGGGTACGCCGCCGCCATTCTCGTGCTCCGCGTGCTGAGGTCCGTCGTGCCGGTGGCGACGTTCTGGGTCGGAAAGCTCATTCTCGATGCCGTTCTCGCGGCAAAGGCGGGGACAGGCCCCATCTCCGACGTGTGGAGCTATCTCGCGATCGAGATCGGCATCGTCATCGCGGGTGAGGTTCTGGCGCGCGCTTCATCTCTCGTCGAGAGCCTGCTCGGAGATCTTTTCTCCAACAACATGAGCGTCACGCTCATGGAGCAGGCGGCGAAGCTGGACCTCGCGCAGTTCGAGGACCCGACCTTCTACGACCACCTCGAGCGCGCGCGGCGGCAGACCGTCGGGCGGATCGCGCTGCTCACCCTGCTGCTGTCGATCATGCAGGACGCTCTCACCCTGCTGACGCTGGGGGGCGCCCTCATCGCGTACAGCCCGTGGCTGCTGCTTCTCTTGCTGATCGCGGTGATTCCCAGCTTCCTGGGCGAAACACACTTCGCGTCTCTCGGATACTCACTCCTGTTCCGCTGGACGCCCGAGCGAAGACAGCTCGATTACCTGCGCTTCATCGGGGCGAGCGACAAGACGGCGAAGGAAGTCCAGATGTTCGGGCTCGCTCCGTGGCTCACCGAGCGATACAAGCGGCTCGCCCAGAAGTTCTACGAGGAGAACCGCGATCTCTCTCTGCGGCGCGGTGTGGTGAGCACGGCTCTGTCAGTACTCGGCACGATCGGATACTACGCGGCCTACGGCATCATCCTGATTCGCGCGGTCAACGGTGACATTACGATCGGAATGCTCACCTTCCTGGCCGCGTCGTTCGCGCGCGGACGCGACGTCATCCAGGGAATTCTCCTGTCGGCAAGCAACGTCTACGAGCAGTCGCTGTACCTGCGCGACCTGTTCGTGTTCCTCGACATGAAGCCGACCATCGCGTCGAAGCCAGGGGCGCTCGACGTCCCGGTGCCGATCAGGAAGGGATTCGTGTTCGAGGATGTCGGGTTCCGCTACCCGGGGAGCGAGCGCTGGGCCGTGCGCAACGTGAACATGGTGCTCGTGCCCGGCGAGCGCGTCGCCCTGGTGGGAGAAAACGGCGCCGGCAAGACTACCATCACCAAGCTCATCGCCCGGCTGTACGATCCGACGGAAGGGAGAATCACTCTCGACGGCATCGACCTGAGGGACTACGACCTCGCCAAGCTGCGGCGCGCCATTGGAGTGATCTTCCAGGACTTCGTGCGCTACGACATGCGCTTCGACGAGAACATCGGGGTCGGCGAGATCGAATCGGTCCGCGCCGAGCTCGACGAAGGCGAGGGAACTCCGGCAAGCATCTCGACGGCCGCCGAGAACTCGCTCGCGTCCTCCCTGCTTCCGCGTTTCGCCAAGGGCTACCAGCAGATGCTCGGACGGCGGTTCGACGAGGGCGTCGATCTCTCGGGCGGCGAGTGGCAGAAGATCGCCCTGGCGCGGGCGTACATCCGCGACGCCCAGGTGCTCATCCTCGACGAGCCGACCGCCGCGCTGGATGCGCGGGCGGAGTACGAGGTCTTTCTCCGCTTCTCCGAGCTCGTGGCCGGGCGAACGGCGGTCCTCATCTCCCACCGCTTCTCTACGGTACGGATGGCGGATCGAATCGTCGTCCTGCGAAACGGCACCGTAGAGGAGCAGGGCTCCCACGAGGAGCTCCTCGCAAAGGGCGGGCTTTACGAGGAGCTGTTCGCCATGCAGGCCGCGGGTTACCGCTAGGCGGACCGGCTGGTCAGTTCGGAACGGGCACGTCGCGCCAACGCGCCTGGTCGAAAACCTCGGGGGGAAGCGGATCGTTGAGGCGAATGTCCGCGCGCTGCTCGCGCCAGACTGTCCGGCCGTTCCGCAGCACGACGAATTCGGTCGGCACCTCGTACCCTTCGATGTCCCGGTAGCTCTTCACGCGCATGTCGCTGACGATCGTCCGCTCTCCGCGGCGGTCGCGCTGAACGAACCGCACCAGCCGCAGCCGCTCGCTGTCAACCCACATCTGGCTCGACGTCGAGTCGCCCGCTTTCGCCCCGACGACGTAGACGGGCCGACCCTCCCATTCGTCGGTGCGGATGATGCTCCTGTCGACGCCAAGTGAATCGAGGCCCCTCAGGATGTTGGCGGCGGGCGCGGAATAGACGTCGACGGTGAGGAGCAGCAGTGGATTCACCGACGGCCGGAAATCGATGCGGATGCCGTTGTCGAACGATGCGACGCGGTCATCGACCTGCACGAGGCCGCTCCTCTGCGCAGCCGGCAGGAAAGCGATCCGAAGCTTTCCCGGTGCCTCGAGGTGCTCGTACCACTGGGACTTCTGCTCCTCGCCGGTGGTGGTGAACACCGTGTTGTTCTGCAGAAACGACGTCGTCTTGAAAAACTTTCCGTTGTAACGTCCGTGCATCGCACCGATGAGTGCCTCGGTGCTCGCGATTTTGGCAGCGGCCGGAGTCGGCGTCGCCGCCGGCTTCGAATCGGCCGGCGTGGAAGTCGGCTCGCTCTGACCCGCAAAAGTGGAGCACGCCGCGCTCACCACCGCGCTGCACAGAAATGCCATTCTTCTCATTTAGTCTGATTCTCCGAGGGCGGTGCGATAAAGCAGTCCGTTGAACAGGAGCTTGAACGTGCCGTGCGGCTGGAACCGGAAGTATGGGTCAGGGCCGTACAGAACCAGCATGCCCTTTCCGACAGGAGCCTGCACGACTGCTGTTACACCGTTCAGGAATCTTTGGCCCCAGGCCCAGCCACTGCGGAGCGGGGTCACGGTGTCGAACCAGCCGATTCGCCTTACGCCCAGCTCCTCGGCCCCGGGCATAAGCCAAAATCCCGGCGAGTTGTCGTAGTAGACGTCAGTGACTGGAGGAAGACCGCGGGCCAATGAAGTCGTCGTATCGACGCGCATGGTCAGAATCGAGCCCGGGACGTAAAACCGGCTCCGGGGGAGCGGACCCGCGCTGTCGGTGAGTGCGCGCGCGATGGGCAAGCCCAGCTGCTCACCGATGGCGGTTGCCGAGCCGACGGCGAGAACCGTTCCGCCCTCCTCGAGGAAAGCGCGGATCTGCGGCACCGTGCGCGACACCGTCATTCTGCCGACACGGTTCCGGAACTCCTCGGGAACCTGCTCGGGCTGCACCTGATTTGGCGACGGAGCCTCAGTCGTCGCGAACGACGCGCCGTCGGGCAGAATCAGGACGTCGAACCTCTCGTTGAGTCCACCCGCGTCCAGGGACGGCGGATATACCACCTGGTACGGAAACTCGAACTGCTCGAGCAGAAAGCGCCCCCAGCCCGACGTCATCGCGCCTCCATACTGATCCCACAGCGCGATCCTCGGGAGAGTGAGTCGCGTCAGCGAATCGGGTCCGACGGTGTTCGGAAGCGGCTGGAAAGGGATTCCGGCTTCCACGCCCAGCTGGGTAAGAATCGGAATGACAGCGGGCTTGGCCGGAATGTAGAACGTCCCTTGCGAGAAAGTGCGGGCGCCGATCACCAGCGGAACGTTGAGGGAATAGACCTCCTCGCCGCGGGCAAGAAGACGGTTGACGGCCTTGAATGCATCGTTCACGGAATGGCTGAGGGCGTACGCCGGCACGCGCAGCGCGAGATTGCGTGCCGGAGGCGCAACGAAGCCGGTAACCGGAACGAACGGTCCGGTAAACGGATCCAGGATGCGATCGAACTCGACGCCCATCTGATACGCCAGCGTCCACCCGGCGTTGTCGTACGGCGCGGTCGGCTGTCCTCCGGGATAGGGGATGTCGTTGGGATGATCCTGCGGCTCGAACATGTCGAGGATGTGCGGCCGAAAAGCCTGAGCCGTCTTGACGATCAGCGAATTTGCCGGATAGCCGTTCGCGCCGATCCGGAAGGGCGCCGTCGCCCGCTGCACGGCCACTCCGGTCTTTATCAGCGCGTTGACGAATTTCGTCGCGGTCAGGAAATCGCGCTGATCGGCCGGAATCACGTAGCCGCGCGGATCACGGTCAGCCGGGTTGCGCATCAGGCCGTGGTACTTCGCGAGATCCGCCGGACTCGTCGAGCGCTGCTGCTGTGCCGCCCCCGCCCTGGTCGTATCACGGGGAACTGCGGATTGAAGCGCCGCCACCCTCCTCGGCGTCACCGTCCAGGTATCGACGCTGCCGCGCTGAATCGAGTTCCGGGCCATCTGGTAGATGTTGTAGAGAAACGCCTCGCGGTAACGTGATGCGACATCGAGAACGGCGCGATTGGCGGCGATCTCGTAGTCGAGTGATTGCGCGAACCGCCACTTCTGCGGCTGAATCGGCATCGGGAGCGATGTCTTCGGCAGAAGTCGCTCGGGAACCAGTGGAATCTCCATCGGCGTCGGGTGCCCGATGGTTTCGGTGAGCAGGCCCACGATGTTGTGAAAGTACGCCGTGGTTCGGACGCCTCCGTTCCACCAGGTGGAGTAGTTGGCGCCGTCACGCATCGTCGCTCCCGCTTTGCCTTCGGCGACGAACCGGTTGTGCATTGCCGCGCCCACCAGCTCCAGCTGCGCGGGGATCAGCGGATCGTAGTTGTAGTTGAACGGATCGCGAAATGGCGGCGCGAACAGGACCGTTCCCGCGGGGCCCGTCTGGTGGTGGTTGTACAGGATCTGGGGAAACCAGGCGCGGTAGAGAATGCTGTCCATCGCCTGCGTTTCCGGCTGCGACGCCATGTAGGAGTCGCGATTGTTGTCGTGACCGATGTACTTGTGATAAAGGACCGGGACGCGCGCCGTCGTCCGCCTCAGTGTGTCGGGCTCGCGCATGTACCAGTCCGACACGAGCTCCTGCCCGTCGGGGTTGGCCGGCACGAGCAAAACGATGTCGTCGCGCAGGAACCGCATCGTCTCGGGATCGTTGCGACTCACCAGCTGGTACGCCATCTCGATCAGCTGCTGCGCACCGAGGACTTCGGTGGCATGGAGTCCGCCATCGATCCAGACGACCGCTTTCCCACGCGCGGCCAGCGCTCGCGCCGTGGAATCCGTCAGATTCTCGGCCAGCGCCAGTCGGCGCGCGATGCCCTGGTATTCGGCACGGCGCCGGTGATTCTCCGGCGAGGTGATGATCGCCATCCACATCGGCCGCCCCTCGGCGGTCGTTCCGATGCGCTCGAGAACCATGCGGGTCGACTCGCGGTCGAGCTTCTGCCAGTACTCGATCATCCTCGTGTAGTTCACGAGGAAATAGTCGTCACCGATGTCGTGGCCGAACTGCTGGAGCGGAGACGTGATCCGTGCCTGGGGCGGAGCCGGAGCGACGCGTGGACGAGCCGGCGCCTCAGGCCTGCGACGCTGCGCGGACAGGTCGCAGGGAACGAGGACGGCAACGGACAGCAGTAGGCCGAGCTTCAGTGTGTGCATCTTGTGGTGTGCGGGACGGGACGGGGTAATGCGAGATACGCGCCTATGCGACGGATGAAATTTACCCCGCGGACGCCGATCGGTCGCGCTCGCCGCCGGTCGCCACGATTATTCCGGCGAGAATGATGGCC
>Ga0190265_10000735_pt1 | contig 21985 bp, 29 predicted proteins | sample Popmic124T_FD_133135 | JGI IMG/M metagenome (GOLD analysis project Ga0190265, IMG submission 133135) | Populus adjacent soil microbial communities from riparian zone of Indian Creek, Utah, USA - 124 T | ecosystem: Environmental > Terrestrial > Soil > Riparian zone | place: USA: Utah | collected...
GCGCGACCGGTCGGCCTCCTCGGCCACGGCGGCGTTCACCGACGGGTCGTCGGTGGCGGCGACGGCGTACCACGCGCCGTCCAGGTCGCCCGTCTCGTAGCGGCGCCGCACCCAGGTGAGCGAGCCCGGCTCGACGAGGGCGTCCAGGGCCGGGGTCAGCTCCGGGGACACGACGGTGACCCGTGCGCGGGCCGCGAGCAGGCCGGCGACCCGGCGGTGGGCCACCTGGCCCCCGCCCACGACGACGACCCGCCGGTCGAGCAGGCGCAGGCCGACCGGGTAGACCACCCCGCTCCCCGGGGCCACCTGCCTCGGCCCCCGCCCACCCGCGTTCACTTCTCGGTCACGCCCGCGGAGTCGAACGTGGCGACGTCGCGCAGGGCCCGTGCCGCGCTCGCGACCAGCGGCAGGGCGAGGAGCGCGCCGGTGCCCTCGCCGAGGCGGAGGTCGAGGCCGAGCAGCGGCCGCAGCCCCAGCGACTCGAGGGCGATCGCGTGCCCGGGCTCGACGGACGTGTGCCCGGCCAGGGCGTACTCCAAGGCGGTCGGGCACAGCGCGGCCGCGACGAGCGCGGCCGACCCCGCGATCGCGCCGTCGAGCAGCACCGGCACCCGGGCGGCCGCCGCGCCGAGGACGAAGCCGGCCAGCGCCGCGTGCTCGAGCCCGCCGACCTCCGCGAGCGCGGCCAGGGCCGCCTCCGGGCCGGCCGGTCGTCCCGGCAGGCGCGCGACGGCCCGCGTCACGGCGGCGACCTTCCGCGCCAGGGTCGGGTCGTCGACGCCGGTCCCGCGGCCGGTCGCCGCCGCCGGGTCGGCGCCGGTGAACGCGCAGACCAGCGCCGCGGACGCCGTCGTGTTGGCGATGCCCATGTCGCCGGTGATGAGGCACGGCGAGGCGGTGGCCAGCCGGAACGCCACCTCGATGCCGGCCTCGACCGCCTGCCGGGCCTCGTCCAGGGTCATCGCCGGCCCCTCCGCGAGGTCGGCGGTGCCGGCGCGCACCTTCCGGTCGAGCAGGTTCTCGGTGGGGTCCAGCGGTGCCGCCACACCCACGTCCACGACCACGACCTCGGCGCCCAGCTCCGCGGCGAAGGCGTTGACGACCGCGCCGCCGGCCAGGAAGTTCGCCACCATCTGGGCGGTCACCTCCTGCGGCCACGGCGTCACGCCCTGGGCGTGCACCCCGTGGTCGCCGGCGAAGACCGCGACCACGGCCGGGACGGGCAGCGGAGCCGGGCAGGTCCCGGCGATGCCGGCGAGCTGCGCGGCGACGTCCTCGAGGACGCCGAGGGAGCCCGGCGGCTTGGTCATCCGGTCCAGCCGCTCCCGGGCGGCGCGCTCGGCCTCGGCGTCCCGGGGGACGACGGCGTCGATGGTCTCGCCCAGCAGGGTGCCGGCGAACGGGTGCGGGTCGGTGCTCAGCGCGTCTCCTCGGGGCATGGGTCCTCCGAACAGGATCCCAGCGCGGGCGGGAGCGACCGCGCGGGAGGGTCGCCGCGGCACTCTCGCAGGCGGATGTGACGCGCCGGTGTCGGGTCACTTGACGAGTCGGAAAGTGACGCTCCATACTTTCCGACATGGAAAGCGACGGCGGGACGATGGACGCGACGGCAGCCGCGGCGGAGCTCGCCGCCCTGGACGCGGACCGGGCGGCGCTGGCCGACCGCGTCGTCCAGCCCTGGTGGTACGACGCCCTGCTGGGCCTGCTGGTCGCCGGCTTCGTCTCCTCGTACTCGACCCGCAACGTGTGGGTCATCGCCGGCGCTCTCGTCCTGCTGCTCCTCGGTCTCCGGGGGCTCATGGCGGTGTACCGGCGGATCACCGGGATGTGGGTCAACGGCCTCCGGCCGGGTCCGACGTACCGGGCGGCGACGGTGTGGTTCGTGGTCTACGCGGTGGTGGTGGCCGCCGCGGCGGCGTTCGAGTTCCTGCTCGACGTCCGCGGCGCGATGGTCGTGGGTGGTGTCGTGCTCGGCGTGGCGATCGCGGTCATCAGCCAGTGGTGGAGCCGGATCTACGTCGCCGAGCTGCGGGGCGAGCTGTGACGGCGGTGCAACCGCGGTTCGACGGCGTCGTCCACATGCCGCCTCGGCTGCAGGTGTGCGGTCTGCTCGCCGCCGTCGACGACATGGACTTCGCCCTGGTCCGCGAGCGCGTCGGGGTCAGCGACTCGGTCCTGTCCAAGCACGTCAAGCAGCTGGAGGAGGCGGGGTACGTCACGGTGCGCAAGTCCACCCGGGCCTCCCGCGTCCGCACCAACCTCGCGCTGACGGCGACCGGGCGCAAGGCCTTCGACGCCCACGTGGCCGAGCTGCGGCGGATCACCGGCACCTGACGCCGGAGCCTCCTCGGGCAGAGTGGGTCCGAGGGGACGGCCGGCTTCGGAGGTGCAGGTGGGCGAGGCGAGACGGCAGGGCGTCCTGGACCTCCTCGCGCTCGCCGTCACCGCGGTCCTGGCGACCGCCGGGTTCGCCGCGGTCGGCGTCCCCTCGCCGGCGCTGTTCGGCGGACTGCTCGCCGGCCTGGTGCGGGCCCTGGCCCTTCCCGCCCCGGTGGCCGTCCCGGGCGTCGCGACCACCGCCGGGCAGGCCGTCGTCGGCGTCTCGATGGGCTCGCTGATCGACCTCGAGACGCTGCGCACGGTGGCCGCCAACTGGCTCCCGGTCCTGCTGGTCACGATCGGGACGCTCGCGCTGAGCCTCGGCGCGGGCCTGGTCCTGCGCCTCCAGCGGGGGATCAGCCCGGTGACCGGCGCCTTCTCGATGATCGCCGGCGGCGCCTCCGGGATCATCGTGATGGCTCGCGACCTCGGAGCCGACGCCCGCATGGTCGCCGTCCTGCAGTACCTGCGGGTGCTGCTGATCGTCGTCCTCATGCCCGTGGTGGCGACCGTGGTCTACGGCGCCTCGGGTGGGAGCGGCGGCCCGGATGCCGTGACCGACGGGCCCGGCTGGCCGGCCGGGCTGCTGTTCACCGTCGTGTGCTCGGTGGCCGGGCTCCTCGTCGGGCGGCTGCTGCGGGTTCCGGTGGCGGCACTGCTCGGCCCGATGGTCGCCGCGGCTGCGGTCGACCTCACCGGGCTGGGCCGCGGGGCGGAGGTGCCCGAGCTGGTCGCGAGCGCCGCCTTCCTGGTGATCGGCCTGCAGGTCGGCGTCAGCTTCACCCGCGACAGCCTGCGGACGATCGGCCGCGCGCTGCCCCTCGCGCTGGGCGTGATCCTCGCGCTGGTGGTCGCCTCGGCCGGGCTGGGCGCGGTGCTGTCGGCCACCACCGGGGCGAGCGCACTGGACGGCTACCTCGCGACGACGCCCGGCGGCCTGTACGCGGTCCTGGCGACGGCGAGCGACATCGGCGCGGACGTGACGTTCGTGCTCTCGGTCCAGGTGCTGCGGCTGTTCGTCATGCTGCTCAGCGCACCGCTGGTCGCACGCTGGCTGCGCAGATCCGCCGGGAGCTGACCGGAACGGTCCTCCCGGCCTACGCTTGACGGCCGGGCATCGGGCCGAGCGGCGGCCGGTGGACCAGACGCTGGAGGCGGAGCTGACCGAGGACGCATCGACCGGGACGGACCCGGGCGCGGACGACTCCGTGCTCCTCTTCGTCGGCGGTCCCCTCGACGGGCGGGTGGAGATCCGCGCGGCGCGGCACGGCGAGCCGCTGCCGACGGTCACCCACGTCCACCTCCACGGCGGCCCCAAGGTCGTGCACCGCTACGACCTCGAGCCGCTGACCGAGGGGGTCGGGGTCTACAACCTGCGTCCGCAGGCGCGGCGCACGGCCCCGGACGAGTCCGTCGCGGACTGACGGGCGACGACCCGTCGACTCCCGCGCCCATCGGGAGAACACTCCCCGGCAGCACAGGCCGCTGGAGAGGTGCACGCCGATGACCGCCACCACGTCCGCCCGCACCGGTGCCCGGGCCGCTGTGCTGGACCGAGCGCCGGCGATGCGCCTGGCCGCCACCGAGTACGGCCGCTTCGCCGACCTGCTGAGGACCCTCGACGCGGATGACTGGTCGCGGCCGACCGACTGCCCCGACTGGGACGTGCGCGCGCTGGCCGGGCACGTCCTCGGCATGGCCCGGATGGTGGCGTCGGTCCGCGGCTTCGTCGGCCAGAACGCGGCGGCCGCCCGGGCCGGGGGCGGGATCGACGCCCTCACCGCACTGCAGGTCCGGCGGACCGCCGACCTCTCGACCGGCCCGCTCGTCGAGCAGCTCGCCGTCATCGGGCCACGCGCCGTCCGGGGACGACGACGGTTGGCCGCCGTCCTCGGACGGGTCCCCATCCCCGAGGAGCAGGTCGTCGGCGCGACGACCGAGCGCTGGCGGTTCGGCTTCCTCTTCGACGTCGTCCTGACCCGGGACACCTGGATGCACCGGACCGACGTCTGCCGGGCGACCGGGCGGGAACCGCACCTGACGGCCGGCCACGACGGCGTGCTCGTCGCCGACGTCGTCGCGGAGTGGGCGGCACGCCACGGCCGGCCCTACCGGCTGCGGCTCACCGGGCCGGCCGGGGGCAGCTGGGCGTCCGGGACCGACGGCGAGGAGATCGAGCTGGACGCGGTGGAGTTCTGCCGCCTGCTCTCCGGTCGCGGCCAGGGGAGCGGCCTGCTGGCGCAGCAGGTCCCGTTCTAGCCGGTCACCAGCCCTGGGCCCGCCGCGCCTCCGCGACCACGCGGTCGAACCGGGCCCGGTCGAGGGCGGCACCCTCGCGGCGCACGGTGACGGGGTCCAGCTCCAGCAGGCGGTCCAGCCGCACCTCGCTCGGCCGGCCGCGGGGATCCCAGGACCCGGTGCCGAGGTCGGTCCACACCCGGCCGTGGCGGGCCTCGTCGGCGGTGTCCCGATCGTGGTCCTTGCTCGTCAGCATCAGGCCCAGCAGGTCGTCCCCCCGGCGGCCGATCACCAGCACCGGGCGGTCCTTCCCCCGGCCGTCGCCCTCGTCGTAGGGCACCCAGGTCCACACGATCTCGCCCGGGTCGGGCCGCCCGTCCGCACGCGGCCGGTACTCGACGTCCGGCACCGCCGGGGCATGCGGTCGTGCCGCCCGGCGGCGCGGGGCGGTGCCCGGGACCGCCCCGTGGATCAGCCCGGCGACGCGGCCGACCAGCCGGAGGATGCGCTCGTTCCCTGCCATCCCGGCACCGTACGGGGCGACGACGAAATGCCGAACGGGCGCGCCACGTGTCACTTGTGACACATCGGCACCATTTGGTCACGGAGGGGGTTGAGGCCGCCGATAAGGGGGCACCATGGCTCCACGGGGCCGTCGCGGCGGGCAGCTCCGGGAGACGGGGGTCCCCCATGACGACGTTCGAACCGGTGCGACCGGCGGTCCCTCGTGTGCGGGAGGTGCAGGCCAGCGTGCTGGCCGCCTTCCAGCTGGTGGAGGACGCCCGCTACCTCGGCAGCGACCGGCGCCCGCGGCGTCAGCGCTCCCGGATCATGGCCGAGCGGGCCGTCGCGGACCGGAAGCTGCTCCGGGACCTGCGCGCCGGCTGATTCAGGTCACGCAGAACTCGTTGCCCTCGGGGTCGGCGAGCGTCGCCCACTCGAAGGGTCCCTGCGATGCCCGCCAGAGCTCCGTCGCGCCCAGCGACAGCAGCCGGGCGACCTCGGCCTCGCGGCGGTCGGCCCCGACCCGGACGTCGAAGTGCAGCCGGTTCTTGCCGCTCTTGGGCTCCGGGACCGCCTGGAACAGCAGCCGCGGCCGGCCGGGATCCGGTGAGGTCACCCCCGCGCCCGCCTTCCAGACGAGCGCGCCGTTGTGCGTCGTCGTGTCGGACTCGGCGGCCGCGCCGGTCTCCACCATGCGGCGGATGAACGACTCGTCCTGAGGTTCCACCTGCCAGCCCAGGGCCCCGGCCCACCAGTCGGCCAGCTCGTGCGGGGCGGCGCAGTCGATCGCGATCTGGATGTCGAAGGACATGCCGGGAGGCTAAGGGCCAGGTCCGACACGTGACCCCCGTCCGAGCGGCCTCTTACAGCTCCTGGGCGAGATCGGCGCGGATGGTGGCGTCGTCGGGCAGGTCCGTCTCGAGCGCGCAGTGGTCCTTCAGCACCCGGCCGAACGGCGTGAGGGCGCCCTTCTCGACCTGCCGCGCCGGGTCCCAGAGCCCCGACCGCATGACCGACTTGGGGCACTGGAAATAGGCCTTGTGCACGTCGAGCACCAGGACCGACAGCGGCGCGCGGCCGAACTCGGTGAGGTCGACGCCCAGCTCCTCCTGGGTCGTCAGCGACGTCCGGCCGTAGACCCGCAGGGTCTGCTCGATGCCCGGGACGAAGAACAGGAGTGCCGCGCGGGGGTTGGCGGCCACGTTGCGCAGGCTGTCCACGCGGTTGTTGCCCGGGCGGTCGGGCAGGGCCAGCCGGTGCTCGTCGAGGACGTGCACGAAGCCCGGGTCGCCGCCGCGCGGCGAGATGTCCGGCCAGCCCTCGGCGTCGGCGGTGGCCAGCGTCGCGAAGGGGGAGTGGGCGATGAACTCGCGGCAGTGCGCGTCGAGGCGGTCGATCACCTTGTCGAGAACCAGCCCGCCCGGCGTCCGGTAACCCGCCAGCACCTCCGTCGTGTCCACGCCCCGACGGTAGCCGGTGCGCCCGCTACCGTGGCATCCCGTGCCACAGGTCTGGAGCTCGCCCGTCCGGTTCGTCGAGTGCGACCAGCAGGGCGTGGTGTTCAACGCCCACTACCTGACCTGGGCCGACGAGGCCTCCAACAACTGGTGGGCCGCCCACGGCCTGACCTGGGACGTGGTGGCCGCCCGGGTGAACCCCGTGGTGAAGGCGAGCACGCTGGACTGGACGTCGTCGGCGCGCTGGGGCGACACCGTGACCGTCGACGCCGAGACGGAGAAGCTGGGCCGGACCAGCGTCACCGTGCGCTTCACGATCCGCGTGGGCGCGCGGGAGTGCTGCGTGGTCCGCAACACCTACGTGGCCACCGACGGCGCACGGGCGACGCCGTGGCCCGACGACATCCGGGCGCTGCTCACCGGGGAGTGACGGTCACCAGTCGGCCTTCTCCTGGCCGGTGAGCTCGGCGATCGCCTCCATGATCGTGTCGGTGACCTCGCGCCGTGCCTTGTTCCGGCCCGCCTGGCCCGCATGCTCGGGGAAGGTGAGCGGCTTGCCGAAGACCACCGTGAAGCGGTGCGGCCGCGGCCAGCTGGCGCCGATCGGCTGGATGCGGTCGGTACCGGTGATCCCGACCGGGACGACGGGGCAGCCGGCGGTCAGCGCGAGCCAGGCGACGCCGGTCTTGCCCCGCGCCAGCCGGCCGTCGCGCGAGCGGGTGCCCTCCGGGTAGATGCCGAAGCCCCCACCGGCGTCCAGCACCGTCATCGCCGTGTCGAGCGCCTCCTGCGCGGCCCGGTGGGTCTGCCGCTCGACCGGCAGGGCGCCGAGCGCGGTGAACCAGGTCTTGGTGAACCAGCCCCTGATGCCGGACCCCGTGAAGTACTCGGCCTTCGCCAGGTAGCCCACGCGGCGGGGGGACATCAGGGGGATCGCCATGCTGTCGATGAAGGACAGGTGGTTGCTCGCGATGATGAACGGGCCGGTCGCAGGCACGTTCTCGCGGCCGGCCACGTGCGGCCGGAAGACGAGCAGGAACAGGGGTCGCAGGATGAGCCGCGAGATGAGGTAGACCACGCCGCGCTTGCCTCCTCGGGCATGTCGGGTGCACGCCGTCGACGGATGTCGGCACGTGGCTCCGGCATTCTCCCGAACGGCCGGGAGGGAGCGCAGACGTACCCGCTGTCAGCGCAGCGGCTGCGTGGGCGGGCAGGCGTCCCGGATGATCGCCCGCACGTCGTCGGGCAGCCGCATGCTGCCCGAGGCCGAGTGGGTGATGACCTCCGCGATGTCGCGCACCTTGCGGTGCGTGTGGCTGGAGATGTGGGCCAGCAGGTCGAAAGCGACCTGGTCCCCGCAGCCGGTCAGGAGCATCAGGATGCCCTTGGCCTGCTCGATCATGGCGCGGCTGGCCATGGCGGCGCGCATCTGGTCGACCTCGGCCTCCAGGGCACGGGTCCGGTCGCCGTCCGGACCGTGGGGCCGCGACTCGGTGATGTCGACGCACATGCCCTCGATGGCGGCGACGGCCCCCGTCTGGTCGCGCTGCGGTTCGCCGACCAGGACGACGGCGCGGGCGCGACCGTCGGCACGCACGATCCGGGTCTCCAGTGCGAAGGCGCGGCCGTCGGCGCACGCCCGGGAGATCGCCTCGCGGACGCGGGGTCGGTCCTCGGTGTGCTGGTAGCGCAGGTAGTCGTCGATGGCCGGCGGCGTGGACGTCGCGGGGAGCCCGTGGACCGCGAACATCTCCGGTGACCACCACCACCCCTGGGTGCGGCGGTCGTAGCGGTAGCGGCCGGTGATGCGCTCGGGTCCGCGGACCGGCTCGGCGTTCGGTCGGCGCTCGTTGGGGGCCTCCGCCAGCGGGGCGCGGGCGGCCGGCCTGCTCGGGGCGCGGCCGGGTAGACGGGTGGGCGAGAGCGCCGGTGAGGCCATGACATCCCCTCGGGCGAAGGCGAGCCGTCGCTCGACGGGCCGAGATTTCGACCACGTCCGTCCCCGCCTGGGCCGGGGGCGGTCGCTCCGCTGCGAGGACGGTACGACGGCGGGCCCTGGTACGCAGGAGTCCGGCGGTGTCGAGCGGGACGACTTCCCCGGGACCTACGACCCGCCGAGGCGCCGTCACCGAACGTGCCCGAGGCGCGACTCCGCGATCAGACGACGGTGAGCCGTCGGGCCGGGACGCCGCTGTCCGTGCCCGCCCGCAGGCGGTCCTGCGCCTCCGCGAGCACCCCGACGGCCCGGCGCAGCTCGGCGGCCGGGCGGGTGAACGGCAGCCGCAGGCGGTCGTCGAAGGCGTGCCCGGTGCCGAAGGCGCGCCCTTCGGCGAGCACCAGGCCGTGCTGCGCCGCCCCCGCCGCGACGGCCGCCGAGCTGATCCCCGGGGGGAGCCGGCACCACACGGAGAGACCGCCCGTCGGCGCGGGGGCGTGCCAGCCGGGGAGCTGCCGGGAGATCTCGTCGAGCAGCACGTCGCGCCGCTCCCGCAGCTGGGCCCGGCGGTGCTCGAGCACCTCGTCCAGCCGGCCGAGCAGGATCGTCGCGGCCAACTGGTCGAGCAGGCCCACGGAGAGCTGCCGCCGGCCGAGCGTCTCGCCGAGCTGGGCGGCCAGGGCGGCGTCGGTGCGCAGCCAGCCGATCCGCAGACCGCCCCACACGGCCTTGGACAGGCCACCGACGGTGACCGTCGCCGCGTCCGGCAGGCTCCCGGCGAACGGCGGCAGGGCTCCGTCGTCGAGGTGCAGCTCCGCGGCCACCTCGTCGACGACGGTGAGCACGCCGTGCTGCCACAGGGTCGCGGCCAGCCGGCGGCGGCCCGAGGCCGACAACCGCGCGCCGGTCGGGTTCGAGAAGTCCGGCATGACGAACGCCAGCCGCGGGCTGCTCTGCCGCGCGGCCAGGTCCGCTGCGCGGACCAGCGCGTCGGGTTCGGCGGCGTCGACCGGGACGGGGGTGCACCGACCGCCGGCGGCCGCCACCTGACCCAGCACCCCGGGGTAGGTGGGGTGCTCGACCAGCACCCGGTCGCCCGGCTGGAGCAGCGTCTCGAGGACGACGGCGGTCGCGTCGCCGACGCCGGCCGTCACGACCACCTGGTCCGGTTCGGTGGGCAGCCCGCGCGCGGTGAACCGCTCGGCGATCGCCGCCCGCAGCTGCGGCAGCCCGCCGTGCGCGTAGCCGTGGCCGGCCAGCTGCGAGGGCAGCGCGGACAGGGCCTGCTCGTAGGCGGTGAGCAGCTCGGGCGCGGCCTCGGGCGCGGCGTGCGCCAGGTCGAGCACCCCCGGCCGGTCGCTCGGGGGCAGCCATCGGGAGCCGGCCGCGGGCAGCTCGGTGACCGTGCCGGAGCCGTGCCGCGTGCTCGCGAAGCCCTCCTCGCGCAGCACCCGGTAGGCCGAGGCGACCGTGACCCGGCTGACGTCGAGCTCGGCGGCGAGCTCGCGCTCGGCGGGGAGGCGGTGGCCCGCCGGCAGCGATCCGGCGGTCACCAGGTCGCGGATCCGGCGGGCGAGGCCGGCGTAGCGGGGGCCGGTCAGCCCTTCGACCGGTCCGATCAGGGTGGCGAGCTCCCGAGGGGTGGACTGGTCGAGGAGCGGTGGCATGCAGCCACCATGCCGAAGTGGACTGGCATTGTCCACCGTGAACCATGCCACCGTTCAGGACATGACCTCAGGTGGCGCTCTCCTCGTCCTGTTCCTGCTGTCGGTCGGCTCGCTCGTCGGGGCGACGCTCGTCGTCGCGGTCCGGGGTGGTCGTGGCCCCGGCGACCCGCCGGCCAGCCGGCCGCATCTCGATCCCGCGGGCTTCCTCGTCCTGACGGCGCAGCGCGGGCCGTTCGAGCCCGCTCAGCGCCGGCGGGCGGCCCGCCGGGCCGCGACCGCGAGGACGGCCGCGGCCGCCCAGACCGCGCGGGAGAGCCGCACGGCCCGGCGGATGTCGGCGCTCCCGGGGCGGTGGCCGTCCCCGAGGATCGGCCGCACCTCGACCCGGCTGCCGTAGACGTTCCGCCCGCCCAGCCGCACCCCGAGCGCGCCGGCGGCCGCGGCCTCGCAGCGGCCGGAGTTGGGACTGGGGTGCGCGGCGCCGTCCCGCAGCCACACGCGCAGCGCGCCACGGGCGGAGCCGCCCACCAGGGGGGCGCAGGCGACGGTCAGCGCGGCGGTGATCCGCGCCGGTAGCCAGTTCGCGACGTCGTCCAGCCGGGCGGCGGCCCAGCCGAAGCGCTCGTAGCGCGGCGAACGGTGGCCGACCATCGCGTCGAGCGTGTTGACGGCGCGGTAGGCGAGCAGGCCCGGGATGCCGGCGACGGCGCCCCAGACCAGCGGGGCGACGGCGGCGTCGGAGGTGTTCTCGGCGACCGACTCGACCGTCGCCCGGGACAGCTCCGGCGCGCCCAGCCCGTCCGGGTCCCGGCCGGCGAGGGCGGGCAGCGCCGACCGGGCGGCCGGGAGGTCCCCCGCCTCGAGGGCGCGCTGCATCGTCGTCGCGGCCCGGCCCAGGGAGGTGCCGCCCAGCACGGCCCAGGTGGCCGCCGCGGTGACCAGCGTCCGGGCGGCGGGGTGACGCCGGGTGCCGCGGTCGAGTGCCACGCCCAGGGCGGTCGTCGCGCCGGTCAGCAGCAGGACGTGCGCCGTCCCGGCGGCGCGGGAGTCGCGCCAGGTGCGGCGTTCGAGGGCGAGCGCGGCGGTCCCGAAGCCCGCCACCGGGTGCCGGCGCCGGGGGTCGGCCAGCAGCAGGTCCGCGCCGGCCCCCAGGGCGAGCCCGAGGGCGGTCGGGACGGTCACGCGCGACATCGTGCCAACAACCCGTCGGGCCGCCGTCCCTAGGATCGGTGCCCATGCGTCTGCCCGGCCGTTACGACGGTGTCGCCCGCCCGATCGTGACCTACGGCAGCAACCCGGTCCTGCACCGGCCCTGCGCCCCGGTCACCGAGTTCGGGGAGCCCCTGCGCCGCCTGCTGCTGGACATGTTCGCCAGCATGGAGGCGGCCGACGGCGTGGGCCTGGCCGCCAACCAGATCGGGGTGGACGCCCGGATCTTCGTCATCGACTGCCCGGACGCCCTGGGTGACGACGTCGTCGGCTACGTCGTCAACCCGACGCTGACCATCCCGGAGCCGGTCGGCGACGAGCCGGCCGAGGAGGTCACCGAGGAGGGCTGCCTGTCGGTGCCCGGCCCCTACGCCGAGCTGCCGCGCGCCTTCCGGGCGCGGGTCGACGGCGTCGACGTCAAGGGCGACCCGATGTCGATCGAGGCCACCGGCATGGCCGCGCGCTGCCTGCAGCACGAGATGGACCACCTGGACGGCACCGTCTACGTCGACCTGCTTCCCGAGGAGCACCGGGAGCGGCTGCTGGCGGAGGCGGCCGGCCCGGGCGGCGACCTGCCCGCATGAGCCTCGCGGGCCGGTTGGTCCTCTTCGACCTCGACGGCACCCTGGTCGACTCCTCGCCGGGCATCTTCTCCTCGGTCCGGTACGCCGCCCGAGCGCTCGGGCTGCCCGCACCGACGGCCGACCAGCTGCGCGCCATGGTCGGGCCGCCGCTGCAGGACGGGTTCGCGCTGGTCCTGCGCGTGCCGCTCGACGACGTCGCCCGCGCGGTGGCCGCCTACCGGGAGCACTACGCCGCGGGGGCGCTGCTCGACGCCACGGTGCACGACGGCATCCCCGGCCTGCTCGCGGCCCTCGGGCAGGAGGGGGCGGTGCTCGCCGTCGCCACCAGCAAGCCGGAGCCGTTCGCCGTGCGGGTGCTGGAGCACGCCGGCCTGCTGCCGGCCTTCGCGAGCGTGCACGGCGCGACGTTGGACGGCGCCGTGCGGCACAAGGACCAGGTGGTGGCCGCGGCCCTCGCCGCGCACCCGGACGGCCGCGACCCGGTCCTGGTCGGCGACCGGTCGCACGACGTCCTCGGTGCCGCCGCGCACGGACTGCCGTGCATCGGGGCCGGGTGGGGGCCGGCCGAGGACGGCGAGCTCGAGGCGGCGGGGGCCGTGGTGGTCGCCGCGACGCCCGCGGACGTGCTCCGGGCGCTCGGGAAAACCGGGTGAGGTCCGCGCCGCCGTCAGCCACGATGGGCCCGTGCACGCCCTCACCGAGCAGCAGGTCCGCCGCTCCTTCCTGAACTGCTCCCAGGGCGAGGCCAAGGGACTGGCGCTGCCCACGGGCTTCGCCGACCTCGACTGGGCCGCGCTGGAGCTGCTCGGCTGGCGCGACCCCAGGGCGCCGCTGCGGGGCTACGTGGTCGTCGAGGCCGACGACCGGCCGGTCGGCATCGCGGTGCGTGCCGCGGAGTCGCGGATGTCGGCCCGGACGACGGTCATGTGCCTGCTCTGCCGGACGACGCGGTCCGGGGACGCCGTCTCGCTCTTCACCGCGCGGCGCACCGGCGCAGCGGGCCGGAACGGCAACACCGTCGGCACGTACATGTGCGCCGACCTGGGGTGCGCGGAGCGGGTCCGGACGGAGATCCCGCCGTGGCTGCAGGACCGCGACCCGGCCGAGGTCGTCACCGGACGGGCGGCCGAGCTGCGCGAACGGGTGCGCGGGTTCGTGGACGCCGTCCGCCGGTGATGTGTGGAGGGCGTCGGTTGCGGGGCACCTGACCGTGCATGACCGGATCCGCGCCGCTGCGCGCCCTCGCGCTCGTCTGCAGCCTCAAGCCCACGCCCGCGCCGTCCAGCAGTGACCTCATGGCCCGTCAGGTCCTCGCGGAGCTCGCCAAGCACGGCGTGACCGGCGACGTCGTCCGCGTCGTGGACCACGACGTGAAGCCCGGCGTCGAGGTGGACATGGGCGAGGGCGACGCCTGGCCCGCCATCCGCGAGCAGATGATGGCCGCCGACATCCTGATCGTCTCGACCCCGACGTGGGTCGGGCACATGAGCAGCGTGGCCCAGCGCGTCCTCGAGCGACTGGACGGCGAGCTGTCGGAGACCGACGACACGGGCCGGCCGCTGATCACCGGCAAGGTCGCCGTCACCGCCGTCGTCGGCAACGAGGACGGCGCGCACAAGATCACCGCCGACCTCATGCAGGGCCTCAACGACATGGGCTTCACCATCCCGGCCCAGGGCGGCACCTACTGGAACGACGAGGCGATGGGCAGCCGCGACTACATGGACCTCGACGAGACCCCGGAGGCGGTCGCCTCGACGACGGCCACGCTGGCCGAGAACGCCGCCGCCCTCGCCCGGGCGCTGAAGGCGAGCCCCTACCCGGGCAGCTGAGCGAGGGCCTCGGGTCGCTCGGCGGGGGCGAGCGACCCGACGGCCCGCCGCGCGCGCAGGAGACCCACGACGGCCAGCAGCCCGAGGACGACGACGACGGCGCCGTAGACCTCGGTCGTCCGGGTCAGCCCGACCTGTTCCACGGCGATGCCCGCGACGATCGAGGGGATGCTGAACGCCAGGTAGCCGACGACGAAGATACTGGCCAGCAGGCCGGCGCGGTACCCGGCCGCGACGCCGGCGGTGATGGTGGAGACCGCGCCCAGGAACGCCGCCCCGAAGCCGAATCCGCTGACGACCGCCGCGGCGAACAGCAGCAGCACCGAGGTGGTGAACAGCGCGGCGAGGGTGCCGGCGATCCCGACGGTGAAGACCAGCGCGCCCACCAGCAGCGCCCGCTCGGGCGGCGAGGTACGCAGGGCGAGCGAGCCGATGATGCCGGTGCCGTTGAGCGCCAGGATCAGCAGCCCGCCGACGAGGTGGTTGTCGATGCCGAAGACGTCGGCGACCAGCGACGGGCCGAGCGAGGCGTAGAGCCCACCTACCGACCAGCAGGCCACCAGCAGCGGCAGCGCGACGACGAAGGCACGGCGGTGGACGGGCGGGACGTGCACCCGCGGGCTCAGGGAGGCCAGCGCTCCGGGGAGACGCGGGGAGCTCTCCGGCAGCAGCAGCGTGCCGACGCCGGCCAGCAGGAACACGACGGTCAGCACGCCGAACACCCAGTCGGTGGGCGAGGGGACCAGTTGCACGAGCAGCCCCGCGCCGACCGCCCCGATGGAGAGGCCGAGGCCGGGCGACGCGCTGTTGATGAACGCGCCCAGCGGCCGCTCCCGGTGCTGCAGGTCGAGCAGCGAGGCCCCGAGGGTGCTGGTCAGCGCGCCGGTCGCCAGCCCCTGGACGACGCGGGCGGCGAGCAGCCAACCGACGCCGTCGGCGAAGAGGAACAGCGCCATCGCGGCCGCCTCGAGCACGAAGGCGCCGACGAGCACCGGCCGCCGGCCGACGTGGTCGGACAGCCCGCCGACCACGAGCAGCGAGGCGAGCAGCGCGAAGGAGTAGATGCCGAAGATCGTCGTCAGGATGCCGGAGCTGAACCCGAACTCCTCCTGGTAGACGCGGTACAGCGGCGACGGGACGCCCGACGCGGCGAGCATGAGCACCAGCAGGACGGCGACCGACCAGAAGGCGGCGGTCCGCGGCAGGCGACGGGAGACGGGCACGACAAGGAGGAAGCCGGCCGCCGTGCTGCTGATTCCCGTCGCGCGCGTGTCGGGCGTGGCCGGCGTCGGCCCGGGTAGGGGCGGCGCATGGCCCTTCCCCGGATCCTCGTCCTCGTCCTGGCCGGCGGAGCGGGCGGCCGGCTCGAGCTGCTGACCGATCAGCGCGCCAAGCCCGCCGTCCCCTTCGCGGGCGTCTACCGGCTCGTCGACTTCCCGCTGAGCAACTGCCAGCACTCGGCCATCGCCGACGTCTGGGTGTCGGTGCAGTACCACCCGACGTCGCTGTCGGACCACCTGGCCAACGGGCGCCCGTGGGACCTCGACCGCACCGTCGGCGGGCTGATGATGCTGCCGCCGTTCCAGGGCACCGACCGCGGTGGCTGGGTCAGCGGCACGGCGAACCTGCTGTGGCGGCAGGCGGACCTGATCCGCGAGCACGACGCCGACGCGCTCGTCGTCGTCAGCTCGGACGCGGTCTACAAGCTCGACTACCGCGAGGTGGTGGAGTCCCACCTCGGGTCGGGCGCGGAGGTCACGATGGTGACCACCGAGGTCGGCGCCGAGGACGCGTCGCGCTACGGGATCGTGCAGGTCGACGGCGAGCGGGTGACCGACTACGCCTACAAGCCGGACGAGCCGGCGACGACGACGGCGACGAACGAGGTCTTCGTGTTCACGCCCGGGGACACCCTCGACCGGCTCGAGGCGCTGAACGCGGACCTGGGGGAGGACGGCCTCGAGGACCTCGGCAGCCACCTGCTGCCCGCCCAGACGCGCGACGGCCTGGCCCGTGCGTTCCCGCTCCAGGGGTACTGGCGCGACGTCGGCACGGTGCCCGCCTACTGGCAGGCGCACCGCGACTTCCTCGCGGCGGAGCCCCCCATCGACCTCGACGACCCGGCCTGGCCGGTGCACACCCGCGGCGGCCGGCACAGCGCCGCGCGGGTCCTGCCCGGAGCCGTGGTCGACGAGAGCCTCGTCTCCGGGGGCACGCGCGTCGCCGGGGAGGTGCGGGGCTCGGTGCTCGCTCCGGGCGTGGTGGTGGAGAAGGGCGCCACGGTCGTGGACTCGGTCCTGCTGCCCGGCGTGCGGGTGCGGGCCGGGGCCCGGGTCGAGCGCGCCGTGCTCGACGACCGGGTCGACGTGGGGGAGCGCGCGGAGGTCGGGGGCGACGGCGACATCACGCTGGTCGGGCGGGCCGCCCGGCTGGACGCGGGCACGGCGGTCGCCGCCGGGGCCCGGTGGCCCGAGGACGACTGACCGGCGTCAGCGCGCGTCGAACTCCACCCAGACCCGCCTGCGGTCGGCCCGGCTGTGCACCTCGGCCATGGCGGCGACGCGGCGCCGCTGGTCGGCGGTCGCGACGTGGTTGACGACGGCGATCTCGGCGTCGCGCATCGCGCGCTCGGCGGCGAACTCCTCCGGCGTCGACGGGAAGGACTCCGGCTCGTCGTCCACGTCGTCGGTGCGGGGGCGGGCATAGGGGCTGTCGGGTGGGAGGTTGCCGCTCACCCGGCCGTACGCGCCCAGCAGCAGCAGGAGCAGCCCGGCGACGACGGAGAAGACGACGTTCTCCATCTCGAAGGCGAGCACGTTGAACGACGTGCGGAGCACGGCCAGGTTGGCCAGCGCCGAGAGCAGGAACAGCGTGCCGACGACGATCATCACCGTCGAGGCCGTGCGCGGGCTGCGGAGCGCCGCGAACACCAGCACCGCGGCGGTGAGCAGGGAGATCGTCGACAGGAGGCCGTTCGACGACATGCCGAGCACCTCGTCGCCGTCGGTGGAGAAGAAGTCCAGGCCGCCGACGAAGCCCAGCACGCCGAAGACCGCGACCACCGCGGCGACGGCCAGCGCCCCGACCCGCTGGACGGTGAAGACGCGCGTGTCGTAGGCCGGGGCTCCGCCGTCCCGGTCCGGCGCGGCTCCGGCGTCGCTCGTCGTCCGGCGGTGGGGGAAGTGGCGCAGCTGCATCGGGAGCTCCTCGCGGGAGGGGGGTGATGCCTGCTCTTCGGCCGGGCACGGGCGTCCGGATGCGGGCCCTGGGGGCCGCCGGGAAGCCGTGCGCGGCTCCGGTGGTTGGAGGGGGCATGACGCAGCAGTTCGAGGTCGACATGCACTCGGAGTTCCTCCGCGCCGATCTGTTCCTCGCCATGGGGCAGCCCACCGAGGCGGCCCGCATCCTGGAGCGCGTCGTCGCCGCGGAGCCCACCAACGAGGCCGCGCTCGAACTGCTGGCCCGGGCCTACTTCGGGTCGGCGCAGCTGGAGAGGTCCGAGGACGCCCTGACCCGGCTGGTCCAGCTCGCCCCGGCGAACGGCTGGGCGCGGCGGGCGCTGGCGCGCACGCTGGAGCGGCAGAGCCGCGCGGCGGAGGCCCAGCCGCACCACCGGATGGCGGACGCGCTCGGCGCGGAGTGAGCGGCGCCCGTTTCCGGCGACGCAGAGTGACGCCACGCCGGACCCGGTAGATCCTGTGAACCGGAAGCCGAATCGTGCGGAGCGGTTGCGGGAACCGGTGTCCCCATGAGCATCCTCGGAAGACTGATGGGAACAGCAGAGACCGCCGCCCGGAGCACCGCCCGCGGAGGCCGCGCATCCACCCGTCCCGGGCGGGGTGCGGCGCGTCCGACCGGTCGTCGTGGCCTGGGTCGGAGCCGGGCGGCGACGCCCGCGCCCGCTTCGGGCGGCATCGGCAGCCTCGTCGGCGGACTCCTGCGCCGGCGCTGACCCGGTCCTAGACGGCGATCGCGGCCACCAGCAGGGTGGCCGTGGTCGCCGTCTCGCCCATCGCACCCATGACGTCGCCGGTCACCCCGCCCAGCCGGGCGCGGGCGCGCCGGTGCAGCAGTTCGGCGGCCAGCAGCCCCGCGAGCGCAGCGACCGCGAGCCTGACCGCCGGCTCCACGTCCCCGGTGGCCGCGGCCACCAGGGCGAGCAGGAGCGCCGCCCACCCGGCCAGCCACGGCGCGGACACCGTTCCGGACACCAGCGCGCCGAGCGACGAGCCCTCCGCCGTGGTGACGCCGGGCAGGCCCGTGCGCGCCATCGCCAACCGCGCCACCGCGACGGCCAGCCAGAGCGCGATCCAGCCCTGGGCCGTCCCCAGCAGCGCCGTCAGGCAGGCCATCTGCAGCAGCAGGGTCAGGACCAGCGTGACGACGCCGAACGGACCGATGTCGCTCCGGTGCATCACCTGGAGCGCGCGCTCCCGCCCGCGCATCGGACCGAGGCCGTCCGCGGTGTCGGCGAGCCCGTCGAGGTGCAGGCCGCGGGTCAGGACCGCCAGGACCGCGAGGGCGAGCACCGCGCCGGCCTGAGCCGAGATCCACCGCTCGCCGAGCACGGCCACGCCGGTGGCGATCCCGCCCAGCAGCAGGCCGACGAGCGGCGCCCACGGCAGCACCCCGCGGGTCGATGCGGCGGCGTCCCGCGGCACCGGGAGGACCGTCAGCAGCGCGGCGGACTCCAGCGGGCCGCTGAACCTCACCGCGGAGGCCTCACGCGAGCAGCTCCAGCCGGGTGACGGAGCCGTTGTGCGGGGTCACCGTCGGCATCGCGTCGGGGCCCAGCCCGGCCACGACGGCCTGCGCCGCCCGGATGGTGTCGCCGTGCGTCACCAGCGCGATGACGTCGGCGGGCGGCTCCGCGCCGAGGTGCTTGAGGAAGGCCTCCACCCGGGCGTGCAGCTCCGCGAGGCTCTCCCCGCCGGGTGCCGACCAGTGCGGATCGGTCCAGTCGACGACGTCCCACAGGTCGCGTGAGGGCAGGCCCTCCAGCTCGCCGTAGCCCTGCTCCCGCAGCGCGGGGGTGGTCACCACCTCCAGGCCGGTGGCCTGCGCGCAGTGCTCGGCCGTCTCGACGGCGCGGAGGAGATCGCTGGAGATGAGCGCCTTCGGGCGGAGGCGGGCCAGCTCGGCCGCGGCCGTGTGCGCCTGGGCGTGACCGAGGGCCGTCAGGGGCACGTGCGGGGTCTGGCCCTGCATCCGGCCGGTGGCGTTCCACTCGCTCTGCCCGTGGCGGACGAGCAGCAGCGTCAGAGGGCGGGACATGGCAGGGGGCAGCGTAGGCGAGGGCTCCGCGGACCGGTGCGGCCCGCCTCGTACCGTCGTCCAGGTGACCCTTCCCGTCCGTCCGGGGGCAGCCCGCCCCGCCCCGCGCCCGACCGCCCCCGACCCGCTGGCGCCGCTGCTCGACCTGCCCGGGGTGCGGGAGGCCGCGGACGCCGCCCGCACCGGCATCGACCGGCTCCTCGGCCACAAGGTGCTGCGCCGGGAGTCCGCCGGGGTCAGCACCGAGTCCGCGCTGCGCGGCGCCCGGGCGTCGGTGGCGCTGGAGGGCGTCGACGTGCCCCTGGCCGACCTGCGTTCCGGCGAGGTCTCCGACCCGGTGGTGCAGGGCGCGCTGCGGGTGTCGGCCGCGTTGGGCTCCATGGTCGAGACGTGGCCCCGGGCGCCCGGCCAGGTGCTCGCCCGGCTGCACGTCCTCGCCGCCGCCGACCTCGCCGACTCCGCCGCCCTCGGCCGGCCGGCCGCCCACGCGGGTGCCCGGCTGTCCGGGCTGTTCTCGCTCGTCACCGGTCCGACGACGGCGCCGGCGGTGGTCGTGGCCGCGCTGGTGCACGGCGAGCTGGCCGCGCTCGCCCCGTTCGGCGTCGCGGACGGCGTCGTGGCGCGGGGTGCCGGCCGGCTCACCGGGATCACCCGCGGCCTGGACCCGAAGGCGGTGTCGGTCCCCGAGGTGGGCTTCGCCGAGCTGGGGCGGGACGCCTACGACCAGGCGCTGGCCGGCTACTCGTCGGGGACCGAGGCCGGCGTGGCCGGGTGGCTCGTGCACTGCTGCCGGGCCACCGAGCACGGCGCCCTCGAGGGCCTGGCGATCTGCGAGAGCCTGCTCCGCGGCTGATCTGCGCTCTCCGCCGGGGCAGCCAAGACTGACGGCATGGAGTACCTCGACGTCGACGGGCTCGGCCCGGTCAGCCGCATCGGCCTGGGCACCTGGCAGTTCGGCTCCCGGGAGTGGGGCTACGGCGACAGCTACGCCGACCGCGCCGCCCTCGACATCGTGCGCCGGTCGCGCGAGCTGGGCATCACCCTCTTCGACACCGCCGAGATCTACGGCTTCGGCCGCAGCGAGCGGATCCTCGGCGAGGCGCTCGGCCACGAGCGCGACGAGGTCGTCGTCGCCAGCAAGGTCTTCCCCGTGGTCCCGCTCCCGGCCGTGGTGCGGCGCCGCTGGGCCGGCAGCGCGCGCAGGCTGGGGCTGACGCGCATCCCGCTGTACCAGGTGCACCAGCCCAACCCGGTCGTCCCGGACTCGGTGATCATGCCCGGGTTCCGGCGCCTGCTCGCCGACGGCGGCATCGGCGCCGCGGGCGTCTCGAACTACTCCGTGAGTCGCTGGCGCGCGGCCGACGAGGCGCTCGGCGCACCCGTGATCAGCAACCAGGTCGAGTTCTCGCTGGCGCACGCCGGGCCGCTCGAGGACCAGGTGCCCTTCGCCGAGCGGGAGAGCCGGCTGGTGATCGCCTACAGCCCGCTCGCCCAGGGACTGCTCGGCGGCCGGTACACCGTCGACCACCGGCCGGGCGGCGTGCGGGCGGTCAATCCGCTCTTCGGCACCGAGAACCTGCGCCGGGTCGCGCCGCTGCTGGACCTGCTGCGCGAGGTGGCCGACGCCCACGGCGCGAAGCCCGCCCAGGTGGCGCTCGCCTGGTTGATCGGGCTGCCGCGGGTGGTGGTGATCCCGGGCGCCTCCAGCGTCGCGCAACTGGAGTCGAACGCCGCGGCCGCCGGGATCGCGCTGCGTCCCGACGAGCAGGCGGCCCTCACCGCGGCGGCCCGCGCCTTCTCGCCGGTCTCCGCGGCCCGGACGCTGACCGACCGCGTCCGGGAGCGGTTCGGCGGCTGAGCCCCGCGAGTCAGCGCGGGGAGAGCACGAACCCGGCGACGGCGGTGAGCACGACGCCGCACGCCCCGGCCGCGGCGGCGACCAGCCACGCGTCCGTGACGGCCGCGGTCGCCGCGGCGGCGAGCAGCGCCAGCCAGGGGCCCGACAGCGACAGGAACAGGCCGATCCGGCCGGTGCCGGACCGGCGGCGCCGGCGGGGCCCGGTCCGGGTGGACTGGCCGAAGAGCACCGCGGCGACGCAGACGGCCAGGGTGGCCAGCCAGGCGAGGACCGCGGTGAGCACGTCGGCAGGATGTCCCAACGGACCCGGGGGACGAGGGTGCCCCGCCGGAGGCGGAGGGGTGACCGGGAGCTCAGGCCCCGCGGCGGCGCCGGCGCCCCGACAGCGGGCCCGGCTCGTCGACCGCGACCAGCCCGGCCCGCAGGGCCCGGTGCCGGGCGTACCAGGCGAGCCCGACGACCGCCGCGCCGACGCCGACCGCGGCACCGGTGACCACCGGGGCGGGAGGCGCGGAGAACCGGGCGCGCATGCTGACCGGGCGGGTGAACTGCAGGACCGGCCAGCCGCGCTCGAGGGCGGCCTTGCGCAGCCCGCGGTCGGGGTTGACCGCCGTCGGGTGCCCCACTGCCGCGAGCATCGGCAGGTCGGTGATCGAGTCGCTGTAGGCGTAGCAGTCGGCCAGGTCGTAGCCGCCCTCCGCCGCGACCCGGCGCATGGCCTCGGCCTTGTTCTCCCCGTAGGCGTAGAACTCGATCTCGCCGGTGTAGCGGCCGGCCTCGGTCACCATGCGGGTCGCGACCACCTGGTCGACGCCGAGCATCTCCCCGATCGGCTCGACCATCTCCGCGCCGCTGCTCGAGACGATCACGATCTCCCGGCCGGCGGCGCGGTGCTCCTCGATGAGGTCCGCGGCCTCGGCGTAGATCAGCGGGTCGACGATCTCGTGCAGGGTCTCGTTGACGATGTCGTGCACGATCCCGGCGTCCCAGCCGGTCACCATCGACGTCAGCTGCGCGCGGAGCCGCTCCATCTGCTGGGCGTCGGCC
>Ga0190265_10000736_pt1 | contig 21959 bp, 12 predicted proteins | sample Popmic124T_FD_133135 | JGI IMG/M metagenome (GOLD analysis project Ga0190265, IMG submission 133135) | Populus adjacent soil microbial communities from riparian zone of Indian Creek, Utah, USA - 124 T | ecosystem: Environmental > Terrestrial > Soil > Riparian zone | place: USA: Utah | collected...
CCTGGATCACGTGGTCCACGGTGTGGTCGAAATCGGTCGATAGCGCGAACCGCATCGCGGCCTCGCGCGAGTAGGCCTTGAAGCCGCTGGCGACGTCGGGCACCTTCAGATTCGCCAGGCGGCTGACGACGTAGCTGCCCAGCGTCTGCATCTTCTTTTTCACCTGCGAAAAATGCGGCACCTTTTCCGGCTCGCGGTCGCCGATGACCAGGTCGGCGCGGCCTTCGACGATGGGCTGCACCAGCCGAGGGATGTCGCCTCCGAAGTACTGGTTGTCACCGTCGGTGTTGACGATGATGTCAGCCCCATGTCGCAGGCAGTAGTCGAATCCCGCCGCAAATGCATGCCCCAGTCCGCGGTTTCCGGTGAAGCTCACGACGTGCTGCACGCCGTGCTCCCGGGCGACGGCCACGGTGCGGTCGGTGCAGCCGTCGTCAATGACCAGGACGTGAATCTCGTCGACGCCCGGGATTTTGGTGGGAAAATCACGCAGCACCGACGGCAGCGTCGCCTCTTCGTTCAGACAGGGGATTTGGATGAAGAGTTTCATGAGTTTCGCTTGTTGTTCAGATTAGCGGCAATGCCAATTCCCCAAGAGCGCGTGGTCGACATCCACGGGGCCTAGGATCTGTGAGCAATTCATTTAGCCGCCCTGTCGCGTTTCACGAGACCGAGTTTACAATGTCCCGCTTCCCTGTAAATCGGCAATCAGCCTTTGGGAGTGAATCATCATGAAGAATAAACACGCCAGACATCCTGCGGATCGAGCAAATCTGATTGACACATGGCCCGACTGCGTTCCGGCGTCCACCGCTTCCTTACGGGCGTGGCTCTGTATTGCGATCCTGCTGCTGCTCGCGGTTCCCGCCCGCGCACAGGATGTCAAATACGAAAAATACAAACTTGAGAACGGCATGACCGTCATTCTGCACGAGGACCATGCCCTCCCGGTGGCCACCATCAACATCTGGTATTACGTCGGCGGCAAGGACGAGCCGCCCGGCCGGTCGGGATTTGCTCACCTTTTCGAGCACCTCATGTTCATGGGCACGCGGCGCGTTCCCGGCAACAAGTTCGACGTGATCATGGAGGAAGGCGGCGGGTCGAACAACGCCAGCACGAGCTGGGACCGCACCAACTATTACTCGACCGGCCCCAGCAGCCTGCTGCCCAAGCTGCTCTGGCTCGACGCCGACCGGTTGGAAGATCTTGGCCGCGAGATGACGCTGGAGAAGCTCGACAAGCAGCGCGAAGTCGTCCGCAACGAGCGACGCCAGACCAGCGAGATGCAGCCCTACGGCCGGGCCGATTTGAAAGTCAGCGAGCTGATGTACCCGCCGGGCCACCCCTATCACCTGGAAGTGATCGGTTCGCACGAAGACCTGCAACGCGCCACCGTGCAGGACGTGAAGGATTTCTTCGCGACCTTCTATGTGCCGAACAACGCCTCGCTCGTCGTGGCGGGTGACTTCGACCCAGCCGAAATCAAGCCGCTGGTGGAAAAACTCTTCGGCACGCTGCCGCGCGACGCCGACGCGCGACATGCGGTCGCCGCGCCGGCCAGACTCGTTGAGGAAAAGCGGGTGACGTTTGCCGACCGGGTTCAGTTCAGCCGGCTGTCGCTGGTCTATCACAGTGCCGGCGAATTCGAAGCCGGCGATGCGGAGATGGACCTCGCGGCGCGCATTCTCGGTTCAGGAAAAAACAGCCGCCTCTACAAGCGGCTGATTTACGATGACAAGATCGCCACCGACGTTTCGGCCTATCAGGCGTCGGCCCTGCTCGGCTCGCTGTTCTATGTGAATGTCACTGCAAAGCCGGGCGTCTCGCTCGATCAAATCGAGGCCGCGACGGACGAAGTGCTGAAGGAGTTCATCGACAAGGGGCCGACCACCGAGGAGCTCGAACGCCAGAAGGCGCAGATCGAATATGAAATGCTGACGAGCCTGCAGAGCCTGCTCGCGAAGGCCGACGCCCTCAACAAGTACAACTTCTTCTGGGGCGAGCCGAACGGCTTCAAGCGCGATCTGGATCGCTATCGCCGGGAGACTGTCGATTCCGTATTGAAAGCCGCGCGCGAGGCACTGACGCCCAGCGCCCGGCTCGTCATGCGTGTGCTCTCCGAGACGGACGCGGGCAAGCCGAGCGGCAGCGCCGACGACGTGCTCGCGGGCCGCGACGAATCCCCGGGAGTGGCGGAGACGAAGCCGTTTGCCCCCGAGGCGCCAAACGTATTCAAGCTGTCAAACGGCGTGGAAGTTCGGCACTGGGAGCGGAAGGAGCTGCCGCTGGTGTATGCCTCGCTCATGCTCAAGGCCGGGGCGCTGTATTCCGACCTCGAGAAACCCGGTTTGGCGTATTTGACGGCGTCAATGCTGGACGAAGGCACGGGCAAGCTGAACTCGATCGAGTTTGCGAACGCGCTGGAGTTGCTTGGCGCATCGTTCGGCGCGAGCGCGGATTACGAAACGGTCGAGGTGGACCTTTCGGTCCTCAAGCGCAATCTGGACAAGGCGATGGACCTCTACGCGGGCGCCGTTCTCAATCCATTCATGGACGAGGGCGAGTGGGCGCGCGTGCATCGGCTGCACCTTGAGGACCTGCGGCAGTCCGAGGACCGTGCCTCCACCGTGGCAGCGCGCGTCGGCGTGGGGGCGTATTTCGGCGACGATCATCCCTACGGCCGGCCGGTCAACGGCGGCGTCGAATCCGTCGACACCATCACGCTAGCCGACGTGAAGCGAACCCATGCGGAAACCTACGCGCCGGCAGGAGCGATATTTTTCATCGCGGGCGACCTCACCGCCGACGAGGCCAAAGCCGCACTTGAAAAGGAATTTGCCGGATGGAAGCCGTCGGGCGATTGGAAAGCGCCGGTGGCCATCGCCGTCGAACCGCCTCCGTCGGGCTCGTCGCGGCTGGTGGTGGTCGACAAACCCGGCTCGGTGCAGACCGTGATTCGCTACTACATGCCGGGGCCGAAGGCCGACGACGCCGATCGTGTGCGTTACGACCTTCTGAACACCATTCTCGGCGGCAGTTTCACCAGCCGGCTCAATCAGAACCTGCGCGAGGATAAGGGCTACACCTACGGCGCGCGTTCGTCATTCACGATGGCGCGGCGGCTGGGCTACATGAGCGCGGCGGCGGACGTGCAGGCCGAGGTCACCGGTGCGGCACTGCGGGAGTTTGTCAAGGAATTGACCGGCATCCGCACGGCGAACGTCTCCGCTGACGAAGCACGAAAGGCAGCCGAAACGAACCGCATGGACATCGTGCAGGGCTTTCAGGGACTGTCGGGTCTGATCGCGACTGCACAGGATTTGGAAAAAAAAGGCCGGCCCTTCGAATCGCTCGCCGCCGATCTCAAGGCGATCGCCGCGGCCGACGCGGCGGGATTGAATGCGCTGGCGAATCGTGCAATACCGCTCGACAACGCCGTGCTCGTCTTGGTGGGCGATCGGACGATCATCGAGAAACAGATTAAGGACCTTGGTCTGCCGCGCGCCGAGTTCCGCACGACGCGCGGCGAGATCCTGCGCTCAGAGGCCGGTTCAGTGACGCCCGTGTCGAGCCGATGATCGACTCTGTTTAGCCGCCGCCGGAAGGTCGCCGGTGAGCGCAGGCGACTTCGTGCAATGATAGCGCTCGGGCGGCGTCAAAATCGCCGGCGTCATCACCTCATCGCGGACTTCATATTGATCTAATTCGATGCTCCGTACGCCATCACCCGGGCCTTGCAGGCCTGGGCTAAACGAGAACGCGGTCTATACACCTCCGGCGTTTCAGGCCAGACCGCGCGTCAGTCAGCGCTGGTCCGGACGATGACGGCGTTTTTCTTGCATTGTGCGGGTTGAATCCAGGTCTTCCTCCGCGGCGCGCGGCGGTCGCTTCGGTGACTTGGATGCGTCGACCGGTTTGTCCTCATTCGCCGCTGGAAACTCCCCCTCCCGGTCCCACAAGTAATAAACCGGCGGCCGGCCGATCAACTGCCGGAACGACTGTGCCACCTGCTCGTCCGTCCATCGGCGAACCTTGCGCTTCGCCTTGCCGTGCAGCGCCCCGGCCCAATCGAAGACGGTCTGCTCGACCAGCGCCCGCACGCGTGGGTAGCGCTCAACCTGCTCGACGAAGTCCGGGGCGAAGGGATCGACCTTGAACTTGCGCAATCGCTCCAGCAGCTTCATGCGTCCCTTCGGAAGCGCGCACGGGCCCACGCGCGTCAGGCCGGCCCGCTCGAAGACCGGGTTCACCTCGCCCATCGCGGCGAGGCACTCGATGAATCGCACGCCGACGCGCGGCAGGGTGTGCCGCACGAACCAGTGGCCCAGCCCGCAACCGCGCACGTCCGGGTGCATGACCAGCCGCCGCAAAATGCGCAGCTCACGATTGAGCCGTCGGACGTTTCTCACGAACCGCCCGCGCGTCGCGAGATTGCGCAGCGAGAGTTCGATCGGGGCATGGGCGAACACCAGGATACCCAGCGGATCGCGCGTCGCTGTTTCGCGCAGCAGAAAGACCCGATCGACGAAACCGAGATTGTCGCGATGGCGATAGTGCATCGGCCCGAAGGCGTGATAATCGCGCACGCAACCCATCTCGATTTTCACCCGGCTCGTCAACGAGGCCGGGCGCTGCACCGGCCGGCGGGGCGACAGAGTCACCTCCTCTCCCGGCCCTTTCAGCGACACGATTTGATCGGGCTGCAGGTCGTCGACAACGTCGTCGTGGGCAGTCGCCGCGATCAGCGACAGGCGATGGCGGCTGATCAGCTTGCGAAGGTTGTGGGCCAACGCTCGCGCCAGGCGGCGGTGCAATATGGCGGTGAACTCGTCACATAGAATCACCGGCCGCGGCGACGCATTGAGGGCCTCACCGACGGCGCTAGCCAGGCTGGCCCTGAAGCGCTCCCCATCCGAAAGATCGCGAAACTGGCGAACCCACAGCCGCGGCTCGCCCAGTCCGCAGACCGTAAGAATTTCCATTGCCGTCGCCAGCGGCCGGCCGGGAGCGACCAAATCGACCACGGCGCGATTCGACGCGCCGCGATTCCGCCCCACCCAGACGGCCCCCGTCGACCTATCCGCCACCGCCTCCAGGATCGAGCTTTTTCCGCTGCCGGACGGACCTCGCAACAAGATGATCTTTCCGGGTTGAAGCGTCAGGCACAGATTGCTCGCCACCGCGTACGGCGCCTCGCGCGGCGGAATGCCATAGTTCCAGCAAATCTCGCGCTTGCGCGCAGACATCGCGGTGATGCCCGGCTCGCGAATCACGCACAGATCGATACGCTGTCCGGCCGCTTCGACAGTTGAATTCCTGTCCGGTTGGCTCAACTTATCAACATTGCGTCGCTCTGAGTTCATGCATCGACTCCCGATTCCGATACCTAACATTGACCTAACACTTGCAAGATTACCATCAGTATTGCTCAAAGTCAATATCGACGATCGTTGGGGCAATCGTCGGATTGTCGCCGCGCAGAATGATGAGTCGCCGCTCCCCGTGGGTTTCCGCGCTGACCCGTTTCAGCGTCGGCCGGCCGTCGATCAGGCAGGCGCAGATTCTGCCCTGCACGAACTCGGCTTCAACGCCCGGGCGGTAGTCCACGAGGATGATGTCGCCGCGTTTCAGCGTCGGCTCCATCGAGTCGAACTCGCACCGCAGGCAGTACCGGCTCGGGTGCCAGAGGTGCCGCAGCACGGGGAACATCTCGAGCTGCTCCTGCGAATCGGCGGGCGGGCCATTCGGAATGGCGCCGAAAAGGGGAAGATCGCGAGTCACCAATGCCTGCGGCGCGTCGTGCCCTTCGCCCTCTCCGAGAATGACCGCTTCCGGCACGTTCAGCGCGATCGCCAGAGTTCGAATGGTCGTGCGCCGCGGCACGCGCTGTCCGCGTTCGATGGAGGACAGGTAGCCCTGGTTCAAATTCGCGCTTTGGGCGAGTTGAATCTGGGTCAGGCCGCGCTCCTGGCGGATGCGCCGGATGCGCTCGCCGATGGAATCGCCGTAGGAATACCGGCGCGCGGTGTTCCGGTTCTCTGGCATGTCGGCGATTGTATCGCAAAGCTTGTTTTCTCGAAGCCGTGTTAGCGCGAATGGATCGACGTGTGGCGAAATACGTTTAGCCAGGTCCGAAGGACCCGGGGGCGAGCGAAGAAACGCCGCGGCAGGTCGTAGTGTGCCGCCCATTCACGACGGCGATGCACACGTCGCACTCAGACGCTGCGATGACAAGATACGGTTCGCGCGCACCCTGCCTCTTCGAAGCGGGCTAAACTGTGCGATCAACTTCATTTCCGTGAGTTCAAATGTTGTCAGTGCATTTCCCGAGTGATAATGTCCGCCCGCATGGGTGTTCTGCAGAACGACCGCTACTCCCCTCCCGGCCGCGCCCTGCCCGCGCCATGGCATCAGATCGCGGCGATTCTTGCCGTCGCCGCCGTACTCGCGCGGACGCCGGACGGCCGGGGCGCCCTGCCCGCATGGGTCGAAATTACTGTAACGCTCGCCGCCTACGCGATCTGGCTGGTGACGCTGCGGCAATCCCAGGGCATGCGCGGAATTTCCCTCGCGATCCCGGGGTTGGTCTTGACCGCCGCGGCTGCGCTCGCGATTCAGCAGTCGAATCCCCGCATTGTTGGAATCGCGACGACCGTTTTTTTCGCTGGATCGCTCTTTATCGATGCGATCGCGAGCGTCTATCGCAGATTCGCGGCCGTGATCGATCACCCGCGCGAACTGTTCTCCGTCCTGCTCAGGCCGTGGCTGGCCTTGATCGTACTTGGCGGAGTGCTGCTGGCGCTACCACTTGCCACCCACTCCGGAGTGCCGGACTATCGGCACAATTTTCTGAACCACGTTCTCGATTCGTTGTTCGCCTCCACCAGCGCGGCAGCCCTGGTGGGTACCACCGTTCACAGCTTCGGCGAAGACTACACTCGATTCGGCCAGGCCGTTCTCTTCGCAATCACCCAGCTCTCGGGAATGGCCTTCGCCGCCGCGGGACTTTCCATCATTCGGCCGTTCCTGTCGCGCTCCCTCCGGCTTCCCACCATTCTCGTCGCGGCCGTGGTCCTTCAGGTCATCGGGGCCGCATGGATGACTTCGGCATGGCACGATAGCGATGCCAGCTCCTTATCGACGCGCATCTGGTGGAGCCTTGTCCACGCCGGCAGTGCGATATGGAACAGCGGTCTGGTGATGCGAGCCGACGGGCTGGACGCCTATTTTACCGATTATCGCGTGTCGATCTGCATGGCCTCGCTGACCATTATCGGCTCGCTCGGACTGCCGATCCTGATCGATCTCATTCTGCCGCAGTGGCGGAAACGGGACGGCGCACACTCCGAAGGGGGCGTATCGAAACTCGTACGCCGGATGAGAAAGCTTCCCGAGTTTGAGGCTCTGCTTGCCGCGCTGTTGCTCGGGTTGGGCGCCACGCTTCTCTGGTACTTCGAGCATCCCGGCGCGCGCACTTCCGGCTTCGCTCCGTCCCGCCCGATGGAAATGTCCGACCGCGTACCGCTCAACGAGCTGACCTCCTCCCGGCGCTGGACGCTTGCGATGCTCGCTTCCGCCACGCTTCGCTCCGCCGGCATGAACGCGATTCCGATCACGCAGGGTGCGCTGACCTGGCCATCCTTCGGGCTCATTTTGCTAATGATGTTGCTCGGCGGATCGGCGGCCGGGGTCGGCGGCGGCTTGCGCACCACGGCCCTCGCGCTGCCCTTTGCGCTTCGAAAGCTGGGAGCTGCCGATGACGCGGCACGGGCGCTACATCGGTCGACTCGACGAGCGATATGCCTCTACGTGCTTCTGGGATTGATTTGCAGTCTGCTTTCCGTGGCGGCGTTGGGCATCGTCACGGATGCGACCTCCTATGAGACCGCATTCGACGGCACTGCGGCGACCGCAAACGTCGGACTTTCCACCGGGCTGGCGCTGCACCTTTCGCCGGCCGGACGGATCGTAATGATCGTGCTCTTCGCAGTTGGACGAATCGGGCCGATCTATTTTTGGCTGCGACTCTCGCAGGCGATCGGTCGATCACTGAACAACCCCACCAATTGATTCGCCTCGCGCGTTTCGCCCCACCGGCAAGAGGGGTACACTCGCTCCCATGGACGCCGCGCTTCACTGGCTGGAAAACAACCGCGAGTTGTTGATTCTTGTCGTCGTTGGGTTGCTCGCACTTGTATTCCTGCAGCGGATTCTGGGGTGGCTGGGGCGCGCGGTTCGCAGCGTCCGGCGCCGCGGCAAGCCCGTCGAGCTGCACCCGCGGCTACAGGCGTATGCGGGCCACAGCGAGGAAGACCTGAAGCGCGATCTCGAGCTTGCTTCGCAGGTGATCGCGACGAGTTCGACGCCGAGCGTGGCCGGTTACACGCTCGTTCGTCAGATCGAGGCCGTCTTCGTCGAGGGCTACCGCACGCCAAACGAAGCGACGACGTCCCTGAAGGCGACGGCCGCAAAGCGCGGGGCGAACGCGATCATCAATCTCGCGCACCAGCGGACCGCAGCGGGAAAGTGCTCGGCACAGGGGGACGCGGTGGTAATAGAACCCATCCCTCGGGCACCGCCTACGAAGTAGGATCCACTTTTCACCGAATTCGCCGGCCATTCCCTAGATTTGGGTGTTCTGCTCAAAATGCGCAAATCCAATGTGGGAATCCTCGCCCACTATTACCCATTTTAGGCGTAGGCCTGCAAGCCGTCGGTTTGTGCCCCATCGGCCCTAACCTTATCAGGCCTGAATCTTTAGAAGCAATCCACAATCCTCTTGAAACCGAAGCGGTCCACTTCGGCACGCAACATGTATCCCTTTTAGAGCAGCCAGCCAAGCGCGGCATGACAGCTTGACCTTGGGCGGCTCACCGGGCAAAGCCCACTGGGTTTGCACGCGACTTTGGGAGAGGTAGCGTGCAAAACTGGGGGGCTTTGCCCAATGGGCTGTTCAGCGGGGATTGCGAAGGGGTCGCGACGACGGGAGACGGCGCGGCCCTTTTCGCTTTTCAGCTGAATCGGAATCAAACGGGCCATTCTGGGCTGTACCAGGGTTGGACTGATTTTCACAACCTTTCATGAAACCGGCCGCGACTTGAAACGAATCCGGGCGAACATTTTTGATTGACTTCGGCAGGAATGCGGGCACACTGCTGCTGTGCAGGCGGGTCAAAAGCCGACCCACCCCTACACGTTGACAAGTTCATATTGCTCGGCGCCGGTCTCCTGCGTAGGGAGATTCGAAAGGGAAGATGGTGTAATTCCATCGCGGTCCCGCCGCTGTCATCGGGGACGAAAGGCCGCCAGTGCCATTCTCTCGCCTGCGAATTCACGTTCGCGAACGAGGGGAGAAGGCGCGGCCCGTAGAACGATCCGAGAGCCAGAAAACCTGCCGCCGCCGAAGTAAGTCGCAATCGCCTCGGTACATGATGGGCGAAGTGTCGACATTCCGCGAGAATCGTTCGCGGTGTTGTGCGGGCAGGCGCGCGTCTGCTTTCACGAATCGGCTCCTTCAAACCTCCGTCACGCCCTGGGGCGCTTGCGGAGGTTTTTGTTTTTGCGGCGACGCGAGATCGCCGCAGGAAGGAGCACGAACGTGCCCACGCTGATTATTTCTCCTCGAACAACTGTCACCCGTCATTCACGAGTTGGAGCGATCGCGGTCGCCGCGGCGTGCATCAACGCCGCCTTGGCGCACTCCGCGCTCGCTTCCCCCTGGGCCGGGAGCGTTGCAAGCTTCAACCCGGGCCTGACGCCGCAGGCTGATTATCCGAACCCGGCGACGACGCTCGGCTCGCCCGAGCGATTTACGGGCGAGGGAGAATTTCCCTCGAACGTCACGCTCTTCAATCCTGCATTCGGCGTCGACGAACTGTTCAGCATCGGAGAAGGCGGTCATCTCACCCTCGAGCTCTCGACTCCCGCAACAAATGATGCGGCGCATCTTCACGGCGTCGATCTCATCGTCTTCGGAAATGCGGGGTTTCTCGCCTCGGATTATCCAAACATGGGATCGCCGGCCGAGCTGTTTCAACCGGAGAGTGGCCGAATCGAAGTCTCCGGCGATGGCGTCAATTTTTTCGAGATACCCGGATGGACGGCGGACAATCTCTTTCCGACGCTGGGGTATCTGGACGTGGAAGGATTCTCAGGCACGCCGGGCAACGTGCCGACCAATTTTCTTAGACCGATGAACCCGGCGCTGACGCTGTCGAGTTTCGACGGACTGACGTACGACCAGGCGTTGGCGCTCTACGATGGGTCGGGCGGCGGCACGCCGATCGACATTGGCCTTGTCGGCCTCGCGACGGTGACGTACGTGCGCATCAGCGTGGACGACGACCTGAACGCCTCGACGAATCTGAGTGCAGAAATCGACGCGGTGGCGACGGTGCCGGAGCCGGCCACGGCCCTGTTGGCGCTTGCCGCGGGGGTGGGCCTCGTGATGCGCAAATCTCGCCTCGTAATCCAAGCCGTAAGTGATCGAGAATAGTCTTGGAACGGGGCGAGAGACAAGTGCAACAAAAAGTTCAATACTGCGTGGCGATCCTTGCTGCGATTATCTCGGCACAGTTGCACGCCGACGATTGGCCGCAGTATGCGCACAACGCACGACGCGACGCGACGGCGACTTCAGCGCCTGCCGATCTGTCGGCCCCCTTATGGACGGCCAGCGAAAACACGGCAGGGCAACCCCTCCTTTTCGAAGGACCGTCCTCTCCCGTTGTCTTCAATGGACGCGCCTACGCCAACGCCCGGCTTTACTCAGGCACATCACATGAAAGCAACAAGCTGGTCGCCTTTGACCTTCAGACGGGCGAGGTTCTCTTCGAGACGGTGATTACGCGAGCCACCTTCAACTCCTGGTCTTCGCCGGGGGTGGATGTTGCGCATGCCACGGTGCTGATCGGGTCTGGAAATACCGTCTATGCCATCGACGCGACCTCTGGCGAGATCACTTGGGCGACGCCGCTCCTGCGCAACATCGTGAACGCCTCAATCTGCGTGGCAGACGGCCTCGAGCCCGGGCGGGCGTTCATCACGGACTTCGACGGCACGGGCAGCTCGGGGTCGCTCTATTGCCTGAACACGTCCGCGTTCGACGCCGTGTTCAATCCGTACGATCCGGGGGACATTGTGTGGCGCGAGACGCTCGGCGGGACGAGCGGCAACACGCCGGCGTATCTCGATGGTGTCGTCTATGTGGCGTCGATTACGAGGGCAGGGAGCTCGCCGGCCATGGGCCACGTGTTCGCCTTCGATGTCCTCGCGCCTGAGCCGACGCGCCAGTTATGGGCCACGCCGGTCAACGAAGGCTTCTTCGGCGGCGTCACCATTGCCGGCGGGCATGTTTACGCCGCCAGCTACGACCTGCTCGGACAGCAGAACAACTCGACGTTGGTGAAGCTTCGTTCGAGCGACGGGGCGATCCAGTGGACGGCCGCATGCGAGCGGACCAATTCAATCCCGATCGTCGATGGGGACATGGTATATCTAGCCGCGGGGATTCCGGGTTTCGGCAGCGTGCCCAAAGTGCAGGCGTTTCTCGACACGGGCACGTCGGCGGCGCTGGCCTGGGACACCTATGCTGACACGACGGGGACACTCGTCGTGGGAGGCTGGACGCATCAGCCGGCGCTGGCCGACGGCGTGCTATATTGCGGAAAAATCCCCACCGGCGGCTCGTCGTTCGGGGCGTATACCGATCTCTACTTGCTTGATGTAACGCTGACGCCGGACGACCCGGATTTCGTGATCGATCAACTTACCGGCATTGGCAGCAGTCCCGCGATCGGGGATGGGCGACTGTATTCCATTGGACCAGGCGGGCTGACGGCGGTGGCGGCGCTAGGGGATTTTTGCGGCACCGACGGTGTGGTGAACGGCCGCGACGTGCAATGCTTTGTGGATGCCCTGCGGTCGGAGAATCCTACGCCTGCTGAGATCGCTCTGGGCGACTTCAACAGCGATTCGCTGCTGACCGTCGAGGACGTTCCATTATTCGTCGAAACGCTGGTCGTAACGCCATGAGAACGATCTATCAGAGCCCCGACCCTAAGGGAGGGGTGGGCGCGAGATTGGAGCGCTTCTCAGATTCTCGCGGTGACCGCTTCCTGACGGGCGCGGCTCTGCCGGCCTTTACGCTGCTTGAGTTGCTCGTGGTGATTGCGGTTATCGCCCTGATTCTGGCGATCATGCTGCCGGCGCTGGGGGCGGCGCGGCGGTCAGGCATGGCAGCCGCATGCGGGACGCGGCTACGGGAGCTGGGCCGGGCGGTGGTGATGTACGGCGGGGATCACGATGATCGTGCCATTCCGTTGGCATACACGGCATTTGAAATCATCGGCGCCGGCCCGCCGGTATACTGGTGGGGATCGAATCAGGCCGGTTTCGTCGATCACGAGGCCGGCTTTGTGTGGCCGTACCTAAAGGCGATGACATCGCCGAGCAGCGTGTTCGAGTGCCCCGAGCAGCCCTGGGGTTCATATGAACCGCAGGGGGCGGCCGCGAGCGTGACGAGCACCTACGGCTACAACGGCTATTACCTGTCGCCCGAACACACGCCGGGCTATTCGTTTTCGATCGGACACCGACCGTGGCAGTCGCTCTCGAAAGTCGCGGATCCGGCGCGGGTCTTTGCATTCGCGGATTCGATGATCGACTTCGGCGGATCGAGTCCGCGGAATTGCGCGCTGCTCGATCCGCCGAGGCTTTTTGACGGCGGCGGCTGGGCACTGAACGAGACCGCGACGACATCGTTCCGGCACCGGGGAAACACGCAGGCGGTTCACGTCGATGGACACATTGAGACGTATCGCCAGCGGCGCGAATGGCTCACGTCTCCGAATCTTGGCATCGGAAGTGTGACGCGGGAAAATGGGCCCAATTACGTGCCGGACTGGCGAGCGTGGAACGAGTAGCGTCGCTCACAAAACCGACCCATCGTCATTCTGAACGAAGTGAAGCGTCTCGCCCGAATCCAAGATTGCTCTCCATCTGAGAGTATCTCTCTAACGCCGGCCCGATCCTTCGTCGCCGGTGCTCCTCAGGATGACGTCATCGCTGGCGCTTCAAGTGGCCTTCGTGCCTTTGTGCCTCCGTGCCTTCGTGCCTATCATTCAAGCCAATGGACGACCACACGCTGGAAAAGCTCGAATTCGATCGAATCCGCCAGTTGCTCGCCCGGCATGCCCAGTGCAACCTGGGCAAGAGCCTGGCACTGCGCGTCAAGCCGTCCAAGCGCGATACGCAGGTCAAGACGTGGCTCGACCAGGCGACGCAGTTTCAGAAACTCGTTGAAGCGAACGGATTGCCGCCCTTCGGGGGGATTCGCGACGTGCGCGAGATGGTCAAGCGCGCCGTGCCGCCCGCGAAGCTGGAGCCAGAGGAGTTCGGCGAACTGGCGTCGACGCTCTCGGGCATGGACACGCTGCGCCGGTATTTCGCGGCGATCGGGCCGGAATACGAGCTAGTGGCGAAGGTGGCGGCTCGGCTGGGCGACCTGCGCGTCATTGCCGACCGCATCCATCGGGTCATCGACGCTCGCGGAAAGGTCCGCGACGACGCGTCGGAACGATTGTTTCGCATTCGGGAGGACATCGCCAGGGTGCGGCAGGAGATCCGCGACGTGTTTGACCGGCTGCTCAAGCAACCGGCGCTCACGAAGTTCCTGCAGTATCCCAACGCGACGTTTCACTCGGACCGGATGGTGCTGCCGCTCAAGGCCGACCAGAAGGGGCGCATTCCCGGCATCGTCCACCGCAGCAGTGACTCAGGTCAGACACTCTTCGTCGAGCCGGCCGAAGCGGTCGAGCTGAACAACCGCCGCATCACGCTGGCGGCCGAGGAGACCGAGGAGATCAACCGCATCTTGTGGGAGCTGACCCACCTGGTGCATCTTAACCAGCAGGAGATTCTCAACACGCTGGAGGCCACCGCGGTTATCGACCTGCTCAGCGCCAAAATAGGATTCGCCCGGCGGTTCGACATGCGCTTTCCCCAGCTCAACGATCAGGGCCGCGTCATTCTGCACCAGGCGCGCAATCCGATCCTGATGTCGATGTTCGAGAATGGCGGAACGGCGGCCGACGGGCCGCGTTCCGTCGTGCCGATCGACGTGCGCCTCGGCGACGACTTCGACGTGATGATCATCACGGGGCCGAACACCGGCGGAAAAACGGCGGCGCTCAAGACGGTCGGTCTGTTGACGCTGATGGTGCAGGCGGGCTTGCCCATTCCTGTCGGCGAAGGATCGACGCTGCCGGTCTTGCAAGGCGTATGGATCGACGTGGGCGACGAGCAGAGCTTGCAGCAGTCGCTCAGCACATTCAGCGCGCACCTGGGCCGGATACTGGAAATTCTGAAGCGGGCGCGCAAATCGACGCTCGTGCTGCTCGATGAGCTTGGCGCGGGAACCGACCCGGACGAGGGTGCGGCGATCGGCCGGTCCCTGATCGAACATCTGCTGGAAAGCGGGTGTCTCGCGATGGTGACGACGCACCTGGGGGCGCTCAAGGGAATCGGCTACGAGGCGAAACGGGCGGACAACGCCTCGGTCATGTTCGACGTTGAGACGCTGCGGCCGATGTACGAGCTGCGGATCGGCGAGCCGGGCAACAGCAACGCGATCGCGATCGCAGCGCGTCTGGGGATGCCGCGGAAGATCGTCCAGCGGGCGGAGCGGAATCTCGCCAGTCGGCAGCGGGCGCTCCAGCGGGCCATCGCCGGGACGCTGACGTCGCGTCGCCAGGCCGAGCGGGCCCGCCGCGACGCGGAACTGGCACGGCAGGATGCCGCACGGCAGACACTCGCGGCGCTGGATCGGGCCAACGAGCTGGAGGCCGAGCGGGACGCCTTTCGCGGCTGGGTGGACCGCGTCATGCGCCTGCAGCCGGGGGACGCCGTGCGGGTGAAGGGCTTCGACGATGCAGGGAAAATCGCGCGGATCAGACACGACCGGCAACGAGCCTCGGTATCAATCGGCGCGCTCGAGGTGGAGGTGCCCCTGGTGGATTTGATTTTTTGAGGCGGCAAGCACCGGCGCACGAGCACATAATACAAAGCGCTGTCTTATCGCCTCCGCCGCTCCTTCGGAGCGGAATGTAATTGGGAGCAACCAATCCACGAGTTCCGCTTCGCTCCACTCGTGGCTACATCCCGTCGCCCCATTCGGGCGAGGAGTAAGGCGACATTTCAGATGCTAAATCCCCAAAATCGTACTCACGGTTTTTCGCATAAGTGTGGCAAGGTCGAATTCGCGGCGGGCGCGCGTCGCAGCGTTTCGGGAGAATTGCTCGTAACGCTCCGGAGAAGCAAGAAGCCCGCAGATCGCCTCGGCGCAGGCCCTGGCGTGATCGCGCGGAACGACGTAGCCTGTTAGACCGTCTTCGACGGTTTCGGGGAGACCGCCGACCTCGGTGACAATGCAGGGAATGCCGCGGGCCTGGGCCTCGACCACGCTGTTGGACATGGACTCGCGCCGGGAAAGCTGCACGCAGATGTCGATCGAGCGGTAGATAGCGTCGCGCGAAGCGACGTAGCCGGCGAAGCGAACGCGTTCGGCCAGGCCCATGGCGCGGGCGTGGGCGGAAAGTCCGGGGATCAGGTCGCCGTCGCCGAAGTAGGTGAGCGCTGCGCCCGGGTGACGCCCGGCGATGATTGCGAACGCGTCCATCAGAAGATCAGCGCCCTTCGCATGTGTCACGCGGCCGACGCTCCCAATACGGGGGCGGCTCCCCGGCGAGGGGCGGAACGCCTCGTCGCGGATCAGTTCGCCATTCGGAATCACGCGGGAACGACGGCGCGAAAAGCCGTAGTCCCGTTCAAAAGCCTCGGCGACCCGCCGGCTGTTGAAGATGACCGCGTGACAGCAGGCAGCCGGGAAGCGATAACGCCGGCGCATGCGCCGTTTCCAGAACTGGGGGGCCGGCAGGACGCCGAGCCATCGCCGCGCTCCGGCGACGGGCATCGGCTCGGGCGACTGGCGGATCGACTGCACGACGCGCATTCCGCCGAGGCGAGCCGCGAGCAACGATGCGGAGAACGCGGCGCCGGACGCCTGCTGCACGGCGAAGATCGTGTCGGCTCCCGTGGCGCGTAGCCAGCCCCGCCGGGATCGAAGGACCGACCAGGTGAGGCTCCCGTCGCCGCCGAGCGTTTCATTCAGCCAGCCCGTGCGTTCGACGGTGAGGCGGTCGGAATCACACCTTTTTTCGAGTGCGTCGTAGATCGATGTGCCCGAGTAACCGACGTGTACGGACGCCCCGGTGTCGAGCAGCGCCCCGACCACTGTCTGTATGTATTTCTCCGCCCCGCCGGTGAAAATGCGATCGCCCACCTGCACATGATGAACGGCGAGCACCGCGACGCGCCGGCCGATGGCCGCTTTCGCAGGCGGCACGAGCGCAGACTCGGTATGGACGGCGCTCGCCGGATCAGATTTTGGCAAGGGGCGAGCGTCGAGCAAGGAAGGCATTGAATTGAATCCGATGGCCGCAAGTGGAGCGCGGGCTGCTCCCTTCTGTATCGGCTGAATTCAAATCGCCTGCGGAATGGCCGGCGCCATCGATCATTGCGGCACTTCGGAGACGGGCGGAACGTACGGCGGGCCCTCGAGAAATTCGTCCGGCCAGTTGGGCACGAACTTGCCGTACGGTGTGAAGATTTCCTCTTCGTCCGCGGGCCATTCATCGGGCAGGCGAACGTCGAGAACGAAAACCGTTCCGTAGGGCGCGAAGTCGATCCATCCCAGGAGCCGATCGGCGGCCGTTTTTCCCTCGAATGTCCCCTTCGCGGATTCGTGCTCCTTCAGAATGGACGTCGCCGCTTCGATGGCCTCTCCTCGCACGAATAAAAGATCGCGCCCCCTGCCGGCTTCTCCGCCGCGAAAGGCAGCCACGGCCTCGCGCGACCAGTCGAGCACGTTGTTCAAAACGAGGTCATGATGGCCGGATTCGTCGAACGTGGAGGGCGAGCGATAGGCGCCGCCCTCTTTTCGGGAAGCGGACTCGACGGCGATGAAGGGCGCTTCGCGGATTTCGCCGCGGTGAAGGCGCGCATCGGCAACAGAGGTGATCTGTGCCAACTCCGTGTCGCCAAGCCGGGGAAGCAGGTTGTGGAAATCGGCCTGGACGCTCTTCCACGAATAGTGTCGGCCAATGGCCGGCGCCACATAACGCGGCGCAAGACGCTCGCCGGGAGTTTCATAGGTGCAGGCGAGGCCGGGCACAGCGCTTTTTCCCGGCGTGGTGATCGCAACGGAAAAACCCCAGCCCTTGTTTTTTTCCGATGGGCGGGACGCGACGATGAGCTGAAACTCATTCCAGCCCGCCTCAAGGGTCGCGCGGGTGAACACCGTATCGACGAGATTGCGACCCTCGAATTTCGTGCCGGCGATCGACTTCGTCGCGATCGCCCCGCGGCCGTTGATCCAAAGCGACGCCCGATCGTTGCGGCCAAGTCGCACCCACACGTCGCGGCGCTCGGGGCAGAAAACCGAGCTCGTGGCGCGCACTTTCGCCGGCCCGGCGTTCTCGAAATGGGCGGCGAGATCGATGAAGTTGCTCTCACTGACCATATTTTTCGATGCGGCCGACGCGGATTCGGGCCACCGATCGTCCAGCCGCGACTCGGGTTCCCCGTCAACGGGCGTGACCGGACCTTCGAGCCGCCAGAGCTTCAAGTAACTCAGTTCGACCGGCTCGTCCGCGATGGCCAGCCCCGCTATTTCGCCGGGACTCAAATGATAGCGCAGGGCGGATCGATAGGCCGAGCCCGCGAAGCGGGCGGGCTGGAAGCCGCAATGGAGGGCCCCCGCCGAGTTGGGCCAGCCAAGCGTCTCGCCCCTGGCATCGGCGGCATTGAAAATATGCTGATAGATGGCTCGGAGGTATGTCGAAAACGAGGCGTCGCTGAAGAAGGTCGCGAGGGCCGCGCCGTTGGGGCCGACGTCCGACCAGCCCGTCTCGAGCGCATCCCTGTCCTCACCCTCGATCCGTGGCCGCACGCAGAACACCACGTCGTACCAGCCCCGCTTCTCGATGAGATCGTCGGGCGGGCCGGTGACGCGGCCGAGATGGCGCGTCATGGTCTGGGCCTCTTCCTTCTCAATCTCAAAGAAGCTGACGTTCAGGCGAAATGCGCCGTGGGACGCGGCCCAGAGAATGCGATCAAGGATGATGAACTGGTCCTTGATCACAATCAACTGATCCGGGGTGAGAGTTTTTGCACCCCGGCTCTTAACGATGACGACGAGGGCGCTCCAGATCGTGGGGTTCTGGTACGGCAGGGATTCGACGCTGCGGTTGAAGTAGTGAACTGTCTTGAGCGTGTCGCCGCCGAGTCGCTCCAGGGTTTCGCCCCCGCGAAACTGGCTTTCGTGGTGAGCCGGCGAAACGATCCGCGCTTCCTCGAACTCGTTCAGCGCCGGGCCGAAAAGACCTGCGAGCTGAAGATACAGGCCCCAGCGGAAATGCTCGACAATGTTGCCGGAGAGTTTGTGGGGACGCTCGAAGTACTCGATCATTCGCAGGCCGCGCCGGGCAAAGCGGGCCACCTGCGGCGACAAATCCGTTGCGAGTTTGCCATAGCCCGCCTTGGCCGCGGCACTATCGCCGGAGACCTCCGCGGCAAAGGCGGTGAAATATTCCCGCACTGACCCCGATTCCAGCGACTCAATGAAGCTGCGCAAGGGGCCGGCGAATGCCTGCCCAACGTCACCCGCAAGCCGGCCGACGTCTGGAACCGCGAGGATGGAAACCTTGATCGCCTTCGATTCGCCTTCGAGCGAGATGCTTAGCGAGAGCGAGCTGGCCTTGAACGCGGGATTTTTGCGAAGGTGGTCCCAGCCGATGACGTAGGCGGTTCGTTTCGGCTCCAGAACCCATTCCGGCAGCTCGCGGTCGCCGAGCTTGATTTTGATGGTTCCGGGAACGGGCGGCGTCACGACCGGCGGAGTGAATGGATCTTCCTGCGCCGCCGGGTCGAGGGGTACCTCATCGCGTTCGACAAAACCCTGCGCCGCGACAATGACCAGCGCGTTCGCCAACGGGCCCTTGACGCCTTGTGCGAGCGGGTAGGAAACGTCGTGCCAGCCCTGCTCGACGGCGTAGTCGCCGATGGGAACGATGCTGACTTCCTCGTTTCCCATGGCGAGCGCGCGGATGGGGGCGACAACGGACAGCGTGACGGCGATCAATCCAAGGTAGAGGTTTTTCATAGCACGAACATCTTAGAGGATCGCGAACGCATGTAAAAACGAGCAGTCGGATTTGCGTCAGATCAAAGGCCAATCCTCAGGCGCTTTGATCTTTTTTCCCCGAAGGCGTGAGCCAGTCGAAATCCGCGTCCGATTCGGCCGCGTCCGGCCCGTGCCGCGCCAGAGGAAGATTCCGTCTCGAAACAGAACGATGCGCGGCGCGACGCAATACGATCCACAGAACAATGAGAACCGCGGTTCCCAGGCCGATCCATTTCGTCATCGCCGGCAGCGCTGTGATCGCAACGGACTCGCGGGGGATTGCTGCGTGAGCATCAGGTCGTTGAAGAAACTTGGAAACGATAAGCGGCCCCGCCCCGGGTTGGCCGTCGGTGGTTTGAAAGGCGCGGACCTTGATGAAGTACCCCCGAAGCCGAACGATCGTGCTGGAAGTGTCGCCCGGATCTTCGGTGAGGATCGCCGTGCAAACGGCCCGCGTGGCCGCGTCGCCGATCTCGCACTGAAACAGCCGGCCAACGCCTTCGCGGTTGGGGACTTCGAAGGCTTCGCGGCGCAGGAGCCGACCCTCGACGGTGACCAGCGTGCCGCGGTAGTCGCTCGGGCGCTCCATCAGAAAGCGCCAGGAGATGGGCGGCGCGGCGGGGCCGGGACGATACCGCTGGTCGTCTGCGTCCTGCCTGACGAATCGGCAAAACCAATAGAACGCGGGATCATCAAAGGAATAGACGTGGTCGCGCACGCCGGCCAGCAGCTTCATGCCGTGATCGATTGATTCATCGACCGGCATCGATGACGGAGCGGTCGACTGCCCCCGTGCGACGGCTGCCGTCCACGCCACTGTGCCTGCAATTAGGCACTTCGCGAGTACGCAGCGATTCATTGTGGCGGTGCCTCAAACTCCGCTCGCGCCTGTTCCACAAGTTCGAGCAATTTGGCCTGCCACGGCGGTCCGCCCAGATCGGGACGCCATGCCCGCTCGGTTTCGATGCCCTTGAGCACGTCGCCCGCATGGCCACGGCGAAGCTGGTGGTGCAGCCAGTGGTAGCGCGCTTCCCAATATTCGGCCGGAGCGTTGACCAGCAGCGTCGGATCGCGAAGGAGTTTTTCCCAGAGGGCCTCGGCCTGATTGAGAGAGTCCTCGCGATCGGAGGCGAGAGCCCCGGCGGCGACGGTTTCCTTCAAGCGGGCCGCGGCGAGAAGGTAGCCTCCATTCGAGGGGTGACGGTCCATGAGACTCTCGATCTCGCGCGTGGCCTCGTCAAGCCGGTCGGCCTGAACCAGCATATTCGCATAGCTGAAGCGAACCACGGACACGTGCCGGGCATGCTCGGGCCGCGATTCGATCCACGCCAGCAGGTGCCGAATCGTTGGCAACGTTTCGGTCGCCAGCCTGCGGGCGTCCTGCCCACGGCCGGCGCGCTGCAGGCGCTTGACTTCGGCCTCCATTTCGGCGGCGAGACTGACCAGCACGGAGCCCAGCTCGTCGGCGGCATTTTCGCGAAGATAGTCCTCAAGAATTCTGTTGGCCTGCTTGATGTCTCCCAACGCCTGAAGGCAGCGAATTTGCAGTCCCAAAACCCGTGGTCCGGACGGAAGCTTTTCGAGCAGGTCCAGCGCTTTTTGATGACGGCCCAAATCCTCTGACAAGAACAGCGTGCAGGCCGCGAACCGCGCGTCGCGGATCCATCGCTCGCGATGTTCGTCGTAAAGATCGTGCTTCGATTGCTTCTTCCCGGTCGCGGGCACCATACCGTCGATCGCCGGCGTTTTTTTCGCCTGGGCGGCCAGATCATCCGCCAATTTGAGCCATTCATTGGCCGCCTCGTCGGCGGCATTGAATCGGCGGTCGGCGGAAGCATCGGCGCCGATGGTCTCGTACAGGCGCTGGCGGCATCGGGCGATGTTGCGCCGCGCGTGCCAATAGCGGGAAGAATCGTCGCTGATTTCGCCGTAGGCGGAGATCGCCCGGCCATAGTCGCCGCCCTCATCGAGTGCCAGGGCGGCGACCCAGCGGGCTTCCACCGCCTCGGGATGCGTCGGCAATTCACGCGCGAGCAGCCCCCCCGCCTCGGCCAGCTTGAGAAAATCATCCTTCGATTTGGATTCCGCCGACAATTGCCGCCAGCAGCGATAGGCATACTCAAAAGTGCGCGGGGCGAGCCTCGGCGGCGGCGAGCTTCTCGCCTCGACCAGAAACTCTTCCGCGGCCTCGCGCATGCGATCGAGCTGAAAGAGGGCGACCGCGAGATTGAACCGCGCCTCGTGATGATGGGACGTTGCCTGCGGACGCAAGAGTAACACGCGCCACGCCTTTTCGGCTTCGGCGTACTTCTCCTCGGTCATCGCCTGACTCGCGGCGAAGGCCAATTCGATGTCACTGAGCTGCTCGACCGATCGCTTTTTTCCGGCCAGGGCGTCGAGATAGATCTGGACCATCTGCTGCCACGCTCCGCCCCTCTGGGCGAGAGATACAAACTCAGTTCTGGCTTTTTCCTCGAGGGCCGGTCGGCGAACATCGGCCGCATCCAGCGTGCGAGCCTCGCGCACGTGCGTGTAAGCATGAATCAACGGGGCCAGGCGCACGTAAAACGCAGCCACCCGGTTCGATCCGCGCAGCCGATCGACCGGCTCGCCGGACAACCGATCCAGCCGGCGGCGGGACTGATCGTATTGGCGCGCCTCCATCAGCGTCTTGGCCAGCTCGAATTCGGCGCGGATGGTCACAGGCTTTGACGAC
>Ga0190265_10000737_pt1 | contig 21944 bp, 16 predicted proteins | sample Popmic124T_FD_133135 | JGI IMG/M metagenome (GOLD analysis project Ga0190265, IMG submission 133135) | Populus adjacent soil microbial communities from riparian zone of Indian Creek, Utah, USA - 124 T | ecosystem: Environmental > Terrestrial > Soil > Riparian zone | place: USA: Utah | collected...
CGCGAGATGTCCCCCATTTTGGCTCGTAGAAGGCCGAGGTAGCTTAGCGAGCTGGGCTGGTGACCTGAGAGCTGGCTCAACGCACTAAACTGATCCAAGATCCAAAGCGATCTGACGCCAATCTGACGTTGCGACCGACCTTGCATCCTAGTCTGACCGGGGAAGGTATGCTGAAACTGCGCGCACTGGGAAACGCCGAGATCCAAACCGGCAAGACAACCCTGACACCCTCTCAGGAGATCGTGTTTGCGTGCGCGCTGTATCTAATACTCGAAAGGGGAAAGAGAGTTAGCCGTACGGGTCTGGCTGAACTGCTTTGGCCGGGTGTAGAGTTGCCGATTCGAAGCCATCGCATGCGTCAGACGTTGCTGCAGTTAAAGAAGCTCGGCGTTTCCCTGACGGCTGACCGTGACATCATTAATCTCGAAACAAACGTGCATGTCGACTTCCGGGACGACCAGTTAGACGACGGTAGCCTCGAGGGGCGACACTCTCTTGAGTTTCTTCCGGGTTATAGTCCCCGGTTCTCTGAGACATTTCGAGATTGGGTAGATACACAGCGCAGCACCGCTCATTCGCACTGTACCCGGTCACTTCTGACGAAGCTGGCGATTGAGCGCGCGCGAGGCAACTGGAGCCCACTAGAACGACTCGCGCGACAGATACTACAACTAGACCCGTACAACGAGACCGCGGTTCTTGCCCTGGCTGAAGCAACTGCGATGCGCGGCCAGAAGCGGGAGGCGGTGGCGATGCTGGAGACTTATAGTCGCGAAGTGGGCAAGAATGCCGACCTGAAGCTTCCGGCTGCGCTTCTTCGTAAGCGAATTCTTCTTCCCGGGTCCCACGTTGCTTCGACAGGTCTGACGGAAGCTGCTTTTGTCGGCCGGGAATTAGAAATGGAGATGCTCACTAGGGCCCTGAAGGAAGCCCAACGAGGATGCGGCGGGGCATGTATTCTGATCGGCGAACCGGGAATAGGGAAGACCCGCCTCGCGACAGAACTCGTGAAATTCTCGGAACTTCAGGGATTTGCAACCCAGGTGGTGAACTGCCCGCGATCCAACACCGACAGGCCCCTTTCCGTCCTTGTGGATCTCGTTCCTCCGCTTCGAGAAATGCCTGGTGCTCTCGGATGTTCTCAGGAAACTCTCGTGGCTCTACGACGGCTGACGGAATTCAACGGGCGAGGTGTTGAGGTTTCCGTGTCAAGCGCGGAATCTCAGGCGCTCTACCGCGCCCTACGGCACGCGCTGTTTGACCTCGTAGACGCTATCACCGATGAAGTGCCGCTCCTCCTGGTGCTCGACGACATTCAGTGGATCGACAAGACCTCTGCTGAGGTCATTTCTGCCATGGCCACTTGGGGGAAAACAAAACGATTGCTTTTCTTACTGAACTGCCGCAGTGACGCGACCAGTTCCGTGGATTTGTGTACTCTACCGGATGCTGAGGTTATTCGGCTAAACGCGTTGACGCGGCCATCCGCAAAAGCGATCCTCGAAACAATCGTCAGCGGTCGGCCTAGCCGCGATCACGACAAATCTCCATGGATCTTGGACGTTAGTGAGGGAAATCCCTTTTTCCTTCAGGAGCTTGCCAAACACTGGCTCGAATGCGGGGATTTTTCTGATCCTCCTTCTTCGGTAAGCAAGGTTTTGAGGAATCGTCTCTCGAGGCTAAGCCCGACCGCGTGCAGGGTTCTTCAAGCTTGCACCATTCTGGGGCAGAACTCGACGCTCGAGAGGGTCGAGCGGGTGTTGGAATACGCCTCCCACGATCTGCTTGGGGCGATTGAGGAGTTGAGTACCGCAGGAATGCTGACTTGTTCGGTGGATTCGACTGAACTCGCCCCTTTGTCGATTCACCCGCGCCACGATTTGCTCTCGATAGCAGTCCTCGAGAGCATTGGTTCCGCATCACAGGCTTTTCTCCACCGGAGGGCAGGACTCGTTCTCGAGCAAGAGCTAGCCGGAGATCGAGTATCGACCGCGGTGCTTTGGGCGTGCGCGTTCCACTGGCGGCACGCAGGTGAGCGAGACCGCGCTCTCGCCGTTGTCCGTGCCTATGCTGAACACCTATTAGAAATTGGGTTACCAGAAGATGCAAGCACAGCTCTCGACCGCGCTCTCGACTATTGCAGCAGCAACGAACATCGCATTTCCCTCTTAGCCAGACAGGCCGAGGTTCGCCAAATAGCTGGGAAATGGGAAGAAAGTAAGAGGCTGCTGCGTGCATGCAGAGAGTTACGCGAGAAAATCACACCGAGTTCGGATAAACACGACCGGTTTGAAATAATGCTATTCGATGCTGCTGCCCGTACCAGTGTTGTGATTGAGGAACCACTCTGGGACGTTCTGCAATGCGTTGAAGCAAATGAGGCCTCACCGGAGCATCGCGTTGAAGCCGCAGTGTTGGCGCTAAAGCTGGCTACAAACCTGGACCAGGACATTGTGGACGCAATCTATAGACAAATCGAGCCCTTAGACGTTGAGATTGGAATCAACAAGACAAGTCGTGTGGAGACCGAACTGGTGTATCAGTCTTCTCGCGGTGACCTCAAGAAAGGACTTGTCGCAGGGCAAACACTCGTTCAGTTAGAGCGTCAGTCACGAGATCTAGGCCGGCTGGTCAGAGCACTCATGAATGCCGGAAGCGGATGCAGGATTTCAGCTAGCGATAGCGAGGGGGAGGAATATCTATCGGAGGCGATTGACTGCAGCCTCAAACATCACATGATCGAGCGCGCCAAGGTGTCAATGCAATTGATGGTCAGACTGCACCTCTCGATGTGCAATGTTACTCTGGCCCGGGAGATGCTCGACAGAAGCAAGCGACTTCCAGTCTCTCCCGAGAATAGACCTTCGATTATCGAACAAGGCGTCTTGGAGGCTCGGGTGTCACTAGAAGAAGGCAGGCTTGAGGAATCAGCCGGCGTATTCTACCCGATTCAGGAGTTCCTTTTTGCCGCTGGAGGCACGCGTCGGGCAATGTGTCTGGCCCTTGATCTCCGATTCGGTTTGATTGCGGGAAGGGACCCCCAAGTGCTTCTGCCGGCGGTAACGCAGCTTGAGTCCTGTCAACGGAAGTTACGTGGAATGGGGCTGCAAGATTTCGAAACGGAGTCGCTTTACCTCGGCCTCAAAGCAACCGGTAATGAAGAAAAGGGAAGGGCGTTGGTTGGTGATTATGTTCACAATCAGCGACGCGACCTTCGACCGCTACCGCCAAGCCTCGCTTCGGTCTTCGCTTCTTAGGTCCCTATGGCGCCGGAAGCCAATAGAGTACTCGTCACGAAGCGAGAAGACTTTGGGGCCCCTCTAGACGTTACGCAGATATCGCAGTTCGGAGAACCGATCCCCGCTCAGGCGTCCTACTCGCCCATTCCGAATCAACCGTCAAGACGGGAGCAAATAGCTTCGAATAGTCAGCGCTCCTAAGCAGAGCATCGCAAATTGATGGATCAAACTGAGTGCCCCTGAAGCGAAGCAACTCTTTTCGCACCGCGGGCGCATCGAGAGCAGCGCGGTACGGCCGGTCCGTGGTCATCGCGTCAATCGTATCCGCGAACATAATGATTCGAGACCCCAATGGTATACCTTCTGCCTTCAATCCGTCCGGATAACCGGTTCCATCCCAATTCTCATGATGATGCCTAATCAGCGGAACGACGTCGCGAAGTTGAGTTACGGTCCCGGCCAGCTCGGCACTCTTTACCGGATGCGTCCTCATAATGACCTGCTCTTCCGGTGTGAGCCTTCCCGGCTTACTTAGAATCGGACCAAACACCTCGTGGATCTTGCCGACATCGTGGAGCAACGCAGCGGCCGCTATTCGCTCGATCTCCTTCTCTCGTAAACCGATCGCACGTGCGATCACGCGAGCCTTGTCGGCCACACGCCTCGAGTGCCCCGAGGTATAGGGATCGCGTGCCTCGATAGCGGCAACCATGAGCTCAAGCAACTCGCGGTTTGTCTGTTCAAGATCACCAGTCACCTTGTAGAGCTGTCGAAGTCCCAGGAGCGGAACCGCAAAGAAAAACGCGCCGAGCATGCCAAACTGGGTATAGACCCAGACGGACAACAATATCACCGGGAGGGACAGAAAGTCGTAAGGCAGGGCACTCAGCGTATTCTCTCTCCAAATCGCCCAAGGACTACGCTCGCTAACAATACCTAAGGCACCGCTTACACAAATGGAGTTGGTTACAAAAAAGACCAAGAAAAGGGCGAACAACGAGATGGATCCGGATTCCGAGATATCTGTGAGGGGTTTTCCACCCAAGGCCAGATACGCATAGATACCCAGAGCAGTTGCGAAAACCTCTTGGGCCGTATTGAACGCTGTTTTGACAGGGGATTTTCTAGCGAGCAACTGAGCGACTAACGCTGAAATCCCAACGGCTACCGCGCTTACCCAGTGGGGCGCAATCGCAGCGCTAGCCAGAACCGGGATGAAAGAGAGTGATCCGCCGCCTTCGCGACTAATTCTGTGTCGGAGAAGCTGAGCTAGTATGCTGATTAGCCCAAACGTGAGCGCTGCCCTCGCAAAGGGCATTGAAAACGCGGGGTCACGAGCATAAAGAATCATGCTCATGCCTATTGCCGCGACACACACTAATAGAACGTAGCGCCCAATACGACTTGACATAAAATAGAAACCCCCGACCAGACTACCACCAAGACTGAGTTTCTGCTAAGAGATAGAACAGAAAATTCAACATTTTGCGTCACCCCCCTTAAACGACAGTCGCACGCTGCATCCGCAGCATGCGCTACAAGGTTGGCTCCGCTCGTGTCACTTGGCCGTACCAGCTCGACTCAACTCTTAGCCGGGACGGGGGTTTTTAATTCCTATAGGATCCGTGTTAGAGGTGAAAGCTCCAATTGATCCACTATTGCTGCACCAGGTCCATTGGACCCGCTTTCGACATTCATCATTCGCCCTGCTCGACCCAACGATTCGTCGCACTCAAAACCGCCAGAGCGCTCGCCGTCTCCGCGCTCCCCTTGATCTCACAGTTTCCAACAAGCAGCTGGCTGTCACGGCCGCTCCGCACCGTCACGCCGACGAACACGTACTCGCGGTCGAACGCGTCCATCACCTTCACGCCCTCAACCGCCAGCTGTCCTTCCCTTCCTTCAGCCTGCCCGATCGCAAATACCGTCGCGCGCGCGGCTAAATCGAGCCGGGACCTGTCCCCCTCAATGCCGCTGGCTTCACCAATGTAGGACTCCTCACCCTTCCTCAGAGTCACGCGGCACGACACGCCTTTCGTGCGCGATCCGCGCACCTCGACGTCCTCGAAGTAGAGACGCCTCGCGGTGTACCGCTTGACCCCTCCCTCGGGGGTCGGAGCCGCCAGAAACTGGCTCCTCACCGTACCGTGCGCGGGCGTGGGCTTGGCCCTCACCTCGCTCGTCGTCGCAACCGAGATCTTCCGGTGATCCACCCGCATCGCCAGGTGCGCCATCAGCGCGCTCTCGATGTTGCGCACCACCTGCTTCGGCGTGAGCTCGAGCGTCGTCAGAACGTGTATCTGCTCCACCGAGCCGCTCTCGCTCTCGATGATTTTCGCGGACACGACTCCTGGCAGCGTGAGGATAAGCTCCTCCGCTCGCTGGATCGGCAAAACACTACCGGCGATGTTGTTGAGGCTCAATTTTATTTCCGGGGGTTGGTGCTTTAAACGGGCGGTCCAATATCGTAGACGACCGTGTTTTAAACAAGCAAAATCTCACTGCCGCAAGCAGTTACCCGCTATTGTGCAAACACAAGCGCGGCAGTAGCACGTGATAAGGAATCGACAGTTCGCTGATATGATTCGCGCACATCACCCGTCGAGCCATCCGTCGAAGCCCGCGGCGTGCAGTCGAGGAATTTCCCCGTCTGGGTGGATCGTACGGTGGGATACAATTGTGATTTGACGCCAGATTATCCCGCCACCGACACCCAGTAAATCATCACGGTGAACGCCACCGCCGACGTGACCGCGTAGATCGCGCCGATCGCCGCTCCCTTCGCCAGCGTGCGCCCGAGCGAGTCGCCGTACACCCGTCGGTACGCGAGGATTGCGTAGATGGGAATCCAGATCGCCGCCACCAGGCCCGCCATCGCCACCAGAGCCGGCACCTGCGTGAATCTCATGAGCGCGGTGACGCCGAGCGCGAGGAAGAGAAACGTGTGCAGATGGATGGCGAAGTACAGGTGCTCGGGGTATTTGCGGCCGCGATAGAACAGCGCGACGATTCCCGCGAACAGCGGCAGCAGCACGAACAGCATCCTGGGCATCGTCTCCACTATCCCGCGCCTGAAGCCGCCGGGATCCAGCACCACTCTGCGCAGGAACGGCCGCATCACCGGCGGCGCGCGCTCGATCTCCGCCAGCGTCGCCGCGCGCTCTGTCTCACTGAGAGCTTCACCCGACTCGAGCGCCGCCGTCGCCACGCTCCCCACCCGGCTCGCCCTCGAGTCTTCCGGCGCGCTCCCGGTCGTCGTGGCTGAAACGTTGACGCCGGTGACGGTGTCGCCGATCCTCACGTTGGGCGCCGCGGCGGCGAGCAGGAAGTACGCGACGCTTGCCGAGAGGTAGAGCCGCACCGGTGACGTGTAGCGCGCGCGCCGTCCCTCGAGGAACTCGCGCGTCAGCATCCCCGGGCGCCGCACCAGCGTGCGCACCGTGGACGAGAATCGTCCGTCCCAGCCCGAGAGCTCCGAGATCGCATCGAGCGTCAGCTCGCGCACGCCCGGATACGGCGGGATGTCGCGCTGGCCGCACTCCCCGCAGAAATGTCCCACCAGCGGCGCGCCGCAATTGAGGCACGCGTCCCCGCGGGGCTCAGTCACGCCCCTCCATCGTCGCGCCGCAAGCCCGATCCGATTATTGACCAAGGCAGCGCAGTGGAGCGGGCTTGCCGAGATGGCGAAGATCGTTGACGACCTCCTGGAAGGTCTCGTGCTCTCGCAGCAGCTGTCCGGCCACATCACGGAGACGAGTCACAGTACTGGCGGGAAGAGAAAAGGAAGTTGGCAAGCCGAGAAAGTACGCGCGCGCGGTTGGATCCTTGAGTGCATCAAACGTAATGTGCACGATGTTGATCGGAGCAAGCGTTGCAATGGTTGGTACCGGCGCGCGTGGATCGGTCCGGGCCAGCAACCGGTTATAGCATTCCGCGTTGATCCGGGCAGCTCTCCGCTCCTGCGAAAGCATCTCGAGTCGCACCAGGGACTCGTTCGAATAGTTGTCAAACGGAACACCGGCCGCCGTTTTCAGTACTCCGAGAATTCCCGGAGGGTTCGGGCTCCGATCGATCGCGGTGCTACCGGCCGTTCGAGCGTTCACCACAATCACGACGACGCGCCTCAACCGGCCGTTCGCCTGCAGCCGGAGCAGGCTGAAATCCCTGGCGATGGAGCTCAGTCCGCGAAGAACCGGACGGATTCCGAGGTTGTCCGACGGACCGCCGTCCATCAAGTGCACGTAAGGGCGTCTGCTGGAGTCCGCGTAGGTGAAGTAATCCCGGGCCGCTCTGTATGCGTCCGCGTTGATGTTTGCGCTCAGAATATCCGACACCGCCCAGCCGGGAGGCCGGAAGGCGCATCTACCCGCATGATTCTCGATCGTGATCGGAGTCAGCAAACCCGGAAATGCAGAAGAGGAGGCCACCGCCCGGGCGATCGGAAAGTCCGCGAGGTCGTTGCACATCGGGTCGAACTGTTCCTGGGTGAACGAGAACGGCGCGCCCAGTGACATGTCGGTCGCGTTGACGATCAGGTAAGGCCGCCGCCGATGCGCGAGTATCGCGCTGAATGTTGCGCCATGAAACAGCCGCGAATCCCACGTTTCGGCGGCCAGATCGCTGCGGCTGTAGTTCGGAGAGATCAGCCTGATGAGCGCCGGCGTGAGCAGCTCACGCTTCAGCGTTCGCTCGGCGTTCCAGGTCAGAAATTTCTGCTCGAAGGACCGGAGCGAATCAATCCCGTAGAGGGTGTAGAAGGCGCCGGCGAACGATCCCCCGGAGATCGTGGAGATGACATCCACTTCCTCGAGGAGCGACCGCACTCGCGATCCGGTATCGATGTGAGTTCGATGCAGCTCCAGCAACGCGCCGTAAGCGAAAGCGGCCGCGCGCGTGCCGCCGCCTGAGAACGTCAGAATGACGAAGATGCTGTCGGTATTCCTGCCGGCCGCGGGGAAATTCTCGAAACGGTACCCGTCGCGTCCCAGCGCTCCCGCCGGAGCCGAGACAGGTGTCGGAGCCGTGTGCGGGTACTGCGCGCACGCGGCAACGACCAGCGCGAGCGAGCAGGCAGGGAGAGAGGGAAAGTCGACTCGCATGGCGGCTAACTCTGAGTGAACGTCGTGGTCACCGGAGCCGAGTAAGGCTCGCCCTGGACCACGACGTTGCGGGCTGCGGGTGAGTAGTCGAGCACCGGGCCGAGATCGACTCGATGGTGACCATTCGGAACCTCAAGTGGTGTGTTCGTAACGCCGCACTGTGCATCGTCGATGCAGACTTGGCGCACCGTTGGGAACCTGACGAGAAGCCATCCCATGGAGCTCTCCTGGTAACCGGTTTTTCCGCCTGCTTCGTCACCGGCCTTAGGGCCGTGCCACGTCACAAGTGACGTTTGCAACGAAGAGCCTTTTTGTAAAGGCCGATTCTCTATCGGGGACCTGCCTGTTTCATATCACTGGCCTCCCGACTGGACTCAGAGAAGGTGATAAGGAATCGACACTCTGGTGATATGAAACAGGCCTTTCGGAAAGCGCCGGTGCGTTCAATGTTGTGAGCGCCCCGGGGTTTCTCGCCTCCTGAAGAAAAAAGGCTTCAGTGGGCGACCATGTGTCCTTGGACCCGGGCGCGGGAGACATGCGATGATACGTGGCAGAGATGAGCCCCTTGCCGGCGGCAACGTTGCGCCGCCCGCGCAGAGAAGCCTGCGCGGCTACGCGCTCGATCCGAGCCTGGCTCACACGCTCCAGAGCGCGCCGATCAGCGAGATCGTGTTCAGGGTTCCGTGGGAGCCACTGGAGCCAGGCCCGATAGGGAGATACCTCGAGGTAATCGACTATGACCCCGCGGCCAAGTGCTTCTATGCGCCGGTCAACCTCGATGATCCGCACCTGCTGGCCCAGGACGGAATGCGCCCATCGGAAGGCACACCGCAGTTCCACCAGCAGATGTGTTATGCGGTCGCTCAGACAACGATCTCAAACTTCGAGCGCGCCCTGGGGCGGGTGACGCTGTGGTCGCCGGGCCCGCCCCTCGATGCCGGGCAGCGATACGACGACTCGCACTTCGTCCCGCGCCTGAGGATCTATCCCCACGCGCTCCGTGAGGCGAATGCTTACTACAGCCCGGTGAAAAAGGCGCTGCTGTTTGGTTACTTCGCGGCCCCGGAGGGGGATCAGAGAGCGCATGTGCCGGGCGGGATGGTTTTCACCGCGCTGTCGCACGACATAATCGCCCACGAGACCGCGCACGCGCTTCTCGATGGAATGCACCGGCGCCTCAATCGGGCAACCAATCCTGACATGCTGGCGTTCCATGAGGCGTTTGCCGACATCGTCGCTCTCTTCCAGCACTTCACGTTTCCCGAGATACTGCGCTACGAGATCTCCAACACTCGCGGCGAGCTGCGCGCGCAAAACCTCCTCGGCCAGCTCGCAAGCGAGTTCGGCCGGGCCACGGGCAACCGAGGGGCGCTCCGCGATTTCATTGGCAAGGTCAATGACGAGGGCGACTGGGAACCGCACAAGCCCTCACCGCTGGAGTACGAGAGCACGACGGAGCCGCACAAGAGAGGCGCGATTCTGGTCGCCGCCGTGTTCGAGGCGTTTGTCGCCATCTATAATTCGCGCGTCGCCGACCTCATGCGCCTCTACACGGGAGGGACGGGCATTCTGGCGCAGGGCGCCGTTCATCCGGATCTCGTGAATCGCCTCAGCGAGGAGGCCAGCAAGGCCGCCAGCCATATCCTCACGATGTGCGTGCGCGCCCTCGATTACTGCCCCCCGGTGGACCAGACCTTCGGCGAGTATCTCCGAGCCGTAATCACGGCTGACCAGGACATGTTTCCGGACGATCCCCGAAACTATCGCGTTGCAATGGTGGAGGCGTTCCGCCGTCGCGGCTTGTATCCGCGTGATGTCAGAGCTCTCTCGGCGGAAAATCTGCGGTGGCGTGACCCTGAGAACGACGAGTACCGGCCATCGGAAAAGCTCACCTCAATGCTCACCATGCTGCGAGAGCAGGCGAGCATACAGCTCTACGAAAGCTCCAGGGAGAAGCTCTTCCACCAGGAGCGCGCGACACGCCTCGTGATTCACGACCGGCTTCAGGATCATTTCCGCGACGAGCCCGAAGGCGAGCAGGACGCAAAGTTCCTGGGGCTTGACCCCAAGAGCTCGTTTCAGGTGCATTCGGTGCACTTCGCGGCACGACCTGCACCCAGCGGCGTCGTCATCCAGCTCATAGCCCAATTGCTCCAGGAACGGACGATTCGCCTCGATGAGAAAGATCCTGAATCCGGGGAGACCCGCTTCGAAGGTGGGTCGACCATTATCGCCAACCTCAACACACCGGCCATCACCTACTGCATCCGGAAACCCGTCACCAGCGTCACCCGGCGGCAGCGCCAGCAAAGCTTCAATCTCGCCAGCTCGCAGGCCGGATTGAGGGCGACGTATTTCCCGGTTTCGGACGCGAGCGAAATACGGGAACCGTTTGCGCTCCTTCACCGCGCGGTCATCTGAGGAACCGTATGCCGCCGAAAAACAGAAAACCGCGGGCACGCCGGGGACCGGCCGGACGACCGGCCCCGACGCGTGCGCGCATCCGGATGTACAGACAGGGGCTGGGTGACTGCTTTCTCGTCACTTTTTTCGGCTCTCCCGACCGACACTTCCTGATTGACTGCGGCACGCTGGGCGCCACAACGACGGGCGTCAGACTGGAGGCCGTGATAGAGAACATCCGTGAAGCAACCCGCGACCACCTGGACGTCCTCATTGCCACTCACGAGCACAAGGATCACGTCTCGGGTTTCCGCGGCGATCCGCCCGCCATCGACGAGATCACGATCGACAATGCGTGGGTGGCATGGACGGAAGATCCTAACGATCGACTCGCCAAAAAAATCGCGAAGCACAAGGGCGATCTCATCAATACGATCCGCCTTGCCGCCGACGCAATGGGAGTCAACCGCCCCAACGATCCGGCGGAACGCGAATGGCAGGAGGTCAATCGATCCGGAATGCGCGAGCTGCTCGGGTTCTACGGCGATCTTCCGCCGGAAGGAACCCCCATCCCTCTGGCACTGGCCGGAACCGTTCATGAGGCCATGCGGTACGTGACCGAGAGTGCGGCATCGAACGGGCGATTTCTCTCGCCGGGCGAGCTGATCGAGGAAGAGTGGCTCCCCGGAATACGCATTTACGTGCTCGGGCCTCCGAGAAGTGAATCAGCTCTCCGCAATCTGGGAGAGCACGGATCGCCGGAGCTGTACGCGATGGCCACACAATTCAGCAAGGATCTGTCGGCGTGCTCCACGTTCTCATTGAGTCCCAAGGACTTTCCGGGCTATCGCAACGTGCTCGAGCCCGCCGAGCGCCAGGCGTTCGAGGCGCAACTGCCATTTGATCCCAGATTTCGTCTCGAGGCTGCCGATAGACACCAGTGTGAAGCGCGTTTCGCCACGTATTTCGCCGGTGAGAACGACTGGCGTCGAATCGACGGCGACTGGCTCTCAGGCGGGAGCGATCTCGCACTCCAGCTCGACAGCTACACCAACAATACGAGCCTCGTGCTCGCTTTCGAGTTCGTCGATGACGGCAGGGTGATCCTCTTCCCGGCCGATGCGCAGGTCGGTAACTGGCTCTCCTGGCACGATCACACGTGGGAAATTGGAGAGGGCAGATCCAGGCGAACGGTGACCGCGAGAGATCTCCTCGCGCGCACCGTGTTCTACAAGGTGGGGCACCACGCCAGCCACAATGCAACGGTGAGAGAGGACGGTCTCGAGCTGATGCGGCGCGAGGATCTCGTCGCGATGATTCCGGTCGATAGAAAGGTTGCGCTGAACAAGAACCCACCCTGGCAAATGCCGGCCAAAGCGCTCTACGCGCGGCTGCTGGAAAAGACGCGCGGGCGCGTAATACGGTCGGACACGGGCTGGCCGCCCGATGCGGACAAGCCAGTCGCGCTGGCCGACGAGGAGTGGGCCGAGATCAAGCGCGCATCGGGGATCACCATCACCGATCTTTACATCGACCTCGAGGTGCGCTGATGTCCGGAACGCCGCTTGCCCCTGCGCTCATGAGTCGTGTGCCGATCATCTTCCTCGTGATTGCTCTGTTACTCAGCGCGTTTCTTGTGGTTGTGGTCCAGAATTGCCGCCCCACAAACGCGTCACTCGTCGTCCGACAGCTCGGCGCATCGCGCCCCCCGTGCGCGCAGCACAAAGTTTCGCTCGCGCCGGAAGCCAGGCCCGACGGAAAAAAGGTGGAGATGTTCGACCATCTTCGCGGGGGACTCACGTGGGCGTTGCTGGTACTGGCATTCGGCCTGGCAGTTGTCGCTACCCTCGTCGCCAGCGTGCGAATCCTTCTCTCGGAGCGCGCGCGAAAGAACGTGTGGATGCGTGTTCTTGAATTCAGCGGCGTCGCTCTTGTCGCCGGTCTGGCTTTGCCGACGGGCAATGGTCTACAAATCGGGGAGAACCTCCTCGGCGGGACTGTTTATCTGATTCCGACAATTGAGCATATCGTCGGCTTTGCGGGCGGCCTTGCGGCGGTGACTCTCGTCGCGCTCACCATGGCCGTTTGCGCCATTCTGGCCGATGCGGCATCCGCAGGCACTGAAGACGACCCCGCCCCTATCACCGATCCGATTTCCAGGATTCGCAACGCCCAGGAAGATGCCCGGATGCTTCTGTACGCTGGGGCGGTGTGTCTCGCCGCGGGCACGCTTCAGGTGTCGGCCATTTATTCGTGGGGCATCAGCATGTTGGCCCCGGATGGGTCGTTCTACGTTTCGACCGAGGGCATTCCCGAGGCAATGGGCATGCTCAACGGTTCGTTCTTCTCAATTCTTTTGGCGATAATCTTTCTGCCGGTGTTCCTTCAGCTCAGAGCGCGTGCAGTCGTTCTGGCCAGGAATGCGAAACCCGGGTCGGAGCTGGAGCGTCGCAAGTGGATGGAGGAGCAAGGAATCCAGCTGTCGATTACGAAGCAGCTCGCGACCATCGCCGCGATGTTGGCGCCGTTTGTGGCGGGAGGTCCGATCACCTCGTTGGTGGGGTTCGTCACCAAGTAGCGAGCCTAACGAGGCAGCGCAAACGCGACGATGGCGTCGCTGGGCTTCCACGTCTCGCCGTCACCGCCCGCGGCAACGACGACGTACTGCCTGCCGTCCGCTCCGCGATAAGTCATCGGCGTCGCCTTCCCTCCCCCTGGCAGCTGCGCGTTCCACAGCTCTTTCCCCGTGTCGATGTCGAAGGCGCGAAACATTCCGTCGATCGTCGCGGCCATGAACACCAGGCCGCCCGCCGTCGCGATCGGTCCGCCGAGCTGCGGCGGGAGCGGCGTTTCCCACAGCTTCGTTCCCTGGCGGAGATCGATCGCGATCAGCGCTCCCGGGGAAGGCGGCGTGCACGCGACACCGGGCGGAACGAAGAGAATCTTTCGCCGCATGATGTACGGCGTGCCGCGCATGCGCGTGTCCTCGTAACCAATGCGCGAGCGCTCGCGGCGCAGCGAGTCGAGATTGGCGGAGTCGGCTCGAATGAGCTGCACCCTCGAGGCGAGACGATTGACGGGCACCACCGCGAGCTGCCGCTCGGGATCGAAGGTGAGGCCGCCCCAGTGCGCGCCGCCTACGTTCGATGGTATCACCAGCGTTCCCTCGAGCGATGGCGGCGTGAATATCCCCTCGTTGCGGAGCGGCCGGGTCAATGCGCGGCACGTGGAATCTCCGCTCTCTCCGTTCCAGGAATGCGGGCTGAGCGGGGGCAGCGACGAGAACGGCTGCGTCGGAAACGCGCGCTCGCCGGGCACCGTGCTCGCCGGCACCGCGCGCTCCTCGACGGGGAAGATCGGAGATCCGGTCTCGCGGTTCAGGACGAACATCATTCCGGTTTTCGTCGTCACGATCACCGCCGGCTGTCCGCGCACCGTGGCGAGCAAGGGAGGCGACGCGTTGTCGTAGTCCCACAGATCGTGGTGCACGGTCTGGAAATGCCAGACGACCTCGCCCGTCGCCGCGCGCAGCGCGACGATGGAATTCGCGTACCGGTTCGCGCCGAGGCGCTCGCCGCCGTAATAGTCGGGGCTCGGCGAGCCGGTCGGAACGAAGACGAGGCCGCGCGCGGGATCGGCGGCGATGACGCTCCAGGTGTTGGCCGCGCCGGTGCGGTGGCCGGTCGGTCCCTCCCAGGTGCCGAAGGCGGGGTCCTCGGGCCGCTGCGGAACCGGGTCCCACGTCCAGCGCAGCGCGCCCGTGCGCGCGTCGAACGCGCGCACCTCGCCGCTGGCGGCGTGGATGCGGTTGTTGTCGGCGATGGCCGAGCCGATGACGATCAGATCGTTGATTATCGCCGGCGGCGACGTGACCTCGTACTCGGCGACCTCGAACGGAGTGTTGCGGAGCCCGCGCCGCAGATCGACGATGCCCGCGTCACCGAATGTGGGAACAGGGCGACCCGTCGCGGCGTCCACCGATATCAGACGCGCATCGACGGTGGCGAAGACGATTCGGTCGCGCCACGAGCTCACGCCTCGCGTGGTGAAGTCGCCGAACCTCGTGGCGGGGCTCACCTGCGCGTCGTATCTCCACAGCTCGCGGCCGGTGACGGGGTCGAGCGCCATGACTTTGCCGAGGGGAGTGCTGATGAACATCCGGCCGTTCAGGACGATCGGCGTGACCTCGAGCGAGCGGCGGCGGTCGGCGGTCGGGAGCGGCTCACCGGTGCGAAAGGTCCAGGCCGGGGCGAGGCGGGCGACGTTCTCGCGGTTGATGTCGGCGAGACGCGAGTAGCGTGAGCCGAGCGCGTCGCCACCGTAGGCGGACCATTCGCCGGCTGTCTGCGGTGAGACCGATGTCTGCGCCGCACAGGCGACGACTACTAGAGTCACCGCGAGCAGCGGGACAATCGATTTCAGGGAACGCATTTGGCGAGTCTCGTCTACAGCGGCGCCTTTGTCAATCGCAAAAGCCTTCCTTTTGCCGACGCCAATACAGTAGACTTTGGACGTCGCATGACGACCCACCGCGTGGCGCACCCAAACCACCGCACGTCCACAGGAGTGCACGAATGACCGAAACCCGGACTCTGCTCGCGGCCGGCGTCCGCGCGCCCGACTTCACGCTGCTCTCGACGCCGGACCAGGCTGTTTCGCTCGCCGACTTTCGCGGCAAGCCTGTCATCCTCGCGTTTTATCCGGCCGACTGGAGCCCGGTCTGCGGCGACCAGATGGCCCTGTACAATGAGGTCCTTCCCGAATTCCGCAAGCACGACGCGATGCTGCTGGGAATTTCCGTCGACGGTGCCTGGTGCCACGCCGCGTTTTCCGCCGCGCGCAATTTGCACTTTCCTCTTCTCGCCGACTTCGAGCCCAAAGGCGCCGTCGCGCGCGCGTACGGCGCCTATCGCGTCGAGGACGGGTTCACCGAGCGGGCCCTTTTTGTCATCGACGCCGACGGAGTAATCCGCTGGAGCTACTGCTCGCCGGTCGGCGTCAATCCCGGCGCAGACGGAATTCTCGACGCTCTCGAGTCGCTGCACGCCGAGCATTCGGAGGCGGCCCGGTGAGTCCGCGCGAGCAGGGCACGCTCCGCCCCGAAGTAAGTGACAAGGATCACAGCCTCGGCGCGGCCGACGCGCCGGTGACGCTGGTGGAGTACGGCGACTACGAATGTCCGTTCTGCGCCCGCGCCCATCCGATCGTCACCGCCGTGCGCGCACTCCGTGGCGATGGGCTGCGCTTCGTGTTCCGGAATTTTCCGCTCACCCAGATCCACCCGCACGCGCTCCACGCCGCCGAAGCCACCGAGAGCGTGGCGGCGAGCGCCGGAGAGAGCGCCTACTGGGCGATGCACGACACCATCTTCGAGCACCAGCGGGACTCGCGCGACGCGCTCGATGACGAGCATCTGGTCGCCTATGCCGCGGCGTGTGGCGCTGATCCGCTACAGGTGGCTCGCGATCTCGCCACCAACGTTTTCGAGGCGGATGTCAGGGCCGACTTCATGAGCGGCGTGAGGAGCGGCGTCAACGCAACTCCGACCTTCTTCATCAACGGCGCGCGATTCGAGGGAAGCTGGGCGGACCCGACGGAATTTGCGCTAGCGCTTACGGAAGCAGCTGCCGGCGTCACCCCGCGATAGCGTTCAGCTCGCGCCCTTCCGCTCCCGCTGCCCAATCGATGCCTGTGGGCGGCCCGCGTCAATCGCGCAATGGGGGCTGCGTCAATGCGCGCCTCCGGTGTGAGAGCACATTACACCGGCGGCTGAGATCTCCTCCAATGCCTCGCGATTGATATTGAATCGCCACGCATGGCGCGCGGGCCGGAGAAACGCGTCCCCCTCCGTTCCAGTGATCGCATAGACCAACCGGTCTTCTTTTCCGTCGACCTCACACAAGCCTTCGACGACGACATGATCGGTGGAGTCCATTGGCGGCAACCTCAGTATGAAGCGCCGCGACCAAACCGGACGGCCGACCGGCTTGTGCTGACCCCTCCGCTCAATGCCCAGATAGTGGATCGAATTCCGCGAGTAATGGGCTATTTCGTACCATGGAGGCCCTTCAACCTGAACGCTCCAGCCGCCGAAAGTCGCCAGGGTGTCTCCATATTTGGTGACAACCCCACGCCCTCGGTGAGTCAGGGTGCCCATGACCGAATCCTCGTAATCAGCCACGGTCCCGCTGTCGGGCAGACTCTCCGGAATCGCCCGATTCACTGATTGTTCTAGATCGCTGCAGCCGACAGAGACCGCGAAGACAAGCGCTCCGGTCGCCAGAGCGTTCAATTACGAGTCCGCAGGTATCCGATCAGCGCTCCAACTGGCATCCCGATACCACCTCCCACGACTACGTAAGGCCACGGGCCGCAAATCTGACCGCTCTTGTCGTCGCACGGCTTCAGCTTTCCTGTCCTCTGGTAGACCAGATAGCCGCCTACCCATCCGACAACGACTCCAACCGCGGCATGAATTGCGATTCGGTCCGCGCGCCTCCGTGGACTTTCAAGGGCAAGATGCGGTGCTGACAACGATGCGGCGGCGGTACTGTCGCGCTCGCGAGCCGAGTGAAAGGCCACGCCCGGAGTCTGCTGGCCTTCACTTCGCGTGGGCGCGATCGCCAGCAGGAATACCCAACCCGCAGCGAAAGTCGAAAGCCGAATAACTGGGAAGTACTTTACCGCTGTACGCTGCACTGTGTGTACATATGACAGGCCTCTCTCCGACTGTGCCAACTAGAAATGGTAGAGAACGCCGATGACCTGTTCCGCATCAATGGAACGATTTGTGGATCCGTCGTGCTTGTCGCCTCTGATACGAAACTCACCGCGCATTCCGATTCGCTGCCCAAACATGAACTTCGCTCCCGCGGCCCCGCCGATGCTCGAGCCGTTCCCCGAGAATCCGTCGTACTCGCGACTCTCGCCAACCCGGAATAGGCCACCCGAAACGCCGAGGTATGGAATGAAGCGGCCAAGTGGCAACTTGGCATTGAGCGCCACGTCGGCCAGCATAAACGGCGCGTAAGCCTGGTAGGTTTCGATGGTTGCGCCGAATCTGTAGAGCTCTGTGGCAAGTCTCGAGTACCCAACGCCGAGCTCCGCCTCGAGGAACCGAGTAATCCCGCGGCTCACTCGAAGGCTCGCATATGGATACGGCTGATCGCCGCCGCGATTGTAGATGAACTGACCTGCGAGCAAAGAGACAGTGTAACTGACCGTTCGTTCATCGGTTGAGCGTAGCTCCACTACCGGATCATTGGACGCGGCGCTTGAGCGGGTGACTTGACCCGGTGCGTGCGTGGCGCTGCCGACTACGGCAGCAAGAATGATCGCGCTGCGGGCGATTGCGTTCATTTGGATCCTCTGAATGTTGGGACTGGCAGTCCTGGGGACCCTGATGAGGTCGGATCAGAACGCGTGCTTTGCTTCTTTACCGCCGCACGCTACCACGAAGGCGGGCGATGAACGGAGGGAGGGCTACCCTGACAATATGGGGCACATGGCCCCGCCAACCTAGGGCGTTTAACAAACCACTGGACCGAGATAATTCCTGAACCAAGATTGGGGTTCAGGTCACGGCAGACTGGGAGAAATCACGGTTCTTCAAAGCACCACGCTGCGTCCGCTACATTCACAAAAACCAATCCGGCATCGTAGCTGGCCGCCGACGAGAAAAGAGGATCGTGTTTTCGGGGTTGGGTTGTCGAGGCCACTCTTGCCCCGGAAAGACGGTCGAGGACGTAAAGTGTGCCTCCTTCGGTGAAAACGATTCGCCGGTCTGTCACCAGCATGTCTTTCGTGACCTGGCTGGATATCGCGGAGCGCCATTTTTCTGCGCCATTAGCTGCATTCAGGGCGTAGATGTGACTATCACCACCGTCCACATAGACAACATCGGAGTACAGCTCAACCTGTGAAACCGTCGAGAGTTTCGCGAGTGTGCCGGCGGGTGGATCGAACTGCCAGGCTATCTCCCGCGTGGTGCGGTTAATCGCGTAGGTACGACCCGGAACGGTGTTGACGATTACCAGATTCCCGTACATGACCGGCATTCCCTGAATCGATCCCTGAAGCGGCAATCTGACGCGCCAATACTCAGTTCCTGTTAATCGAGAAAGTGCTACGACCCACGCGTCGACCGTCGCGCCGGTGCTTGTCAGATGGTGCCACATTGTAGCAAACACGGTGTCGCCGGCTACGCGAACACTCATGGCGCCCGATCGGAAAACGCCCGAAGCCGCTGTGTCGCCAGCGATGTGCCCGGGACTCCAAACCCAGCGCAAAGTCCCCGTCTGTAGATCGACTGCGCTTACCGAAGCTCCCCATGCCGGGATATAGACATTCGCGTCGTCGCCGTCGATCCGCGACATCACAACCTGGCCCGGCCGGGTTGGTGCGCTGGAGCCGCGGCCCGCTGTATCGTGGGGTGCTTCGTACCGCCAAAGGATGCGCCCCGTTTCAGCATCGAGCCCAAGCGTATAGTTGAGAACCGGGGCGACGACGACTCCCCGGCGGAGCCGAATATTGCCTCCCAGGACAGGATCCGGCCCTACCGTCGTAGCCCATTTGGCAGCACCGGTGGCTTGATCGCGAGCGATTACTCGGCCGTCTCCTGTACCGAAGTAGACGACAGAAGCAGACACCGCGGGTCGGGCCCATGTCACTCCAGGCTGGACCTGATACCATCGCTCTCGAACCCCACGATCGTTTGGCTCCGCTATGTTACTGCACGCTGATGCCGCAGCCACGATCAGGAGTACCGGATTTGATTTCGCGAGGAGCGTCGGTAGGCTACACATCAAGCGTGGATTCAATTGTCCCATACCCGTGGTTGGCTAGCGGCATGGGTAAGACCAGTGTTTTACTCCCCCGAACCCCTAAGTTCGACGTGAACTCGAAGAGGGGACACTTCCACTACATGTCAACCGGTTTGATCACCACGTTGAGCTACTTCAGGGGAGTCATGGCTCCTCGAAACACCATGCGGCCTCAGCCACAGTAACGAACACGAGCCCGTCGGCATAGGCCGCAGGCGACGAGAACAATGGGTCGTGCGTCCTCGGCTGGGAGACGGCGGCGATTCGCGCGCCAGTCTGACGATCGAGAACGTACAAGGTTCCTCCTTCTGTGAACGTGACACGGCGCTGAGTAACCAGAATGTCCGTAGTCGTTTGTGAGGCAAACGGGGCGGTCCACCTTACTGTGCCATTCGCCGCATTGAGAGCGTAGATATTACTGTCACCTCCGTCGATATAGACCTCGTCACCAAGAATCTCGGTCTGCGCGTTCGTGGAGAGCCTGGCTGAAGGCACAGTAAATTCCCATGCGATCCCCCGAGTGTTGCGATCGATGGCATACGTACGGCCGGAAAGGGTGTGGACGATTACAAGTTGACCATACGTCACTGGTGCGCCGTGAATGAGCGTCCCTGATCCTTGATATGGCAGTTTGACTCTCCAGAGTTCGACGCCGGTCAAGCGCTCCAACGCGACTACCCATGCCTCGGAGATTCCACCCTGTTGATTGAGGAAATGCCACATTGTTGCGAATACGGTTTCGCCGTTGACATGCACCCCCATCGAACCTGAGCGGAATGCCCCCGCCACTCCCGTATCACCAGCGATCGGCCCGGGCCGCCAAACCCAACGGGCGGTCCCGGTTCGGATATCAACGGCGCTGACGGACGCGCCCCATGCGGGGATATACACGGTTCCTTCGTCAGAATCGATTCGCGACCGGACTACTTGGCCAGGATTACCCGAGCCCGCAAAGTCGTCTGGCGACGGGTAGTTCCACAGCACTACCCCGGTTTGTGCATCGATTCCCACTGTGTAATTGCGAACGGGCGCGATTACAACTCCACCGCGCACAAGAATGTTGGCTCCGTTGACGGGATCGGGTCCAACTCGCGTGGTCCAGCGCGGGACACCTGTGGTTACGTTGCGGGCCACAATGTGGCCATTGCCAGTCCCGAAGTACACGGTCCCGTCTGATACTCCTGGGCGTGCCCCAGCCCAGCCAGCCTGGGGCTGGTACCAACGCTCTTTTACGCCACCCTCACCCGGCCCAAGGGAATTCTGAGAGGAGCAACTGGCAAGGCCCAAAATTACCCCTACGCCACAGCGCTCAGCCAACCTGCTCCTCGGCCTACTGCCTCCTCGGATGGTCAGCACAGGACCGCAGGAGGGATGGGCTCGCAACCGCCGGGGGCGGGCGGGACAACGGTCACGGGTAACTCACGCGTTCGCGACCCGCTGCTTCGCGTAGCTGTTACTCGTAACGTAAAGCTGTAATCGTCACCAGGAAATATTGTCCTTGAGTATGAATTCGTACTGGAAGCTATCGAAAAACTGCCGCCGTTAATTGATATTTCCCATTGGTAGCTCCATGGCCCCGCGCCGTCCGCAAGAGCAGTCCAATTATACGTTTGCTCCACCTCGGATTCAATAACAGTCGGACCGGTGACGTCCAGAGAACCGGGAGGCTCCATGCCAATCGCCAGCATTGCTGCACCCACCTGATTCAAACCGAGGCGAGTCTTGTAGATGTTCAGGTGGTTTACACCAACGACCTGAGCTTCATAAGTGAGGCCGTTGACCGTTGGATACACCGAACGCTCATTGGGGACCACGCCATCGAAGGGAACGGTACGGACAGATCCGTTGGGGTTTTTCCCGTTCACATATAGCACCCAACGTTCGTCGAGCCTGCCAAGAACTCTGCGCGCAAATCCACAATGGCGCCCCGCACCCCAGTACACAATTGTCGCGTAACCCACGGCCCGACAGACCTTGAATGCGGTCATAGCTTGGTTCCTTCGCTCGACCAGTGCTGGGAACCCCGCGTCTTGGTTCTTCGCCGACTGAAGCAGCCGTAGTGCTGCATGCTTGTGGGGAATAGTGCCGTAGATGTTTGCGCGCGGGATTGCGGCATCACCCGTATTGGATCGAAGATTCAGTACCGCTGTAGAATTGGGGGAAAGGTCAACCAGGGCATCGTACGAGCCAAAAGCTCGGAAGCTACTGAGATCCACAATTTCGCCCGATGCTGCGTCTATTATCCACGACATAAGCGCGAACCCGAACCCTTGAAAGGCTCCGATTGCCATAGTGACAAAGAGAACGATCGGAGCTTCAGCGCGAATTGCCGCTTGCCCGCCTTCGAGCCTACGCTGGAGGTCCCCCAGGAAATTGCGCAG
>Ga0190265_10000738_pt1 | contig 21932 bp, 16 predicted proteins | sample Popmic124T_FD_133135 | JGI IMG/M metagenome (GOLD analysis project Ga0190265, IMG submission 133135) | Populus adjacent soil microbial communities from riparian zone of Indian Creek, Utah, USA - 124 T | ecosystem: Environmental > Terrestrial > Soil > Riparian zone | place: USA: Utah | collected...
CAGGAGCCGCGCGGTAGCGGCTTGCGCTTCGACGAGCCGGAGTCCGCCGGCGTCGGCGATCTCGAGCTCGGCGGCAGCGCGCACTTGCTCGGCGACCGCGAGCACGGCTTCCAGCTCGGTCTGCACGCGGCCTTGCTCGCGCCGACCGGCTCGCCCGACGCGCTCGCCTCCGATGGCGAAGTCGGCGTGCGCGGCAGCTTGAGCGCCGCGGTCGTGCTCGAGGCGGTGACCTTCGCTTTGCAGGCCGGCGCGGCCTATCGCCCCGAACGCGTGCTGGGCTTGATCACGTCGGGCAGCGAAGCGTCGTTGCGCCTCGGCGCGTACCTGCCGATCGAGAAACGCTGGCGCCTGATGCTCGAGCTCGACGGCGCGACCCGGCTCGGCGACGGACAGTCGTTCGACAAGTATTCGACTCCGCTCGAGGCCTTGCTCGGCGGCGAGCACATCCTGCCCTCGGGCTTGCGTTTCGGTCTCGCCGCGGGCCCGGGCCTCACGCTCGCGACCGGCACTCCGCTGCTGCGCGTGCTCGGCACGCTGGGCTATGCGCCGCCGCGCGAGCCGCCCTTGCCACCAGCAGCGCCCGATCGCGATCACGACGGCCTGGCCGATCTCGACGACTCGTGCCCCGACCAACCCGAGGACGCGAACGACTTCGAGGACCGCGACGGCTGCCCCGACGCCGCGCGCGACGGCGACGCCGACGGCGTGCCGGATGCCAGCGACGCGTGCGCGACCGATCCCGAGGATCGCGACGGCATCGCGGATGATGACGGCTGCCCCGAGGCCGAGCTCGATACAGACAAGGACGGCGTCCGCGACCTCGCTGACCGCTGCCCCAAGGATCCCGAGACGCTCAACGGGATCGAGGACTCCGACGGGTGCCCCGACGCCACGCCGCCTCCCCCGGAAGCGCCGGTCGCGGTCGCGCCGGTCGCGCCAGTCGCGGTGCCCGAGCCGGTGCTGTTCGCGCGCAAGTCGGCGAGCCTGCGGCCAGGCGCTCAACCCAAGCTGAAGCAGCTGGCCGAGACGATGAAGGCCAATTCCGACCTGCGTATCACGGTCGAGGGCCACAGCAGCGCCGATGGCACCGCCGAGTTCAACCAGAGCCTGTCGGAGAAGCGCGCCGAAACCGTCAAAGCCTGGCTGATCAAGCGCGGTATCAGCGCCGATCGCATCGAGACCCGCGGCCTGGGCGTGAGCCGGCCCCTGGTCGAAGGTGATACCGAAGCCGCCCGCAGCGCCAACCGCCGGGTCGAGATCAAGACCCAGTAGCGCGAGAGGCGGCCACTGGGCTTCCCTCGAAGCCCCGCTCCCGATCACAAACCGCGCCCGCCGCCTCCGACATCCGCGCGATCACGCCGCAGCGCGAGACATCGGCGGCGTAGCTGCGTGAGAGCGCGTCGTGCTCTGGACCAGCCAGCTGGTGCCGCTCACGCACTGAGCTGCGCTGCGCGCTCGCCCTGACGGCCGTGCAAATCAGACGTCGGCGCGGAGCCGATCAGCCGGTACCGCGGTCCAGACTCTCCGCGCTCGCTCCAACAGCTGAACCGCGGCTATCTCCGCAGCCAGCTCATCGGGTCGGTGCGGTCATCGAGCGCGGCCAGGATTCGCAGCATGGCGCTCTTGGCGCGCTCGTTGTTGGCCGACGCTCGGTCCGCCCGAGTCGACAAAGTACAACTTCGAAATCCCCCCGGGCGGGCGGATCGCCGGTGCCGGTCTCGAGCGAGCGCCGTGGCGCGCGCCCGCGCCAGGAGCGCGAGGTGCAAGTTTTTTCACTGGTCCGCCTTCGCGGCCGCCGGTACGACCAGAGGGTGAACACGACGTTGCTGATCGAAGCGCTGGTGCGGCAGACCATGGTGCTGATCGCCACCCTTTCGACCCACACCGGCAATCGCACCCCACTCGCGCGCGTCGCCGACCAAGTGTTCGCGGATCTGGTCGGGGAGCTCAAGGCGCGCGGGGTCGGCAACAAGGTCATCGCCGACATGTTCGGGATGGCCATGCGCACCTATCACTATCGCATGGCGCGCATGGCCGAGAGCGCCACCGAGCGCGGCCGCTCGGTGTGGGCGGCCGTGCTGCAGTACGTGCAGGACCGAGGAACGGCCCTGCGCGCGGACGTGCTGCTCCGCTTCGAGCGCGACGACGCCGAGATCGTGCGCGGCGTGCTGCGCGACCTCGTCGACTCGCGCCTGTTGTTCCGCAGCGGCCGCGGCGATTCCACGGCTTATCGCGGGGCCGGCGAAGAAGCGGTCGAGTCGGATACGGACGAAGGCGCGCTCGAGCAATTGCTGCTGGTGGCGCTGCATCGCGCCGGCAGCGCGAGCCTGGAGCAACTCGCTCACCTCACGCCGCTGTCGCCGCAGCGGATCGGCGCGCTGGTCGAGCGGCTGGTGACCGATGGACGCGTGCAGCGGGCCACCGGCGCGGACGGCGGCGCCCGCTACGGAGTGGAGTCGCTGGTCATCGACTACGGCGACGACGAAGGCTGGCAGGCCGCGCTGTTCGATCACTACCAAGCGATGGTCTCGGCGATGTGCACCAAGCTCCGCAGCGGTCAGACCCGCGCGGGCGCTCGGGACTACGTCGGTGGCAGCACGTACCACTTCGATCTCTGGGAGGGTCATCCGCTCGAGAGCGAAGTGCTCGAGGTGCTCGCGGACACGCGTGGCCGCGTACGAACGCTGTGCGAGCGGGTGCAACGCATCAACGCCGAGCACGCACCGGACACGCTGCCCAGGGCTCGCCGAGTCACGGCGTACGTGGGACAGACGGTGGTGCAAGACGAGGAGCCGTCCGATGACGAGACATGAACGCTGGTGGGGGCTGTTTCAGGTCGCGTGCTGCGGCCTCGTGCTCGGCTGCTACGAGGCGTCCGACGGGCCGCAGGCCGGCGGACACACCAACTGGCTCACCTGCGAGCAGCTCTCGCACTGCTCACGAGACACGCGCGCGGTCGCATGCAGTGCTGGCTATTGCCTCGACGCCGACGGCGAGCGAATCGCGATCGACGACGGCGATCGGGACGGCGGCGCGAGCTCTACCGTCGACACGTTCGACACGGCCAGCTGCGACCCCAGTGTGTTCGAGCAAACGCTCGATCCTACTCCGGACAACATCGCGAGAGCGCTGGACCCACACTGCTTTAACACCGGAGCTGGACGTCGCGCGTTGGTGATCGACGCGTTGTGTGCGCGTGACATGGCATGCGCGGTTGACCACGCGAAGGGCTGTAGCGCCGAGTATGAGGCCAGCTGGCAGGAGGGTCTGCTCTCAGGTGGTCGCTCGGTGCCGTGCATGGATGCGGTGCTCGACTCGATGAGCTGTCTCGCGCAAGCGAGCTGCAACGATGCGCACGCCTGCGATGCAGCGAGCGAGCACGCCGAGGTTGCGTGTGACCCGAACGCACCGACCCTGGGGGCTCCCACGTGCCCTCTCTTGCCTGAAGACCGCGAGCTGACCAAGGGCCCCATTCCACCGGACGCGATCAACGATGCCGGAATGCTCGACGAGACGCGTGCCCCCGACTTCATCCCGGCGTTGGATCAACGCGGGCAGATCGCGGGCTACGTGCGCCTGTGCGCGATCAGCGCTGGTGGCGCCGTCCCGGTGTATGGAGACGATCTCGAGACGGTCGTCGGACACATGGTACCCGGTCGGGGCTTCGTACCGGGCGCCCTGCCGTAGACTGAAGCAGCTCGGGTCACGAATCTTTTTGAGCGTGAGCGGCGAGCTTGCCGAGCTCGACGGCGCCGGCGTCGAAGAAGCGGAGCGCGGCGAGCGCGTGGGGCTCCTGCTCGAGCAGCGAGCGGCCCTTGTCGAGGTGGTGCAGTGCGCGGGTGGCTGTGCGGGCGACGCGGAGCTTTTGCTCGTCTGCGATGGCGAAGTCGGCTCGACATGGCAGCCAAGCCCCAATCGCTGCAGTGCAGGCGAATCAGCCCCGCGCGTGAGCGCCCCGCAATCGAGGAACAGTCGCGCCGTTGGCCGCGACGACGAGTCGCGGGCCGCCGCCAACTGCCGGCGGCCGGCGGAAGGCCGCCCTCGGCGCCAACCGCCGGCTCCGAGGTCGAGACCCCGTAGCGCGGTACGAACGGCGCGCATCAGTAGTGCTGCGTGAACGCCAGCGACAGCACGTCGAGGTGGTAGTGGTAGCTGCCGGCGTTGATGAAATAAGGGCCCACGAGAAAGCTGACATCGGCGTTGGGGACCTCGACGCCAGCCGAGCCGTCGAAGCCTCCGGACTCGGCGCCGGCGCCGCTCAGATCCGCGACGCCCTTCCCCGGCTTGAAGTTGTACTTGGCCATGCGGAACTTGGGCTCGTAGCGGCTCGCGGGAAAGCCGTCGTTGACCTGCAGGCGCACGTCCTCGTGAATGAAGTGGGCGTAGCCAATGGAGATGTCGGTCTTGCTGGCGACGCGCAGGGTCACGCCCGCATGCAGGCCGGTGCGGCTCAGCATGTAGCTGAGGACGTTGAGCATCTCGGGCTGCTGCCCGCGTGCCTCGTAGGACGCGCCCGCGCGCAGCGCGAGCACCCCCGGCAGCGGGTTGTATTCGCCGCCCGCGCGCACCGTGAACTGATCCTTGCCGCCGAGCTCGGTCTTGACCACGCGGTCGCCCACGCAGTTGTTGTCGACGCGGCGCAGGCAGTCGCCGGGTGAGGCCGGCAAGTGGGGGAGCGGCATGCCGTTCGCGTCGATCGACTGCAAGGTCACCTGCGCGTCGCGGGTGGTGAACTGGGCTCGATCGTAGACCGACGTGAAGTAGTAGACGAAGTCCACCTCGGCGTCCCAGCGCTCGGTCTCCATGTGATCTTCGACCGTCTTGCCGAGCTCGTGCGCCGCGCGCGGACCCTCGACCCGCGGCTTGAGCAGATCGGAGACGCGCAGCGCGAGCGTGAGCTGCGGCGCCCAGATCGGTGGCGAGTCGACCACGCCCGGCTGGTTCGGCGTGGTGGTGGGGAGCGAGCTGCCGAGGCGCGCGATCTGCCCCGTGCTCGCGTCGCGGTACTCGAAGACCTGGCCCGTGCCGAACGCGCCGGTGGTGATGTCGAGCTTGACCTTGGACTGCACGCGATCGGACCACTTGAAGCCGACCACGACGTCCAGGAAGTCGAACGGCTGCAGGTGTACCGACGCGATTGCGCCGGGCACGAACAGGTCGCGGCCGAACAGATCCCCGCGCACGTCGCCCTCCGGGTCGAGCGCCGTCACGGGTGTCGTCCAGGTGGTCGCTTCGTAGACCACGAGCATCCACTGCAGACCCGCCCCGATCGAGATCCATGGCGCGAGCCGATAGCCCGCGGCGCCGAGCACGCTGAAGTAGCTCGCGTTTTGGTGCGAGCGGTAGTAGCGCAGCGGGTTCGGCCGCCTGCCGTTCGGCGTGTCGATGGTGCCGTTCCGGTTGCCCCACTGGAACAACGAAGCCGAATCGGGCGGAAAGAAGCCGAGGCCCACGCCGAGGTCGTCGCTGAGCTTGTTGCTCAACGCCAGGGTCGGCAGGAACGGCGCCGGGCCGTCGTAGCAGACGGTGGCATAGGGCTCCTCTTCGAAGCCTTGCAACGGCCGGCCGTCGAGGTACTGGTCACCCTCCTCGGCTTTCAGGTAGATGGGGCCCTCGCCCAGGTTGATGGCGGCGTCGCCCTTGATGCCGATTCCATACGCGCCGGTGGGCTGCATGCACGCGTCCGCCAGCAACAGGTGCGCGCCCAGGCTCACCTGATCGTCCCACAGCAGCGCCAGCGCTGCAGGGTTGCGCGACATGATGGTGGGGTCGTCCGCGCGCGCCGCGCGTGCGCCGCCTCGGCCGAGCCCGCGCGTGCCGTCGGCCGGGAACTCGGTACCGCCCGCGTGCACGATGCGCGGCAGCGCCGTCGCCAGCACGGCGACCAGCAGCGCCAGTCGACCCGCGCCGCCGCGAAGCGCCGGCGCGGTACCACTATCGAAGTACACGGCCACGGATGTGGTTCGTCCGACTGTGCGGGCGGCTTACTGGCAGACCGGCGGCAGGTTGTCGCGCGGAGCGTCGGTGATCTCGGCCGCAGCCGCAACGAACTTGCCGACCGTTCTGTACGCGTTGCAGGCGGGCAGCTGCATGGACTTACCCAGCGGATCGCAGCACTGGCCCACGCTCGTCGCGCCCATGTCGGGGTCGAGCGCCGCGGCCGGCACCTCCGGAGTGCAGCTCAGCATGCTCGGATAGCCGGCCTCGGCGTTGGGGTTGCCCTCGGCACCGAGGTGGCAGCCGAAGATCGCGCGCTGGGCTTCGTCCGTGGGGCAGAGCGAGTCCGGCAGCTTGAGCCAGTCGCAGCCGCCATCGCCGAAGTTGCCGCCATCGGGCATGCAGCGCTCGGTCGTGATGCAATCCTTGTTCTTCTTGCCCTCGGGTAGCAGGCCAAACGCCAGCAGCGAGCAGTAGGTCTGGTTGATCTGATCGCTGATGTCCTTCTCGTTGCCCACCAGCGGCGAGTAGGAGACGAAGCCGTCGACGTTGCTCCACTTGGAACCGTCGCGCGCACCCATGCAGTCCTGGGCGGGGTCGCTCGTGTCGAGCTGCGTGATCTCGAAGCCCGAGCTCGCGAGCTCCCAGTCGAGGCTGTTGTCCGCCGGGAGCAAGAACAGGCTGCGTTGGATCGCGCGGTTCTTGTTGGTCGCCCAGGGGATGTGAATGCGCGCGGTGCCCTGCTTCGCGGGGTCGTACACGGCGGGTACGGTGACCCCTTGCCAGCGGCCCGGATCCTTCTCGCCGATGTCGGCGCTGCGGTCGGTCCCGGCCTTGGGCCCGTAGAAGCTGTACGTGCCGTCGCAGTTGTAGGCGCCGATGCCGATCTCGGCCACTCCGGGCCCGGCGACGTATGCGCCGCCTTTGCGCGGCGCGGTGAAGCGCCACAACAGGCACTGCTCTCCGGCGCAGACGTCCGCGCGCTGAGCCGCGGTCCTCTGCAGATCGGGCAGGCCGACGCTCAGCGGATGGTTGACGATGTCGACGAAGTTCAGCCGGTACTCGAGCACGGCCGGCTCATCCGGTCCGAGCTTCTCGATCTTGGCGATGTTCGAGGTGCGGTGGCAGCACACGCCCGCGGGCGCGCAGCTGCCCATGATCGGAGGCAGGTTGAACGGACAGTCGAAGTTGGTCTCACCCTTGTTGACGCACTCGAGCTTGCCGCCCGCTGCGCTGCTGCCCGCTGCAGTGCTGCCCGCTGCGCTGCTGCCCGCTGCGCTGCTGCCCGCTGCAGTGCTGCCTTGGCCGGGAGCAGTCGTGCCTGCGCCATCGTCGTCGTCCCCGGACGAGCAAGCGATGTTCGTCCCGAACGCGAGCAGCGAGCTGAGGGCGAGTACAGAATACCTGGTCATCAGAATCTCTCCACGGGCCGCTCCGTTGCGGCCGACGTAAACCGACATCATGGGTGCGACACAGCGCGCGGGACACAACGCGAGCGCGGCGAGCGTTCCTTGGATCGCTCGCCGCGCAGGGACTTCGGAAGCACTTCGAACGACGCGCCGTCAAAGCACAGCGACTACTTCAGCATCGCGTTGGCGCCGTATTCGATCGAAGGCGGAGGCATGTTCGCCCACATGCTCGGGAACGCGGCTGGGTCGCACAGCGTGCAACCAGCACCCACGAACATCGCCTTGGCTTCGTCTTTGCCCTTCAGCATCAGATCCCACCAGGCAACCGCTGGCTTGATCACGCGCTCGGACTCCATCATCAGCGTCAGGTGACCGGGCGCGAGCGCGCCCGTGGTCGAACCATTCACGGCTGCAGGGATCTGGTGGTACCAGATCCACGCCGCCGGCCGCGGCGCTGCGTCCGCCGCGTTCTTCATGCCCGCAGGCGTGCCGCCCAGATCGCGGTCGCCCGACACGGCCAGGAAGGGCTTGGACGCGCTGGTCCCGCCGTTCCAGATGATGACCGCCTTGATCCGCGCATCCGACGCAGCCGAGATGGTTGCCCCACCGCCCTGGGAGTGGCCCATGGCGCCCACCTTCTCCTTGTCGATCTTCTGGTAGAACTCGCTGTCTGCCTTGTCGTTCTCGGCGAACAGAAAGTCGATGCCCAAGGTCATCGGAACGCCGCCAGCGACCGCGCGGTTGTTGGCCGCGACGACGATGTAGCCGAACGAAGCGACGTACCGCAGCAGCGGCCCGTAGCCCTCGGGCATGGCGCAGGTGCCGTTGCCCCAGGTGATGACCGGGAACTTCTCCCCCTCGGGCATGCAGCCGGGATAGAACACGGTGAAGAGCGCGAAATCCATGTCGTGGGTGTCCATGAGGTCGGCGCTACCCACTGGGTCGGCACCGAACGAGGGAATGAACACGGTATTGCAGAAGGCGCTGTCGTCGACGCCGCCGGTCTCGAACCCCACGCCGACGTTTTGCTTGGAGCGAACGCCGTAGGGACCGTACTCCTGCTTCACACCATAGGTCGTGATCCCGCTCGAGCACGGGCCGCTCTGCTCCGGTGTACCCCACTGCGCGCCGCCCTGCTTGCAGTCCTTGATGAAGGCGCTGGTGTCGCAGACCCCGCTGGGGGGCGGTTCATCCGTGCCGGCCTCACCCGAGCCCGCGCTGCCGCCCGCGGCCCCCATGCCGCCGGCGTTGCTGCCGCTGCTCCCCGCGACGGGCACGTCCCCAGGGGCTCCGCTTCCGCCCGCGCTCGGGCTGCCGGCACTCGGCGTGGCGATCGGTCCGCCGACGGCGCCGGTTCCCGGCTGCCCGGCCGCCGTGCTCCCGGCCATCGGGGCTCCGGGCACGACCGGATTGCCCATCATGTCTGGGTCTTTTTCATCGGCGTCTCTCGCGCTGCTGCAACCCGCGATCAAAGCCGCGATGCCAATCCCAATCACGGACAGATGACGCATTGATATCAATGACTTCCAGCAGTGCATCGGATCCCTCTCTGGCTTTCCCCACGTACCCAGGCGGTGTTTGTAGGCCTAGTTCGGAGACAGTAGGCCGAGTCCCCCAGGAGCCTCCTTTCGGATTTGTATTCGTTTCACTTCCTTGCGCCGAAGTGCCCCGGCTTCTGCGCAAGAACGCGCGGCTGGACGCGCCTACGCGGGGCGCCGCATCGACCACACCGTGTATCCGTCGCTGTCCGGTGGCTGCAGCTGGCGCTCGTCGACCACTTCGAAGCCGGCGCGCCGGTAGAAAATCACGTTGCGCGGCAAGTGCGTGGTGAGCACGGTGGGCACGCCGGGCGCGGCCGCGGTCTCTCGCGCCAGCGCGCGCTCGAGCAGGGCAGTGCCATGGCCGCGTCCCTGCTGGTCGGGGACGACGGCCATCATGTGCACGTAGAAGTGCGGCGCATCGCGCGCGGCTCGCGCTTCGAGCGCGTCGTAGCTGCGCTTGAGCCAGAACAGCCGCGCGACCGCCTCACGTCCGTGCGCGAACGCGAACGGCAAGAGGCCGCGCCGCAGCATGGTGAGCGCGGAGACGTGGATGCCTCCGGGAGGACGCAGGGTCACGGTCGCAAAGGTTTGCTGCTTCGCGTCGAGCAGCGCGCGCGTGCAGCGGTAGGGCAGGTGCGTGCGCAGGTTGCGCGCGAAGAAGTCGGCGAGCCCGCGCGGGCGTCGTGCGGGATCGGGAAACAGATAGCGATACGCGGGGTCGACTTCGAAGGCGCTGGCGAGCATCGCCGCGGTGGGCTCGACGTGCGCGGCGCACAGGGCGATCGGTTCGGCGTTCATGCGCGCAGTTGCTAACACGCGCGCATGAACGCATCGACCACATTCTCGCTACCGATCGAATACAGGTCGGCCGGCCAGGCGGGGGGCGGGTTTGAAACCCGCCCTACTCAACCCGCGCGCCCTCGACCGGTACGCGTAGCGATCGCCGAGAGCACCCGATCAACTGCTTGTCTTGGTTTCACGCAGTGAACTACTGCGCAAGACGCCCGAAGAGCTCAGAATTCGGCGCGGCCAGCTCCACTCACGGAGCATGGCACCACGTGCGGGACTCTTCGGACTGATCGCCCTGTTCGCAGGTCTGTCGGCCTGCTCCAGCGACGTGCCGACGGGCCGGCGCTGCACGTCGGGCACACCCGATTGCGCGCGGGATCCCGGCCAACGTCGGGGCGGAGCTGGCGGGGCGGCCGGCGGCGCAGCAAGTCCAGCAGGCAGCGCAGGTAGGGCAGGTGGCGGAGGCGGCTCCACCTCCTCGGCCAACGCCGCGCTCAGCGCTCATATCGAGGCGCCGCCGAGCCCCATGGCCGTGGAGGTGGTGACCGTGAGTTGCGCCGGCGAGTGCGTGCGCGTGCGGGCCGTGGCCACGGGCGGCAACGCCCCCTACAGGTTTTCCTGGAACGACGGGGTCGGAACCGACGAGCGAGACATCTGCGCGAGCGTCGACACCACCTTCAGCGTCCGCGTCGATGATACGCCCGTCATTCGCGACGAGTTCAGCTACGACGGCCAGACCACGAGTGCGAGCGTCATGGCGAACGTCCTCGAATGCCCACCGGACGGCGGCGTACCCGGGGGACTGTGCCTCGAGAACCTGTCGTTCGAGGGCCCTCCGGGCCACAGCGGCTTCAATCCTGCTGGCTATCCCGCCGACGGCACGCAGTTCGCGGCGCCGCCCTGGGTTGCATGCGCACCGCAGTTTGCCTACGTCTGGGACGAGACCGTCGCGCTCGGCTTGCAGCCCGTGCCGTCGCCCGAGCCCGCGGACGGCGAGACCTATGCGGCTCTGTTCACCTGCCTGCCTCCCTACTGCATCGACGTGTTCAACGGCCCGATCGAGAACGCGGTCTCCCAGCCCCTGTGTGCCGCGCTGAACGCCGGCAGCCAGGTCGCGCTGACGCTTGCGCTCGCCAAGCATGCGGCTGGCGATGACAGCGTCTCGGTGGAGAGCGAGCAGAGCAACCTGGAGATCTGGGGCGGCAATGACGCCTGCGACGAGGCCGAGTTGCTGTGGAGCTCTCCACCTCTCCAGACGGCCTGGACGCAGCACTGCGCCACGCTGACGCCCACCAGGGACTTCACACACCTGATCCTCAAGGCGCGCGGGCTCGGCGACGAAACCGGAGACACCTTGGTGTTCGTGGACGAGCTACAGATCGTATCCGCCTGTCCCTGAGCGCAGGGCATCACCCCCGCGGCTGGTCAGCACTCCGCTCTCAGTGTCCTGGAACAGACACTAGCCCCACGCTTCGTCGATGCGCAGTTGCTGCATGTCGACGTCCGGGTAGCCGTAGCGAGCGATCAGATCGCGCTGCGGGAACGTGCGTTGTGCCGGGTCGATCACTCGCGCCAGCCAATCCTCGATCAAGGCGAGCCCCGACGCGAGCTCATGATTGACTTCCTCGGTTGCGGCGATCATCGCGTTGGCGGCGCGATCCGTCTCGAGCCAGCCAGCGTTGTGCGCCAAGAGCGCCTGGGCCTTGTGCCGGTAGGACAGCAAGTAGCTGTAGGTGAACCGCGCGCGAAACGCGGTGGCGTCCAGGTGCGGGAAGCGCTGGGGTCGCCCGCGCGCGTGGCGGTCGAGCAGCGCTTCCATCATCGGTAGGTATTCTTCGGCGGACCGTCGCTCCATGAACGCGCCATTGGCCAGCTCTTCGACCGAACCGAGCTCGAACGCGCGCGCGAGCACAGCGACCCGCCTGAAGCCGTAGTAGCGCACGCTGTGACTCTCGGGCGGCTGCCGCCAGCGGTCTACCCCGTAGCTGCGCTCGCAGCCTTCGTGCGGACCCAAAGCAGGCAACGACGTCACCTTCCTTGCGCACGCCGAGCGCCGCGAGCCACGCGCCGCGCACGAAGACGTGAGCGAAGATGCCGTTCTCGATCCGCGCCGCGAGCCCGACCTCTTCGAGCCGCAGCCAGCCCGTACCGGCAATTGTGCGCTCGACGGAAACCGAAAGCGGGATTTCTCGTTCGCGGCCGCTCGGAAAGATGCTGAAGACTCTACCGTCCCGGTAGCTGCGCCGCTCGCTCACGCTCTCCTCCGCGCTGGTCCATGGCACGGCGTGCAGCTCCGCGGCCGGTTGTCCTGGGTGGACGCCGAAGAGGGGGATCGCGTCACCTCGAGCGTCTGGCTGCAGCAGCGAGCAAAGATCGAGAGCTTTCATGGCCGCAACGCCGCCTTTGGCTCAATCCTCGACACGACGAAAAGCCCCCATGCGTGGATCGCGTTCCGGTGCGTACTCGCGCTGGCGGCGCACTTCGTAGCAGGTTGGTCCGCCGTCTTGGCCGAGCAGACGCAAGGTCTCGTGGGTGTCGTACGGGCGCAGGTGCTCGACGTCTGCGTCGGCGCCCTCGAGCCGCAGAAAGCATACGAACGGGTCGGCGCCGGTGTAGAGCGTGACGTCGGGCGACGCGATCACATGGTGATGCCCGGACTCCGAGTGGGCGACGATCAGGTGTTGCACCGCGCCGGCGCTTCGTGGCGGCGCTCCACTCGGCCCCGGCTGGGTTGCCGGCTGATACTCGCTCGGGATCGCATCGACGCGCCGGAACAAGACGTCGCCTTGCGCACCGACCTTGCGAATTGCTTTCATGTTCTAGCCTCCAGCTCGTAGTCATCGTTCTCCAGGCCGTAAGTCCAAGCGTTCGCCTGGCGCGCGCTCGCGCAGTCGGGCGGCACGGACAGCGCGAACGTGCGTCCCGTGGCGCACAGCACGCGCAGAAAACGCGCCCGGCCGAGCTGCGGCAGGTCGCACTCGAGCAAGGTGCCGATGGTGGCATCGCTGGCCTGGTCGATGACGCGCGTCGGCAACTGCGCGAGCACCCGTTCCCAGCCGATGATCTCGCCGAGCACTCGGCGTTGCTCGATGTTGGACCAGGTCAGCGCAAGGCTCGGCGCCAGTTGCTCGCGTTGCTCGATCCACGCCGCGGGAACGCGAGCGCCATGCCAGAAGTGTAGTTGCCAGCCGTCCGCAAAGCCGAGCGCGGCGCCATCGCCGCAGTGCAGCCGCTCCTGACCGTCGAGCCGAAGCATCTCCGGGCGCTCACTGACCCAGCACACGCGCTCGTAAGCAACAGCCCAGCCCGCCGAGCGAGCCAGCCGTAGCGCTGCGTCGTACTCGGGCAGGATCTGTCCGGCGCAGACCTCTCGCAGGTACTCCAGCACTGCGAAGGTGCCGAACTGATCGTGCGCCGAAATCAGCTCCCGTGGCAGGTAACGCCACATTCCTTCGATCGCCTTCGTCGCCTGCGCAGGGGATTCCTGGTGGCTGTCTTCTGCGACGGCGCACAGCGCGTCCCAAACCGCGAACGGCACCTCGGACCAGATGGAATCCCACACTGCGAGCTGAACCCGGCCCGCGATCTGCGAGCGCAGCTCTTCGGCCACCGCAGGCGCCAAGGCGCGCGCGAGCTGCGGCCAGCTTGCGTGCCGCACCCGTCTGGGGTCGCGCACTCCGTCCCACAGATTCGACGAAACAGGGCGTCCGAGCTGCATCCCGACCAGCGCGCGGGTTGTCTCGACCGCCGCGATCGCCGATCTGCAGGCGCCCTCCGGAGCGGCTGTCGACAGCCACGGCTCGCCGCCGCCCGCAAGCAGATGCGCGCGTGCGAGCGCGAGCGACAACGGCGAGCTGCACCACACGACCTGCGGCGCGAAGGGCAACCTGGCCGCGCGGTACATGTCCGCGATCGCCTGCTCCGCCGCCTCACGGTCTGCGGCAGCCGTGCACCGCCCGAGCTCGCGCCAGCGGTCGCGCAGCTCCGGCACGACCACACGCTGTGTTGGACCCAGCGCTGCCACATTCTCCACGAGCATCGCCCTTCCTCCCTTCCTTGCTGCCTGCCCCCACCTACGCGACCGGCGCCCCCACGACCAGGCCACGCACCAGCCGCCTCAACGTCGGTTGAAGCCGCGAGAAACCTGGATGCGCCACTCCGCGCTGTTCGTCCATGTAGAGCTTCCGGTTGATCTCCAGCAGGATGGAGTGCCGATGGTTTGACGGACCGCCGTAGCGCCGGACCAGCTCGGCGCCCTTGACGATCTCATTGACGCCCACGACGAAACCCTCGGAGCGCAGTAGGGTGACTACCCACTGTGTGACTGCGGTCGACGACGTTGTGCCGTCTCGGTCGCCGACCAGGAAGTCGAAAGGCATGACTTGGTTTCGCTCGGCTCCGTACAGGCGAGAGTGCGACGGCATCGAATGGCAATTGAGGTGCAGCGAGTAGCCGTGGCGTCGCTGCGCCGCGGAAATGGCTCGCTCGAGCGCGGCGTGATACGGCTCCCAGCAGCAGTTCACCCGCTCGTCGACCTCGGCGCGAGTAAGCAGGCGGCCGTAAATGGGCTCGTCGGCGCCGAGCAGTCGCCAGATCAAACCGATGCCGCGATCGGAGCTCGCGGACGGGGCCAAGTCGTGGCGCTCGTCGGCCGAGAGCAGCTCCGGATCGATGTCGTCGGGGGCGCGATTGACGTCGAGATAGCTGCGTGGGAACGACGCGCAGATCAGCTCCGCGCCGAGCGCTGGAGCAAAGGCGAACAGCCGATCGACCAGGAAATCTTCGGCTCGGCGCAAGCGGGCGAGTGGGCACGCGTAGTCGAAGTCGGCCGGGTAGTCGCGGCCGCTGTGCGGGGAGTCGAGCACGACCGGAGTGGGAGACGCGGCGGCCGTGATGGTCGGCGGCCAGGGTGCGCGCGGTCCCGGCGGTTGGCCTGCGGCGGACTGCGGGTTGTGCTGCCGGTGAGTCTCGGAACGGGCATGCGGCATGGACAGCACTGTGCTGCGCTCTGCGGCCGCTAAAAAGCGAAAGATCGTCGTGCTATCGTTCCGATCGTTCACGATGTCGCGATTGCTTCCGCCTCCGCATCTGCTGCTCGCGCTGATCGCCATGGCTCGCCACGGCAGCGTGGCGCGGGCAGCGGAAGAGCTGCACCTCACGGCGGGCGCGGTGAGCAAGCAGTTGCAGCTGCTCGAGGAGAGGTTCGGGCTGACGCTGTTCGACCGCGAGCGCATGCGGCTGCAGCTCACCGAGTCCGGCCGACGTTACGTCGAGCGCGTCGGCCCGCTGCTCGACGAGATCGAGCGCGTGACGCTCGATCTCGTCGCCGATGGCTCTGGCCAAGGTGAAGCCGAGAAACGGACGCTGCATCTATCGATGTTGCCGACGATTGGGGCCAAGTGGTTGATCCCGCGGCTGGCCGATTTTCTCTCCAAGCACCCGCACATCGACTTGCAGTTCGTGCCGTTCGCCGATGGCTACGACTTCTCACGCCCCGAGTTGGACTGCGCGATTCGCTACGGGCATGGGGTGTGGCCGGGCGCGCGGTCCGACTATCTGATGGGACACGAGGTGGTGGTGATCGCTCCACCCGACAGCAAAGCGCGGCTCAAGGCACCCAGCGACGTGCGGAACTTCACGCTACTGCACCACGTCGCCGAGCCGGAGGGCTGGGCGCGCTGGTGCGCGCACCACGAAGTGGCCGGTATTCAAGTGATGGCGGGCCCGCGTCTCGATCAGGTGTCGTGGCAGGTGCAAGCGGTCATCGCCGGCATGGGTATCGCGCTGGTGCCACGCTGCTTGGTCGACGACGAAGTGAGCGCGGGCGCCGTAGCCAAGGCACCCTTCCCGGTGTTCGTGCAAAGCAGCGGCTACTATTTGTGCTATCCGCCTGCCAAGGCTCGCGCGCCCGCGCTGAAAGCTTTCCGAGCTTGGGCGCTGGCCCAGGCCAGCACCGAGCGCGGCTAGCGCACCAGCGCGTCTGGCGTCCGCGGCTCGATATTGTACTCGCGGCGCAGGGGGCGATCGGTTCGGAGCTCATGCGCGCAGGGCTAACACGCGCGCGCGAGCGCAGCGACCACGTTCTCGCTACCGATCGAATACAGGTCGGCCGGCCAGGCGGGCGGGCTGAGCGCTTCTACGGTTACCGGCTTTCTCGCCGTCGTCGACGGTGGCCGGCGCGCAACGTCGCGCTCAACGCGGGCAGGCGTCGCAGACCATCAAGGTCGCAGGGTAGGGCTGCCCGAAGAAGTCGACGGACTCGGTCATGCTCACGCGCTCGATGGGCGTGCCCGCGGCGGCGACGCACAGCTCGTCCTTCCACGGCCTCGCTTGGAAGGGCTCTCCGGCCATGAAGGCGCCGAGTGGGTCGTCGCTCGCGCAGGCGTCCGCTCCAGTCGCCAGATACATGCTGGCCCAGTGGGTGCCGCCGAGAGGCTCGCCGAGCGTGAACACGAAGCAGCGTGAGCCGCCCCGCGCGATCGGCTCGGGCAGCTCGGCCACCAGGCGGTCGTCACAGGTCGCGAGCGCAAGCGACGTGCACCCTGCTTCAGCTGTCGGCGCCGAAGCGCACTGCGGCGCGCCTCCGTCCGGGCTCGGCGCGCCGCCGTCGGGGTCGAGGGCACCGGCGTCGGCCTGCATCCCGGCATCCGAACAGTCGAACACCTCCGCGCTGACCGTGCTCTGCGCGGTGCTCGGCTTCTGCCGGAACTCTGCACCGTCGACCCCGCTGTCGGTCGCGGTCACGGTGAAGCGCGCGCTCGCGTTCGGGCACAGCGTCCGCGCAGGCGAGGTCGAGCCGTCTTCCCAACGGTAGCTGTACGGGGGGAATCCGCCGCGCGCGACCGCCTCGACCGCCACGCAATCGCGCGCGCACTGCACGGTCACGATCTCGACCGCGACCGCCTCGCGCTCGATCTGCACGCGCAGCGACGACGCCGAGGGTGAGGACGCGTTCCCGCCGACCGGCGAGGCCGCGCCCGCGTTGTCGAAGCTGGAGCCGCCGCCGGCCCGGCCAGGGCTGCCGCCATCGAGCGCCGGCTTGCGGCCCAGGACCAGCGGATCCCCTGAAGAACAGCTCCACGGCAGCGCCGCGGCGACAGTAGAGGCGAGCGCGAGCGCGCGCGCGCCGCGAGAGCAGATCGGCATCGTCTCCCTTCATGTTCGCAGCGGGTCGAATCCGTTCGCGCGCGGGGCGAGTTACGGCATCGGCATCCGGCGCGACGCACATCTCCACGGTTCACGAGTCGGTCGGGTGAGCAAGCGGCACCGGCCGCGTCACGGTTCTTCGCGGCCGATGTCGAAGCTGCCTTCGGTCACGACCAGAGGTCGGGTCGCGGCGCTGTCGGCTTGGGGCTCGACGGTGACCTCGAAGGTGCCGACGAGGCGGTCCGCGGATAGCGTGGTGAAGGTGATGGAGCCGGCGTCGCCCCTGCGGGGACACCCACTTGCTGTCGCCTGCGACGACCGCGACGGCTCGCGCGGGCGGGTCGAGCGTGAGCACATAGGTGCCCGCTGCGTCGACTTCGCTCAGGATGAAACCGAAGTTGTCGTTGTCGGCGGCAATGCGATAGCGTGGATCCCGATCCGGCGAGATTTGGCATAGCAGCCCAGTCGCGCCTATCGCTTCTTTGTTCCAAAGCATCGTGGATACGCGCGCACGAGTGCTGAGGTCGTGGAGGGAGGTGAGCGCGGAAGCATCCGCAGCGCCGGCTTCTGAGCGGGGCGTGCCCAGGCTCGGTGCGCTGGGCAGCTCTCAGGCTGCGAGCTCGACGCGGTTCCGCCCGCCGATCTTGGCGCGGTAGAGGGCGGCGTCGGCGGCGCCGACCAGCGCCTTGGCGTCGAGCATCGTGTGCCGGTCGAGCGACGCGACGCCGAGGCTCGCGGTCACCACGCCGAGCGGGTGCTTGGCGTGGGGGATGGCCAGCGACTCGATGCGATCGCGCGCGCGCGCGGCCAGCTCGGCCGCCACCTTGGCATTGGAGCCGGGCAAGATCAGCGCGAACTCCTCGCCGCCGAAGCGCGCGGCCAGCTCGCCCGCGCGGCGCGCGACCGAGCGCAGGCACGCGCCGACCTGCTTGAGGCACTCGTCGCCCTGCAGGTGACCGTAGTGATCGTTGTAGAGCTTGAAGCAGTCGACATCGAGCAGCACCACGCTGAGCTCGGTGCCGTTGCGGCGCGCGCGCGCGACCTCTTCGGCCAGCCGGTCATCGAGCACGCGGCGGTTGCACAGCCCCGTCATGGCATCGGTCGTGGCCAGGCGCTCGAGCGCTTCGTTGGCGGCGAGCAGCGCGCGTTCGGCCTGGCGGCGGCTCGAGACGTCGCGGAAGATCGCGCGCGTCACGCGCCGCTCGTTCTCGACGAAGAACGAGAGCGCGCCCTCGACCTCGATCGTCGCGCCCATGCGCGACATGAACACCGTCTCGACCCGGCGCGAGACCCCTTCGTCGGCCTCGCGCCGGACCGCCAGCTCGAACGCGGGCCGCGAGTCGGGGTGCACCACGTCGAAGACCGTCGCGCTGCCGGTCTCGAGCTCGTCGTAGCCGAGCACTTTGCGGAACGTTCTGTTGGTCAGGATCAGCCGCCCGTCTTCGCCGAACGTGATGATCAGATCGGTGGTGCCGTCGATCACCGCGCGCAGCTCGCGCTCGCCGCGGCGCAGCGCGGTGGTCAGGCGCATGGCCATGGTGCGCGAGCGCGCTTCGGTCGTGCGCATCGAAGTGGTGAGCGCGAAGGCCAGCGCGGTCGCGCCCAGCCCGAGCACCAGCACCGCCCACGGCGCGCTGCGCTCCGACAGGCTCGAGAACGATCGGCCGGGACGCGCCTCGAGCCGAACGCGCCGATCGGCGATCTGCACATCGATCGCGTGCGCGCTGCCGCTCTGCGCGCCGGCCGCGCCGAGCAGCGGGGCCGAGTGCGGATCGTCGACCAAGCGCAGGCGCACGCCGGCCCCCGCGGCCTGCTGGATGCCCGCGAGCACGTCGCGCGCGCGCAGCGCGGCGAACACCCAACCGGCCGGCTCGTCGCTCGCGCCGTTGGGCGCGGGCACCGGCAAGTACATGAGAAAGCCCGCGCCGCGCGTGAGGTCCTGGCGCAGGTGCACGCGGCCGGTGAGCGAGAGATCGCGCGTGCGTGCGGACGCGGCCAGCGCGCTCGCGCGGACCGGCTCGCTCGCGACGTCGAAGCCGATCGCCGCGCGGTTGAGCGCGAGCGGCTCGACCAGCTTGTTGATCACCAGCTCGGGTCGATCGCCGGAGCTGACCACCTGCAGATCCGGCAGCTCGCGGTGCACCGCGCTCAGCCACGGCTCGAGCCGGGCGCGCGGCACGCGCTCGGCGTAGCCGAGGCCGAGCAAGCCCGGATAGTTGCGCTCGAGCTCGAGCGCCTCGGCGTAGCTGCGCAGCTCCTCGGGGGCGACGTGCTCGCTGGCGCGGAACAGCGCGCCCGCCCCGCGCAGGATCTGCCCGTACGCTTGCGCGCGTTCGTCCAGGAACGCGGCCGCGCGTTCGTTCGCGTGCTGCAGGCGGGCGGCGCTGCCGGCCGTCACGGTCGAGCGCACCCACCAGCTCGCGAGCAGCGACGACGCGCCCAGCACGCAGGCCAGCACGAACGCGCTGCGCGACCACTCGTGGACGCGCGGCGCGACGCTCGCGTGGGCCTCGCGCAGCGCGGCGTCGCCTGCGCGCATCGACTCCAGCGTCTCGCGCTGCAACAGGGCGGTGCGCCGCAGCTCGAGCAGGCGCACCACCTGGGACGCCAGCGCTTCGAGCGCGCTCTGCTGCGCCGCCGAGAGCGTGCGCGGAAAGCGATCGATCACGCACAAGGTGCCGATGTTGTGCCCCGCGCCAGTGCGCAGGGGCACGCCGGCGTAGAACTCCGCGCGCAGCGGGCCGGTGCGCAGGGGGTTGTCCTCGAAGCGCGGATCGATCGCGGCGTTGGGCACGACCAGGGTGCGGTCGCCGGCGATCGCGTGCGCGCAATACCCGAGGTCGCGCGGCGTCTCGCTGGCCTCGATCCCGACCCGCGCCTTGAACCATTGCCGGCGTTCGTCGACCAGGCTGACCAGCGCGATCGGCACCTCGCAGATCTCCGCGGCGAGCTTGACGATCGCGTCGAACTCTTGCTCCGGCTCGGTATCGAGGATCTCGAGCGCCGCGAGCGCCATCAGGCGCGCGTCCTCGTCCGGCGGCTTGGGCGGTGCCACGATGCCCACGTCGCGGGCGATCATATGAATTCTTCGCGCCGACCGCGATTGTTTGCAAAGCGCACAGTCGCCCACAACAGGCCACCGCGGTTGCCGGACGCGGCGGCCGCGGACCATGCTGCGCGCATGAAGACGTTGGTGAAGAACTTCCTGCGCGGCTGTCTGCTGGTCGTGCCGGTGGTCGTGACGCTCTACGCGCTCTACTTCGTGGTGCACACGGTCGACGGCTTGCTCGGCCTGCGCGTGCCGGGGCTCGGCTTCGTGGTCGCGGTCGCGCTGGTCACGGCGATCGGCGCGGTCGCGACCAACGTGATCGGCAAGCGCCTGCTGGAGCTGCCCGACAAGGTGCTGGCGCGCTTGCCGTTCGTGAAGCTGATCTACACCTCGCTGCGCGATTTCATGGCCGCGCTGGTCGGCGAGCGGCGCAGCTTCGACCGCCCGGTGCTGGTCGCGCTCGATGCGCAAGGCGAGCTCAAGGCCATCGGCTTCATCACGCGCGACGATCTGAGCGCGCTCGGCCTGCACGCCCATGTCGCCGTGTACCTGCCGCAGTCGATCAACTTCGCGGGCCAGCTGCTGCTCGTCCCGCGCTCGCGGATCGAGCCGCTCTCGATCCCACCCGCCGAGATTCTGCCGATGATCGTCTCGGGCGGGATGGCCGGCTGACCGCGTTGATGCCATACATCGCTATCGCATCGAGACCACCGTTCGCGCTCGCTTCGTTTTCGCTCGTGCTGTGTTTGAGCGCGGGGCTCGCTTGCCATGCGTCGGGCGATCTCCCGGACGACGAGCTGTCGCCACCGGGTCCAGGCACCGGTGCCGCAGCGAGCAGCGGAGCGAGATCAGCCCCCGCGAGCTCGGGGCCCCCCTGCATGCGTTGTGACGACTGCCGCGACTGTCCAGGCGTCTGCGGCTGCTCGCCGCGGACGTTCGGGCCCGAGCGGTGGGTGGTGCCATTCGCGCCCGCGGGCGAAGCGGGCTGGAAGGAGAGCCGCAGGCTGTTCTGCCCCGCGTTGCACAAGCCCATGACCAGCTCGGTGTGGAGCGATGGAACAAACGTCTACGCCATGGTCAGCGGGATCGGCGAGCGTGGCCCGGCGCCGGCCGTCGATGAAGATGCCGGCGTGCTCGGCGAGCCCGAGACGCCGGCGAGCGCGCGCACGCGCGTGCTGCGCAACGACGGCAGCGGCTGGGCGGTGCTGGCCGATGTACCCGGAGGCTCGAATGCAGCGCGGCTGACCGGCATACCGCCTTCCTCGCCGGTGGTGTACGGCCTCAACGCGGGGTACGACGGCTCACAGGCGTGCGTGCTGGGTGTGATCTCGGGCGGCCGAGTGCGCTGCGAGAGCGGGGTCACGCAGGTGAGCTCGGTGCAGGCGCTGGCCGACGGGCGCGCGTACGCGCTGGCCGACGACACCGTGCTCGACTACGACGGGAGCGGCTGGCAGCGGGAGCCCGACCCGCTGCCGCGCGCGGCGATGGCGCTGTGGGCGAGCGCGGAGGCGATGGTCGCGGTCGGCGAGCAAGGCGCGATCCTCCACCGGCGCGGGAGCGAACCGTGGGCGGTGGAGTCATTGCCCTCGAACGACGCGCTGTGGACGGTGTGGGCGCGCGGCGAAGACGACGTGTACGCCGGGACCGCGAGCGGCGAGCTGCTGCACTTCGACGGAGTCGCGGCCCGTCCGATCGCACAGCTCGGCGGTGTGACCTGCGGCGGCGGCAACCGAGCGATCCTCGGCATCGTCGGCGTCGGCGAGCACGTCTGGTTTTACGGCGAGCGCCAGCTCTCGCGCTGGGATGGCACCAAGGTGGAGACGTTCGGCAACTGGACGTGCCTCAGCCGCGCGGGCGACAGCATCACCGCCGTGTGGGCCACCGCCGAGGACGACGTGTTCATCAGCGTCATGGGACCGCCCGAGTCGTCGCAGTTGCGCGTCGAGACCACATCACGGTTCGGGTTGACCAGCGTGGCTGTGTCGCCGTCGTTGTTCCAAACGGCTGCATTCCACCCGGTGAACCACCGTTGGACTGGCCCCCCAGACTTGCCAGAGGCCC
>Ga0190265_10000739_pt1 | contig 21931 bp, 18 predicted proteins | sample Popmic124T_FD_133135 | JGI IMG/M metagenome (GOLD analysis project Ga0190265, IMG submission 133135) | Populus adjacent soil microbial communities from riparian zone of Indian Creek, Utah, USA - 124 T | ecosystem: Environmental > Terrestrial > Soil > Riparian zone | place: USA: Utah | collected...
ATCTTCGCCTTCTTCTCCACTCTTGGCGAGACAGGGGCGCTGCCGCCCATCGTGGCGGTCTGGAGCCCGGGAGCGATCTTCGCGATCCTTGCCGTCTACCTCTTCCTGGGGGTGCGGACTTGATGGGTCAGAAGCGGCTGAGGTCGCGGCCGAAGAGCCGCGCCTTCAGCCAGTCGAAGAGTACCTTCACCTTGTTGGCCGGGCTGACCAGCTTGGTGAGGTAGACCGAGCGCCAGAAGATCCAGGCGCCCCGGCCGCTCCACTTCACTTGCGGGAGGTCCGCCAGGGCCTCTCCCCCACCGATGTAGGCGAGCATCCCTGACTGCTTGAACTGGAAGGGGACTGCCGGCTTGCCGGCGCGCTCCTGGTCCAGGGTGCGAGCCAGGTATTCGCCCTGCTGTTGGGCGACCTGCGCCGTGGCCGGCAGCGCGGGTTCCGGCGTCGAAGCGCAGTCGCCGAGGGCGTAGACACCCGACTGGTCGGGCAGGCGGAGATGGCTGTCGACGAGCAACCGTCCGCGCGGGCTGAGCGGCTGGCCGAGCGACTTGATGAACGGCATGGGTGCGTTGCCGCCCGCCCAGAGCACCATGCCGCAGGGTAGGAAGTCCCCTTCCTCGAGCTCCACACCGTCGCGGGTGACCCGCTTGACCTTGGCTCCCGTGCGGACTTCGATCCCCTCCCGCCCGAAATGTCTCCGGGTGTATTCGGCGAGCGCCTCGTCGAAACTGCTGAGGAGCCTGCCGAGAGCCTCGACGAGGACCACCCGGGCGTATGGCGCGAGCTCCGGCCAGCTCTCCGCCAGCTCCTCGTGGATCAGGTCGTGAATCTCGGCCGCCGCCTCGACCCCGGTCGGTCCGCCGCCGCAGACGACGAAGGTCAGCCGCTGCCGGATCTGCTCGGGGGTGAGCCCAGGGATCTCAGCGCGGGCGAACTGCTCAAGGATGCCTCGGCGAATGGCGCGGGCGTCCTCGACGCTGGCGAGTTTCAGCGCATACTGTGCGACCCCGGGGATCCCATAGTCCCCCACCGCCGCCCCGACCGCGATCACCAGGATGTCGTAGGAGAGCTCGAACTTCTCCCCCCCCACCGCTCCACTGCAGGCGACGCGGCGTGCCTGCCAGTCGACCGACTCGGCGAAGCCCTCGATCACCTTCACCCGCCGCAGTCGCCGTTGCGCCGGCTCCAGGATGCTGCGGAACTCGACGGAGCCGGTCACGGCCGAGGGCAGGAGCGGAGTGAAGAGGAAGTAGTTGCGGGGGGTGAGCAGAGTCGCCTGCCAGCGGTCCCGCCGCAGCCTCGAGAGCAGCGAGTAACCCCCGAAGCCGCAGCCCAGTACGAGAATCCGCGGAAGGTCGGTCCTGCTGAATTCCGTCATCCTACCCTCCTCCCCCTCCCTCCCAGCGGAGCTAGACGGGATATTCGAAGCGGAGCTTGGGGTCCTTGCGGGCCCGCTTCAGGTAGGAGTTTATCTCAGCCAGCAAGTTGACGTTCATCTTCTCCATACGCACCGCCTGCTGGAAGACGATCAGGGCCGCGATGGCCTCGCGGTGGATGTCGCGGGAGCGGAAGATGGGCAGCATCTCTTCCGCCACCCGCCGCATCTCGGCAGCCCGGCCCTGGCTCGCGTAGAGGTCTGCCAGGTCGAGCGAGACCGACGCGGCGCTGAACCCGGCCCCCTGGGTAATGAAGCCGTCCCGGGCCTGGATCAACGCCGTTTCGGCTTCACCCGGGAAACCAAGGGTCTGCTGGATCTTGCCCTCGAGCCAGCGGAGCCGCAGCGTCAGCAGCTCGCCGCCGTGCTCCACGAACTCGGCCCTGGAGGCCTTGAGCAGGAACCAGGCTTCCTGGTGCCTGCCACTCTCCTCCAGGTAGAGCATCAGGCTGTGGCGGGCGGCGAGTTCCAGGCGGCGCTCGCGTGTCGAGTCGATCAGGCCGAGCCCCTTGCGCAGCCAGCGGATCGCCGGCTCCAGGTCGTCCGCGGCGCCGTAGACCTTGCCCTTCTGCACGTAGGCGCGGCCGACGAGGTGGAAGTCCCGATACTGGCGATAGATGGCGATCACCTCGTCGAGCAGGCGGTGGGCTTCGGCGAAGCGATGCTGGTTGCGGCGCAGGGCGGCGCGCCCCTCGAGCACGCGTGCCTCTTCGAGGGCGTCGCCAGTGCCTTCCGCGACCAGGCCTTCGGCTCGGTCGAAGGCGTCGTCGGCGCTGCGCAGGTCCGAGAGCAGACGCAACACTTCGCCGACGCAGCTCCAGGCCCGCGCCTTGAGATCGTTGATCAGGGGAATGCCGTAGAGCCCGGGGGCCAGCTCTTGGCTGACGATCACCGTGAGGTTCGCCAGGTCCTCCGCCTGGTTGAGGTCGCTGCCGGCAAGGCGGAAGCACTCCTCGATCAACCACTCGCAGAGCGACCAACTCCGGAATCCGGGGCCGGACCGCACGAGAGCCCGCTGCCGGTCCGGGGGGAGCTGCCGCAGGAGGGCGATCAGTTCCGGCATCCGGGCGCGCTCGGCGGCGAGGTGCCGAACGCGTTCGGCCAGCGGCGCGAAGCCGCTGGCGAGGGCCACCGCATACTCGGAGCCGGCCGGCCGGTTCCCTCCACCCCACAGGTTCTCCATCTCGCCATGGCAAGCGCGCCAGGTGGTCAGCAGGTAACGCACCATCTGACGGTTGTCGTGGGAGACCAGGTCTCCCCTCATGAACCTGGCAAGCTCGACCGGATCGGGATGGCTGACGGTCATCGTCGCGTCTCCTGAAGCTTTGGCTTGACCGAACCGCGAACCTCTCGGAAGGTAAACGCTGATACCTATGTCATTTTAGCAGAAGGAGTGTCAGGAGAAAGGAGGGGAGAACCGCAGGTCAGGGTTATTTCGCGCCCGCTTCAGGAATCCGGAGACCTCCTGCACCAGGCCGATCTCCGCCTGTTCCTGGCGCGCCGCCGAGCAGAAGATGAGGAGCGCCGTCATCGCTTCGCGGTGGATGCTGCGGGACTGGAAGATCACCATCGTCTCCTCGGCCAGGCGGCGGACCTCCTGGACCCGCCCCTGGAGGATGTAGACGCCGGCGAGGTCGAGCGAGGCCAGGGCGGCGTCGTAGTCGAGCTGCATCTCGACGAAGGCGTCGCGGACCTCGCGGAAGGCGGCCTCGGCCTGCTCGATGCGCTGCAGACCCTGGGCGACCAGGCCCTCGAGCCAGCGCAGGCGCAGCAGGTTCATGCGGTCCCCCATCTTGAGGTAGAGGGGCCGCGTGTGAAAGAGGAGGGCGAAAGCCTCGCGCGACCGGCCGCTCGCGTTCAGCGCGTAGATCAGGTTGTGCCGTGCGGCGAGGAAGCTGCGCGGCTCCTCCTGGGGATCGATCAGGTCGAGGGCGCGCCGCAGCAGCGTCATCTCGGCCTCCGAGTCGCCAGCGTTGCTGCACACCATCGCTTTCTGGCGCAGGGTGTGCCCCAGCAGGTTCCACTGTCCCAGCTTCTGGTAGATGGCGCTGACACGGTCGAGCAGGTGCGACGCCTCGGCAAATCGGCGCTGTGCGCGGCGCAACGAGGCGATGAGGTCGAGCACTCGCGCCCGGTCGAGCAGACCGGCGCCGGCGGGATCACCGAGCGCCGCTTCGGCCTTCGCGAAGGCGTTTTCGGCCGCGGCGAAGTCACCGTTGACCCTGGAGGCGTTGCCGAGCTGCGCCCAGGCTCGGGCGTGGACGCCGTTGAGCTGCTCGGCGGCACCGCAGACCTGCTCGACGCCGAGTTGCCCGGCCACGCTCACCGCGAGACGGGCCAGATCGAGGGACCGCGCCACGTCGTTGAAGCCTGCCTCGTGGCTCTCCTCGAGCAGGCGCTCGCAGAGCATGCGGTTGCGGAAGCGGACGCTGTTGCTCACCAGCAGATGCTGGCGCGCCGCAGGGTGGCGCATCAGCTCGTCGAACAGCTCGCGTCCCAGTACGCGCTCCCGGGAGGCCATCGCCTCGGTCGTGGCGACCTGGTCGAAGACCCGGTCGAGGACCGCGTCGTACTCCTCGAAGTCCTCCCCGGTGACGTCGTTCGCGCTGAGCCTCGGAATGTCGATCGCGTCCTCTTCTTCGTCGGGCTCCCAGAGCTCGGCCGTGGCCTGCTGGCAGGCCGGACATCCGCGCAATAGGTGGCTGGAGACCTCCCGCATCTGGCTCGTAGGAAGGTTCCCCAGCATGAACCCTTCGAGAGCCTCCCGCGTCGGATGGTCTTCAGCCATGCCCGTCACTTCCTGGGGATGCCGACTCCGGTGAGGTACCGGGTCAAGGCGGAGATGCAGCGATTGGTGATCTTGCTGATGCTTGCCGGGCTGTAGCCAAGCCGCTCCGCCAGCTCAGGGGGGTCGTAGTCGTGGCGGTAGCGCAGCGACAGCAGCGCGCGGCAGCGCTCCGGCAGGCGCTCGATGGCGTTCAGCAGGTCCCGCCGTAGGTCGGCACTCTCCTGGGCGGGAGGCGTCGGCTCGGCCATCAGCTCCAAGACGGTGGCGTCCACGGCGTCGTAGAGCTTGCGCCGCCTCTCCCGCCAGTACAGCAGGCATTTGTTACGCAAAGTCCCCAGCAGCCAGGCTTCCGGATCGCGGATCACCTGGCGCTGGTAGACGAGGGCTAGGAGCGCCTGCTGCAGAATATCCTCCGTATCCTGGGGCGGAATCCGATAGCGCGCGAACAGCACCTTGAGACGAGGCCGGACCCTTTTCAGGAACTGCTCGAGAGACGCTTCGATATGAGGGTGGTCCAGTGCACTCATCTTCCCAGGGAAGACTCTCTTCTAAACTTGAGCAGACACTACCACCTTACCGGCCCCATGTCCAGCCGTCCCTCCGGGGGTTGCGCCCGGGGAGACGGCCGGACCGCATGCCGAGTGTCGTGCGGTCAATTGCCCTGGTCGGACCCGGAGCCTTCGTCGACGACGACGATGACGTCCTTGCGGCGTGCGCCGTTGCCGTCGATCTGCGCCCCCTCCTTGTCGACGGCCGGGTTCCCGGCGATCCAGGCCCCCGCCCTCTCCACCAGGGCGGTCAGCTTGCCGCTCCAGGAGAACCCGCGCGCGGTGAAGCGGCCCTGAGCTGCCCCCCAGCGGTCGCCGGCCTGGAGGTCGGCCACCGGGAGAAGAAAGCAGGAGAGCATGAGCAGAGCGGCAGCCGGGATGCGGCGGATTTTTTTCACGTAGGACATTACGGTCTCCTTTTTCAGACGCCGCAACGGCAGAAAGCCGGGGGCGCAATGATATTCCTAAGTAGAGTTTCCGCAGGGATGCTCGGAAGGACATATGAGGGAGACCAAGATGAGGCTCTACGGCGACAGACCGCCGGGAAGTGTGTGACCGCGGGCCGGAGATGCTGCTTCCCGCCCGGCCGTTGCTTCAGTCGTTGAGCGTGTCCGGCTGGAAACCGGCTCCGAGGAGCTGCTCGGTGAGAGCCGAGAGGCACCTGCGGGTCACTTTGCGAATGCTGGACTTGCAGTAGCCCATCCGCTCCGCCGCCTCGGCGGTGCTGCACCCGAGGCCATAGCGGAGCCGGAGCACGGAGCGGCAGCGCTCCGGGATCTTGGCCAGGAGGGCGTCGAGATCGAAGCGGAGCTCCGCCCTCTCCTGGGCCGGCGCCTGCCCGTCGGCGAGCAGCTCGAGGATGGCGCTGTCGACCAGGTCCCAGAGGCGAGCCCGGTGTTTGCGCCAGTAGATGATGCAGCGGTTGGAGAGGGTCGCGATCAGCCAGGCGTCCGGATTGCGGATGCTCCCTGCCTTCGACACCATGATGAGGAACGTGTCCTGGAGGAGATCGTCCGCATCCTGGGCCGGGATCTTGTAGCGGCTGAGGATCCTCTTGAGCCTGGGCTCAACCCTTGCCAGGATCTCCTCGAGGGAGGGTTCGGCGAAGGCGGAGGGGACCGGGACGTCCATAGTCGCTAAGTATATCTTATCGTTAAGCTTAGACGCACCCGATCGAGCGGTTCGACGAGGTGCTCGCGCCGGCAGCGCCGTAGAGGGTCAGACCGCTCCGCGAGAGCGGGGGCCGGGGACCGCACGGCACTCCTTCAAGTGCTCGCTCAGCTCCTGCACCAGCCCCAGGGTGACCCTCTCCATCTCCGCCGCCTGCTGGAAGATCAGCACGGCGGCGATAGCCTCGCGCTGAGCATCGCGGGAGCGGAAGATGACGAGCATCTCCTCGGCCATGCGGCGCATCTCGGCACTACGGTTCTGGCGGGCGTAGATTCGCGCCAAGTCGAGGCAGAGGAGGGCGAAGTCGAGGCCGAGCCGGCGCTCGGCGAGTTCCTCGCGCACCGGTTGCAGCAGGGCTTCCGCCCGCGCGAAGTCCCCCAGCGACGTCGCGATCTTGCCTTCCAGCCATTGCAGGCGCAGCAGGTTCATGTGGTCGCCGAGCGCCAGGTAGAGGGGGCGCGTACGCTCCAGGTGGCTCATCGCCTCGTCGAACCGCCCGCTCTCGGCGAGGTAGAGGGTCAGGTTGTGGTGGGCCGCCACCAGAAGCCGCGGGTCCTCGGCGGGAACGATCCTCTCGATGCCCTCGCTCAGCAGGCGGATGGCAGCCTCCTGGTCGTTGGCGAGGCCGAGAAGGAAGCCACGGGTGATCAGGGCCTTGCCGCAGAGGTGCGAGTCGTCGCACCGGCGGCCGATGGTCATCACCCGGTCGAGGAGGCGGAAGGCCTCGCGGAAGCGATGCTGGTTGCCGCGCAGCGAGGCCTTGGCCAAGTAGTAGGAAGCGCGCTCGATCGGATCGCCGGTCCCCTTGTCGAGCAGCCGCTCGGCGCACACCAGGCTCTTCTCCGCCGCCCTGAAGTCGGACTGGATACGCTCGGCGTTGCCGAGCAGTGCCCAGGCGCGCCCTCCGAGGTCGCGCACCCTCTGCTCGCCGTAGATCGAGCCGTCGAGCCGGCCGGCCACCTCGACGCCCAGCCGCGCCAGCTCCAGGGCGCGCCCGGGATCCTGGAAGCCCAGCTCGCGGGCGGTGTCGAGGAGATGCTCGCAAAAGGCCCAGGCGTGGAACCGCAGACTTCCGGCCACGAGGGCCTGCGCAGCCTCGGGCGTGGCGGCGAGCGCGCCCAGCAGCTCTTGCAGCAGAGCGGGCGCCGCCGCCTTCTCGCGGGCCAGAGCGGCGTCCCGCTGCTCCGTGGCGCACCACGCTCCGGAGAAGGAGCCTGCGTAGTCGAAACGGCTTGCCTGTGCGACGATCTCGTCACAGGCGGCGCAGCCGGCGATCAGGTGGCGGATCACCTGGCGGGAGCGGAGGCGGGAGAGGCGGCCTTCCGCGAGCTTCACGAGCGCCGCGGGGTTCGGGTGTCTAGCCATCCTGAGGCGCGGGCTCGCTCCCGCGCTCCCGCTGGAAGCCAACGGCCAGGAGCTGGCGGGTGAGCGCGGCCAGGCATCGGTTGGTCACCTTGCGGATGCTCGACGTGCGATAGCCCATCTGCTCCGCCACCTCGGTCGGCCCGTAGCCGAGGCCGTAGCGCAGCCTGAGCAGGGACCGGCAGCGGACCGAGAGCTTGGCAAGCACGCGGTTGAGGTCGTAGGTCAGCTCGGTCTTCTCCTGCTCGGGCGCCTGCGGCACCGAGATGAGATCCAGGATGGCCGTGTCCACCGCCTCGCAGAGGCTGCCCCGCCGCTTGCGCCAATACATGATGCACTTCTTCTTCACGGTCCCGATCAGCCAGCTCTCGGGGCTGCGGATCTTGTCCCACTTGTAGAGCAGCGTGAGCTGCGCGTCCTGAAGGATGTCCTCGGCGTCCTCGGGCGGGACCTCGAAATTGCGGAGGACGCGCTCGAGGCGTGGCCGGGCGTTCTTCAGGAGAACGTTGAGGGATTCCCGGAGCTCAGGGTGGTCAAGAGTTGCCATATGAGGATGTCTACCGTCGACAGCCGCTAGGCTAGCACCCCGCTCGCCCCCTGTCCAGATGACGTGCGAGTCCCCCAGGACGGCGAGGGCTGCTAAGATCCGCCTCCGAATGGGCGTCTTCCTTCTCTTCCTGCTGGCCACGAGCCTCGGCTCGCTCTCGACCCTCTACTTCATCCCCGAGGGAGACCTCGGGCGCGGCTACTTCCAGATGAACGCGCTGGTCGTGCTGGGTCTCCTCTCCCTCGCCGTGGCCGTCGTCTGGCTGCACCCGTTCCAGCCGTTCGGGAGCAGCGGGGCCTTCGGCATCGCCGCCCTCGCCGCGGCACTCGGCGGCGGCTTCCTCTACTACGGCGCGATCTGGCGGGAGCGCTGGCGGCTCTGCCGCTGGCCGCTGACCCTCACGGTCGCCGGCTGCCTCGCCGCGTTGCTCGCTGCCGGACCCCACCTGATGTCGCGGCTCGCTCCCCTCCCCTACCGCGAGGCGCTGCTCGCCGCCAGCCTGCTCAGCTCGGCGCTTCTCCTCGGCTGGTCGCTCATCACCATGCTCCTCGGCCACTGGTACCTGGTGGCGCCGAAGCTCACCTTCCGCCACCTGGTGGTGTTCTGCTGGGTGCTGCTGGCGGTGGTGCTCCTGCGCCTGGTGACGGTCGGCGCCACGCTCGCCGTGGCGGCCTCGGTGAACGAGCTGGTCGAGCCGCACCCGTTGCGCATCCTCACCTCGTTCGCCGGCCAGGGGATCTTCTTCTGGTTCCGGCTGCTGTGGGGGCTCGCCATCCCGCTCGCCCTCGCCCTGATGTCGCTCCACTGCGCGCGCCAGCGCTCGAACCAGTCGGCCACCGGCATCCTCTACGTCCTGGTGGTCGGCACCTTCATCGGCGAGATCACGGCCTACTACCTCACCGTCACCACCGGCGTGCCGGTCTAGCGGCGCCGATGCGGGTAATGCGCGTCCGCACCCAGTGCCGCGCCTGCGGCTTCCCCTTCCGGGCAGTGCTCACGGCGGACCTCGCCGAGCTCGCCTGTCCGCACTGCGCCGCCGCCCGACCCGTCGCCCGCGAGGGCTGGAGCGAGTCGAGCGTCGAGACCTGCCCGCTCTGCTCCTGCCGCCACTTCTACCGCCAGCGCGACTTCAACCGCGCCCTCGGCTGCGGCCTGGTCGCCGCCGGCGCCGTCCTCGTCCCCTGGACCTTCGGCCTCTCCCTCATCGCCTTCGGCCTGGTCGACATCTGGCTCTACAAGAGGCTCCCGGAGGCGGTCGTCTGCTACAAGTGCGACACCGTCTACCGCGACGCCCGCCCGGGCCCGCGCCAGGGCGAATTCGACCTGCTGAAGCACGACGTGCTGAAGTACGGGAAGAGCTGGGAGCCGAACGAGGCGCAGGGAGAGACCCCCTCCTGACGCCCCCCTCCCGGCACGGGAGAGGGGGTCGGGGAAAGGGGGGCGGAGATCAGGCGGTGGCCAGCGTCGGCACGTCGGCGAGACCGGCCGCGGCGCGCAGCTCGGCGGCGCGGTGGGTGTGCTCCCAGGTGAGGTCGCTTTCGTTGCGTCCGAAGTGGCCGTAGGCAGCCGTCTGGCGGTAGATCGGCCGGCGCAGGTCGAGGTACTCGATGATCCCCCGCGGGGCGAGCTGGAAGTGGGCGCGCACCAGCGTCTCGATGTGGCTCTCGCTGATCTCGCCGGTGCCGAAGGTGTCGACGCGCACGGAGACCGGCTCGGCGACGCCGATGGCGTAGGCGAGCTGTACCTCGGCCCGCTCGGCAATGCCCGCGGCGACCAGGTTCTTGGCCACGTGACGCGCCATGTAGCAGGCGGAGCGGTCGACCTTCGTCGGATCCTTGCCCGAGAAGGCGCCGCCGCCGTGCCGGCCGTAGCCGCCGTAGGTGTCGACGATGATCTTGCGGCCGGTCAGCCCGCAGTCGGCGTGCGGACCGCCGTAGACGAAGCTGCCGGTGGGATTGATGTGGTAGACCGTGTCCTCGAGCAGCTCGGCCGGGATGGTCGAGCGCACGATCTTCTCGATGACCGTCTTCTCGATCTCCTTGTGGGAGACCTCGGGGTCGTGCTGGGTCGAGACCACGACGGTGCGCACGCGCACCGGCGTCTTGCCGTCGTACTCGACGGTCACCTGGCTCTTGCCGTCCGGCCGCAGCCAGCCGACCTCGCCCGACTTGCGCGCGGTGGCGAGGCGGCGGGTGAGCTGGTGGGCGAGCACGATCGGCAGCGGCATCAGCTCCGGGGTCTCGCGGCAGGCGAAGCCGAACATCAGTCCCTGGTCGCCGGCGCCGCCGGTGTCGACCCCCTGGGCGATGTCGGGCGACTGCCGGTTGATCGTCAGCAGGACCTTGCAGGACCGGCTGTCGAACCCCAGGTCGGAGCGGTCGTAGCCGATCTCCTGGACGACGCGGCGCGCCGTGCCGACAAAGTCGACCTGCGCGTCGGTCGTGATCTCGCCCGCCAGGACGATCATGTCGGTCGTCACCAGGGTCTCACAGGCCACCCGGCCCTTGGGGTCCTGGCCGAGCACTTCATCAAGGATGGCGTCGGAGATCTGGTCGGCCACCTTGTCGGGGTGACCCTCCGTGACGGACTCCGACGTGAAAAGGTGGGCTTCTCGCTCGTTCATCGTTCGCACCTCAAGCGTTGACCATTCACAGGGGGACAACTAGATAAGCTCACCGGATCGGCCGGCTCTCGAGCACCCCGTAGAAGAGGGTCGAGATGGCGTGCAGCGTGGACTGGGAGATCGCCTTGCGCCGGGTCTCCAGCCCGCCGGTGAGCGAGCTGAGGATGCCGCCGCTGCGCCTCGTGCCGGGCACCGCGAAGGGGATCTGGGGGCTGTCGAGCCCTCCGACCAGGCGCTCCGGGAGCTGGATGGCTCCCGACGATCCCCAGGCCTCGCCCAGCGGGCTGCGGATCACGGTCCAGTTGCGGACGAAGTAGAGCGGCTGGCCGTCGACGTCGAGCGACTCGATCCCGCCCTCGGTCGCGAGGTAGAAGTGGTAGGAGCCTCCCAGCTTCTTCTCGAGGTCGAGCACGCGGCCGCGGATGAGGCGGGTCACCTCCTCGTCCGAGACCAGGAGCCCGACCGGAGCCTCCTCGATCACCTGCGGCACCACGGCGACCGACATCGTGCGTTCGAGGCCGTCGTGGAAGAAACGCAGAAAAGCGTCGCGTACGCCGAGGAGCCGGTCCGGGGCGCTGCCCGCCACAGCCACCTCGACTCCGCCCGTTTGAAGCCGCCGCCAGAAGTCCTTAAGATCCATAGTCGTGATCACCAGTCGCCAGAACCAAAGGCTCAAGGATATTCGGCGGCTCCGGCGAAGTAAAGGTGAGCGTGCTCTCCTCGAGGGTCCGCACCTCCTCGCCGAGGCCCTGGCGGCCGGCCTGACCCTGGAGATCCTGCTCGTCACCCCTGCCTGGCGCGGCACCCCCGAAGGGCGCGCGCTCACCGGCGCGCTGCCCGTCGAGCCCCTCGAAGTCACGGCGGAAGCGCTCGAATCCATCACCGACGCCGACTCGCCGCAAGGTGTCCTCGCGGTGGCCCTCCTCCCCCGGCAGGGGATCGCCGCCCTGCCGGTCCTCCCCGGCCGCCCCTACCTCTACCTGGAGGGCCTGCAGGATCCGGGCAACCTGGGGGCGCTGGCGCGGGTGGCCGAGGCCGCCGGGGCCGCCGGTCTGATCCTCTCCCCCGGCTGCGTCCACCCCAACCATCCGCGCGCCCTGCGCGCCTCGGCCGGCAGCCTGCTGCGCCTGGCGGTCGCCGTCGCGGCCGAGCCGGACGCGGTCGACCGCCACCTCGCCCCCGCCGAGCCGCGCTGGGCGGCCCTGGTGCCGCGCGGCGGCGAGGACCTCTACGCCTCCCCGCTCGCCGGCACCCTGGTGCTCGCCGTGGGCGCCGAGGGGCCCGGCCTCTCCCAGGCCCTTCGCGACCGCGCGGAGCTGCTTCTCACGATCCCCATGGAGCCCGCCGTCGAGTCGCTCAACGCCACCGTGGCCGCCGCCCTGGTCCTCTTCGAGGCACGCCGGCAACGCGGGTAAGAGCGTAGCCTTACTCCTCCGCACGGCCGAACAGCAGGCTGAGCAGCGGGCGGTCCTCCCGCCGGCAGAAGAGGTGGACGTGGTCGCCGGACTGGAGCTCCACCTCGCCGCGCGGCGTCACCAGCTCGGCGCCGCGGACGATCAGCAGGACCGAGACGCCCGGCGGCAGCGGCAGGTCGGCGATGCTGACGCCGGCGACCGGCAGCGCTTCGTCCACGTGGTAGGAGAGGACGTCGCCGTTTAAAAGCTGCGTCGAGTTGATCTCCAGCACCGCCTGCGACGGCGGCGGCTCCCCGGAGGCCACGCCCAGCTTGCGGGTCGCCCAGGCGACCGTCGCCCCCGGCACCAGGGCGGTCGCCACCACCATGAAGAAGACCACGTCGAACAACCGCTCGCCGCCCGAGACTCCGGCCAGCACCGGGAAGATGGCGAGGATGATCGGCACTGCCCCGCGCAGGCCGACCCAGCCGACGAACAGGACCTCGCGCGGCCGGAAGCCGAACGGCAGTAGCGAGAGGAAGACGACCAGGGGCCTCGCCACGAAGGCCAGCACGAGGCCGAGCGTCAGACCCACCCAGGCGACCTCCAGCAGCCTGGACGGGAAGACGAGCAGGCCCAGCACCAGGAACATCGTCACCTGCCCGCACCAGGCCGCGGTGTCGTGGAAGCGGACGAGGCCGCTGCGGTACGGGATCTCGCCGTTGCCGAGCACCACCGCGGCGAGGTAGACGGCGAGGAAGCCGCTGCCATGGACCAGCGTCGGCAGGCCGAAGGCCAGGAAGGCGATGGCGAGCGACAGCACCGGATAGAGGCCTCCCGCCGGCAGCCGGCTCCAGCGCAGCACGAAGCGGCTGGCAAAGCCGATGCCGACCCCGAGCACTCCGCCGATTGCCAGTTGCAGGGGGAGCTCGAAGAGGACGGAAGGCTCCAGCGGGCGGCCGTCCGCCAGGCTGTGGGTGAGCGCCATGGTGAGGAGCACCGCCATCGGGTCGTTGAGGCCCGACTCGATCTCCAGCGTGTCGGCCACCCGCGGCTTGAGGCGCAGGCCGCTGCCGCGCAGCACCGAGAAGACCGCCGCCGCGTCGGTCGACGAGACGACCGCGCCGAGCAGGAACGCCTCGGTCCAGGAGAACCCGAGGAGGCGCGCCCCCACCGCCATCACCGAGGCCGTGCCCGCGACGCCCACCGTGGCGAGCACCGCGCCCGGCCTGATCGCCCGCCGCAGCGACGACATCGGCGTGTTGAGGCCGCCGTCGAAGAGGATGAGGACGAGGGCGACCGTCCCCAGCCGGAAGCCGAACCCGTAATCCTCGAAGGCCAGCCCCCCCGGCCCCTCGGAGCCCGCGAGCATGCCGATCACCAGGAAGAGCAGGAAGACCGGCACCCCGGCCCGCGCCGAGGTGCGGCTGAACAGCACGCTCACGCCCAGCAGCACGCCGAGGACCACCAGCTGCCAGGCCGTGGAGAAGGGTTCGGAAAAAGTCATCGGGGGGGAGGATACCTTACGGTACAATCCCCGCACTTTCGCTGGAGGGGGTCATGAAGATCGGCATCGGTTCCGACCACGCGGGCTACCGCTACAAGGAAGAGATCAAGCGCTGGCTCGTCAAGCAGGGGCACGAGGTGCAGGACTTCGGCACCAACTCGGAGATCTCCGTCGACTACCCCGTGTTCATCCACCCCGTGGCCGTGGCGGTCGCCGCGGGCGAGGTGGAGCGCGGCGTGGTGCTCGGCGGCTCGGGCAACGGCGAGGCCATCGTCGCCAACCGGGTGAAGGGGATCCGCTGCGCGCTCTGCTGGAACGAGGAGTCGGCGCGGCTCGGGCGCGAGCACAACGACGCCAACATGATCTCGCTCGGGCAGCGGATGATGCCGGTCGAGACCGCCCTGGAGGTCGTCCGCGCCTGGCTCGATACCCCCTTCGAGGGAGGGCGCCACGCCCGCCGCGTCCGCATGATCGACGAGATCGCGTGAGCCCGGTCGAAGAGCTCCGACGCGCCCTGGGAGCCGGCCGCGTCCGCACCGGCGAGCCGCTCGCCCCCTACACCACTTTTCAGATCGGCGGGCCGGCCGACCTCTTCTACGAGGCCGAGAGCGCCGAAGAGCTGGCGGGCGCCGTCCTCGCCGCCCGCACCGTCTGCGAAAAAGGCGTGCCCTTCTTCCTCCTCGGGCTCGGCGCCAACATCCTGATCGGCGACCGCGGCTTCCGCGGCCTGGTCATCCGCAACCGCGCGCGGGGGATCGAATTCCTCCCCGGGCACCACCTGCGCGCCGAGAGCGGCGCCGTGGTCTACCCGGACCTCATCGACGCCGCCATCGCCCACGGCCTCTCGGGGCTCGAGCACTACGTGGGCATCCCCTCGACCGTCGGCGGCGCCCTCTGGCAGAACCTCCACTTCCTCGCCCCGGCCCCGGCCCGCGAGCGGACCATGTTCATCGCCGAGGTCACCGACGAGGCCGAGATCCTGACCCTCGAGGGTGAGCGGCGGATGGTCGGCGTCGACTACTTCCAGTTCGGCTACGACACCTCGATCCTCCACCACCGGCCCGACATCGTCCTCTCCGCCACCTTCCAACTCGCGCCGGAAGACCCGGCGCGCCTGCGCCGCATCGCCGAGGAGAACCTCGAATGGCGCCGCGAGCGCCACCCACCGCTCGCGACCGAGCCCTCCGCCGGCTCCATCTTCAAGAAGATCGAGGGGATCGGCGCCGGGCGCCTGATCGACGAGTGCGGCCTCAAGGGCAAGAGGATCGGCGGCGCCATGATCACCCCCCGCCACGCCAACATTTTCATCAACACCGGAGGCGCCACCGCCGCCGACGTCCACGCCCTGATCGCCCACGTCCAGGAGGTCGTCGAGAAGCGGACCGGCTACCGCCTGGAGCCGGAGATCTCCTTCGTGGGCGAGCTCTAGGCCGAAGCCCGCTGCTTCCACTCCCGGTAGGCCCTCTCGGCCCCGGCGAGGAAGCTCGGGACCTCGGGCTGCCAGCCGAGCTCGGCGTTGCGGCCGCTCTGCACGAACTGGTCGAGCGCCAGGGCATCGGCCCTCACCCCCATCTTCGCCCGCGCACTTTCCAGGGGGACCGAGCGCACCGCGCCCCCCTTCCCCGCCGCCTCGCTGGCCGCCCGCGCCGCGTCTTCGAGCTGGATGGCGGCGCCGTCCACGGCGTGGAAGATCCCCCGGCCGCGCCGCTCGACCACCGCGCGATAGAAACGAGCGAGGTCTTCGACGTGGATGAACGGCACGCGGTTGCGGCCGTTGCCCACGAACCGGGCGGCGCCGTCCCTCTCCGCCGACTTGAAGTAGTCGGTGGGGATGCCGCCTCCCTCGCCGCCGTAGACGATCCCAGGGCGGACGACCGCAACCGCGACCTCCTCCGAATCCGCGGTGAGGACCACCTTCTCGTGCGCCGCCCGCCAGGCCACCAGGGCGGCGGGGTGCTCGGCCGACGCGTCCTCGAAGACCGGCCCGTCGTCCGTGTGGCCGAGCACCCAGATGCCCGAGGTGTACACCAGGTGGCGGGGCCCCTCGCCGGACCGCATCGCTGCGAGTGCGAGCAGCGTGTCGACCACGCTACGGTCCGCCGCCGCCCCTTCCGGCGTGTACTCCTGCGCCGTATGGATCGCCACCTGGCTTTCCGCCGCCGCCGCCCGGTAGCTCTCCGGCACCTTGATGTCCCCCACCACCGGCCGCCCTCCGGCCGCCTCCAGGACCGCAGCCCGCTCCGGCAGGCGGACCAGCCCCGTCACCTCGTGCCCCGCGGCGACCAGCTCCCTGGTCAGCACCTGCCCGATGTACCCCGTAGCTCCCGTTAGGAAAACGCGCATTCCGGTCACCTCCTCGAAGGCGGAGTCTATCAACCGCTCTGCTTTTAGGGGATCAGTAGCGCCACTCGGCCACCAGCCGAAGCGACCGCTTCTCCGCCGGGTGGAAGTGGATGTCCGCGACCGGCTCCGCCTCGCCCGGCAGGCGGGACTCGTAGAAGTAGTCGATGTCGCTCGCCTGCTCGTCGAAGAGGTTGAAGACTTCGAGGGCGAGCGAGAGGCCGTTCGTGAAGGCGTAGCCGAAACGGCCGTTGACCAGGGTCGAGGAGCCGGAACGGATGCTGTTGTCCTCGACCAGGGGGCGGGGGCCGAAGTAGCGCAGGCGCAGGGCGCCGAAGTAGCGGTTCAGGTTGTCGATCGAGAGGCCGGCCGAGACCGCCCCTTCAATGGCGCCCGGGATGCGGTCCCCCTCTGGGGCCTCGTCGGTGAAGCGGCCGCGGGAGAAAGCGAGGTCGGCGTCCAGCGAGAGCCAGGGGAGTGGGCGGTAGAAGCTCTGCAGCTCGATTCCCACGCGGCGGCTGGGGCGGCTGGCTTCGGTGTTGCCGGCGTCGCCGATGAAGACCAGCTCGGAGTCCAGATCCAGGCCGAAGACGGAGACGGCGGCCTGGAGCTTCGAGCCGAGGGCGGTGCGGAGCCCAAGGTCGGCGCTCTTCGCGCGCACCAGGGGATCGACCCGATCGACCGATTCGCCGGAGGCGGGATCGACGCGGATGGTGGCGCCGCGGGCGTCGTTGCTGTGGAAGCCGTAGCCGAAGTTGACGTAGGCCTCGGTCGACTTCCACGGCCCGAGGAGGAAGGAGAGCTTGGGGCTCAGGATGACGTCGTCCTCGGTGCCCGAGTTGACGGCCAGGTTGCTCTCGACGTCCGCATGGTAGTAGTCGGCGCGCAGGCCGGTGACGGTGCGGAGCCACTGGTTCCAGTGCACGCGGGCCTGGGCGTAGGGGCCGGCGGCTACCTGGCGGATGTCGTCCTGCCGGGTGGTCGAGAGCCTCTGGCGCTCGACCGTATGGAAGAGGCCGTTTTCGATTTCGTCGCCGCGGGCCTGGAGGCCGAGGGTCGACTCGACCTCGCGGCCGCCCCAGGAGGAGACCCACTGGCGCTCGGCCTGGAAGCCGGCGACCACGCGGTCGTCCACCTGCTCGAACTGGTCGCCGTTCTCGGGGTCGTCCAGGAAGTAGGTGAAATTCGAGAAGAGCGCTAGGTCGTACTTCAGGGCGTAGACGTTCACCCGGGTGAGCGAGCGCTCGTCTCCCCGCCGCAGCTCGGCCGCCAGGCTGTAGCGGCTGGAGTCGCCGCCGTCGGTGGGGTCGATCAGGCCGAAGCGGCCGATCAGCCCCTGGGAGACGGCGCGCTCGGGGATCTGGTCGGTCGAGTCCCAGCGCCCGTCATAGCCCATGGCGGTCACGGTGATGCCCTTCCCCACGTCCCCCTTGTTCCAGCGCACCAGGCCGTTGACCTTCTGGTAGTCGTCCGGGCGGTCCCAGGGGCCGTCGTTGTGGGAGTACTCGAGAGCCCCCAGGAGGTCTCCCCCGCCGCTCTTCATCGAGTCGGCCACCAGGAAGCGGCGGTAGTCGAAGCTGCCCGGGGTTGCCTGGACAATCCCCTGGTCGAGCGCGGTCACGTAGCTGATGTTGGCGGCGCCGGCGGACGAGAAGTCCCCTTCGTCGGCGTAGTAGGCGCCCTTCTTGAAGCGGATGTTGTCGACCAGCTCGGGGATCAGGAAGTTCAGGTCGCTGTAGCCCTGGCCGTGGCCGTGGGACGGCATGTTGACCTGGATGTGGTCGACGGTCACCCGGAAGTCGGTGCCGTGGTCCAGGTTGAAGCCGCGCAGGAAGTACTGGTTCGCCTTGCCGCCGCCGCTGTGCTGGGTGATGATGACGCCCGGCACCGTCTCCAGCAGCTCGCCGGGGCGCAGGATGGGGCGCTTCTCGAGGTCCACCTGGCCGGTGACCCCCTCGGTCGCCGAGTCGGCGACGCCCACCATGTCCGAGCCGCGCCCAGTGACCTCGATCTCGTCGTAGACCGTGAGCTTCTCCGGCTCGGCCTGGGCCTCCTCCGTCTCCGGGGCCTCCTCCACCGCCGGATCCTGGGCGCGGGCCACGCCCGGCGCCAGGGCGATCGCCAGCGCGAAGATATACAGCCATCTCATCCTGAATCTCGTCGTCATTGCTCTCCCACTCCCCTGAATAGTCTATCGCCCTACCCGTTCGTTGAGGTTACGTTCTCAAGTTGGGTGTTGGATGACTTAGGTTTAAGATAATGCTATGCCGCGAGCACAACGCTCGGCGCTGGCCGGCCTGGCCTTGGCGCTGCTCTTTGGAGGACCCGCCCACACCGTGAGCCTCGTGGTCAGTGGCGAGGTCCTCGACTCCCAGGGCAAGCCCCTCCCCGGAGCCCGCGCGGAGCTCATCCCCCAGGTCGACCGCTTCGCCTATGGCTTGCTCACCCTGCAGGGGCTTGCCTTACCCTCCCCGGCCGCGGCGGCGGCGAGCGACGCGTCAGGGCGTTTCACGCTCACCGCTCCGGAGGCCGGCATGTGGATGGTCCGGGTGGGAGCCCGCGGCTTCGCGTCGCGAACCTTTCCCCTGATTCCACTCGTCGAGCCGGCCGAGCTGCCGGAGGTGCGGCTGGAGCCGGACGCCGGGCTCAAGGTCCGTGTGCTGAGCCGCGAGGGGCAACCCCTCCCCGGTGCCCGGGTGGTCGTCGTGTCCGACCTGCGTGGGATCAAGACCCCTTGGAAACCGGCGCGCCGCCTTGCCGTGGCGGGTGAGGACGGCACCGCGACCCTGCCGCGCACGGAGGGCGAGGCCCTCGGCGTGGCGGCGGTCGCGGCGGGGCACCTGGGCTCCTCCCTGGGAAAGGTGGGGGCGGTCGCCGAGATCCGGCTGGCGCCGGGTTGCGAGCGGAAGGTCGAGGTGATCGATCGCCAGAAACCGGTGCCCGGGGTCGTGATCCGGTCGAAAGGCTGGGTCCTGGGCAGGACCGACGCGGCCGGGAGCGCCGCGATCGCGGTTCCCTGCGAGGGCGAGGCGAGGCTGGTCCTCGTCGCCGAGGACGGCCGGGGCGGCGAAGTGGTCCTCCGGCCCGCTCCCGCAACTGCCCAACTCACCCTGTCTACGCGCCCCACCCTACTCTCCGGCCGCGTGCTGGAGGCCGGGACCCGCAATCCCGTGGCCGGGGCGCTCGTCTGGTTCGAGGCCGCCCCTGAAGACTTCGTGCGGACCGACGCCCAGGGGAACTATGCGGTCCCCTCCCCGGGCGAGGTCCGAGGGGCTCTGCGGGCGGCGGCGACCGGCTACCTGGAGGCCACGGAGCACGAGATCCTCTCGCTCCAGTCGTCCTCCTACATGCCGGGGCCGACGATCCTGTTGGAACCCGCGGCCTGGGTGAGCGGCACGGTGATCGACTCGGACGGTGTGCCCGTCGCCGGAGCCGATCTGCAGGTCACGGCCGTCAGCGAAGGAAGGTGGATCCGGGGCTCCAGCGAGCGCAGCGACCCGCGGGGGCTCTTCCGGCTGCGCCTGCAACCAGGCCAGCGCTACGAGGTCTCGGTCTCCCACAAAGGGTTTGCGCCTTCCCGGGAGAAACTGACCGCGCTCAAGCCCCGCGAGGAGCGGACGGGCTGGCGGATCGTGCTCGACCGCGGGCGGACGGCCTTCGGCCGGGTGCTCGACGCCCGGGAGCAGCCCGTGGCCGGCGCCGAGGTCCGGCTCTGGCCCGAATCGGCCGAGAGGAGGGCCGTCTTCAGGTCCGGCTCGCGGCCGGACCCGAACGAGATCCGGACCATCTCCGACGCGGAGGGGCGGTTCCGCTTCGACCACCTGACGGCCGGCCGGTTCGACCTGCAGGCCGACGCGCAGGGATTCGTCCGAGCGGTCGTGCCGGGGGTTCAGGTGACGGAGGCCAAGACCGATCTCGGCACCGTGCTCCTGGAGGCGGGGGTCACCCTCGAAGGGCGTGTGGTCGACCCCAAGCAAAAGCCCATCGAGAACGCGCGGGTAGCGCTCATCCAGGAATCGGTGGGTGGGTTCTTCTTCAGGGAGCAGCGAGGCGAGGGCCGCGAACAGGTCATGACGGGGCCCGACGGCCGATTCACCCTTGTCGATCTGCGGGCTGGGGTCCAGGGGCGCCTGTGGGCCGCCAAAGAGGGGTACAAGCAGCTCGAAGGACTCATGGTCGAGGTGCCCTCCCAGGAACCGGTCACGATCACCCTGGAACCCGCGCTGCGGCTCTCGGGCCGAGTGGTCGACGAAGGCGGCTCGCCCGTCGCGGCGACGGTCATGCTGCCGCGGGGAGCGACGGTCAGCGCGGATCAGGACGGCCGATTCACGCTCGCCGGGATCGAGGCAGGCAGGCAGCGCCTCACGGCTTTCGCGGAAGGCTTCCTCGCCGCCGAGAAGGAGGTCGAAATCCCTCCGGGCCAGCAGCACACCGAGGGCATCGAGATCGTGCTGCGCCGTGGCGCCGTGGTCATCGGGAGGGTCCTGGGACCGGATGGGGCGCCGGTGACGGGCGCCAGCGTGCAGGTGATCGAGGCCGGCCCCCGAGAGGAGAAGCCCATCTTCTTCGCCACAGGCCAGGAGACCGACGGCGACGGCAACTACCGCCTCCATAGCGTGGCCGAGGGCCTTCGCTCCGTCGTTGCCACCCATCCCGAGCACCGGCGTACGGTGCGCGACCTGGAAGTGCGGGCCGGGGAGAACCGGCTCGATCTGCGGATGGAGCGTGGGATCGGCATCTCCGGCCGGGTTCTCGACGGTGCGGGCAGGCCGGTCGAGGCGGCGACCGTCGTCCTGCAACTCATGAGCGGAGAGCACAGAGAATCCGCCAGCTCCGCCGACGGCTCGTTCCGTTTCCCCAGCGCCCCCACCGGCACGCACCGCCTCCATGCGGAGAAGGAGGGCCATGTCGCGTCGCCGGCCGCGGAGGTGCAGTTGGCCAGCCTGCCGGTCGCCGGGGTCGAGCTGGTCCTCGCCCGCGGCGGCGCGGTCCGCGGCAGGGTCCTGGGCCTGGAGATGAAGGACCTTCCCGGGGTCCATGTGAGTGCCCAGGCCCTCGGCCGTGAGGTGTGGAAAGAGGGCCGGGTCGACTATCGAGGCGAGTACCGCATCGGCGACCTCGCCCCCGGCGACTGGAGAGTGAGGGCCCAGTCGAGGTCCGGCTGGATGGCCAGCGGCCAGGCTACGGTTGCCGGAGAGGGTACGGAGACCCTGCTCGATCTGGAATTCAAGCGGGGCCTCGTCCTGACCGGGCGGGTCCTTCGCGCGGGTCAGCCCTACCCCGAGGCCACCGTGATCGCCGTCGAGGAGAGCAAAGAGGCCGGCGGTCAAAGCTTGACCGCCGTGGACGGCACCTTCCGCATCGAGGGCCTGGAGCCGGGCTCCTACAGGTTGCTTCTGAGCAAATTCCGCAAGGAGGAAATGCTTCAGCACGAGGAGAAAATCGAGCTGGACGGAGACCGCGACGTCATCATCGACCTGCCGGCTCTGCGGATCGCCGGCCGGGTGGTGGACGCGGCCGACAACTCGCCGCTCTCAGAAGCCAGCGTCAAGGTCGAGCCGGTCGAGGGGGATCGCGGCTTCTCCGGGCGTGGGCCCGCGTCCACGGATTCCACGGGCACGTTCGCCGTGGAAGGCCTGGATGAGGGCCTCTTCCGGGTGGTGGCGAGCAAGCGAGGCTACGCACCGGGCGAAGCGAAGGTTGTGTCTACGGAGAGCGGATCGCCGGAGATCGTGCTGGCGCTCGCCGCGACCGAGGGGCTCGCGGTCGAGGTCGTTGCCCCCTCGGGCGCACCGCCCTCGCACCTCTCGACCGCCCTCCTGGACCCCGCCTCCGGCCGCGTCGTGGTGCGCGAGGACCACACCCCCGGCGAGCGAGGGCGCATCCGGATCTCCAGCGCTCCTCCCGGCCGCTGGAGACTCCTGATCGCCTCCCCGGAGAGCGCCACCACGGCGGTCGACGTCACCATACCGAGCACCGGGGTGCGGGTCGTCCTCCTCCCCGCCGGGAACCTCATCGTCACCGTGCCCGCCCTGGCCGCCGGCCGGCAGACCGCCAAGCTCACCCTCCTCGGAGCCGACGGCCAGCCGTTCCGCATGGTCTGGGGACTGTCGGAATGGCCGGTCTTCGCCGGGAAGTCCGAGGTCCGCGCTCTGCCGCCCGGCACCTGGAAGCTCCTGGTGACCGCCGCCGACGGCCGCACCTGGCAGGGCGTCGCGAC
>Ga0190265_10000740_pt1 | contig 21927 bp, 19 predicted proteins | sample Popmic124T_FD_133135 | JGI IMG/M metagenome (GOLD analysis project Ga0190265, IMG submission 133135) | Populus adjacent soil microbial communities from riparian zone of Indian Creek, Utah, USA - 124 T | ecosystem: Environmental > Terrestrial > Soil > Riparian zone | place: USA: Utah | collected...
AACTCCGTACCGGGGCGCGGGCGGCGGCGATCCAGCTCCGGCGCGGAAATTGAGATCAGGCGTGGAACCCCGGCCCGAAGCCAAGGGATTCACCAGCAGGAGCCCTCATGTCGACCCAGAAAGCAGTCTTGCTGTTCGGCGGCCGCAGCGCTGAGCACGATGTATCGATTCTGTCTGCCCGCTCGATCTTCGAGGCGGCTCCGAAAGAACGGTTCGACGTGATCCCGATATGCGTTGGGAGAGACGGCGGTTTCATCGGACCCGAGCGCAGCCGGGCCATTCTCACCGGCAAGGAAAAAGCGGCTCGCGGCGACCAGGAGTTCTCATTCGAAGCATGGGCGCGGGAGCAACAGATTGCGATCGTCTTCCCGATCATTCACGGAACGTTCGGCGAGGATGGAACTCTGCAGGGGTATCTCGAGATTCTCGGTCTTCCCTATGTCGGGAGCGGCGTGACCGGCTCGGCAACCGGAATGGACAAATGGATGATGAAGTACGCATTTGCCGCGGCATGCCTTCCAATCGTCAAGCACTTCGAGATTGCAGAGGTCCACTGGAAACGGAATCCGGATCAACAGATGAAGGACGCAACGGCAAGGCTCCCGTTTCCGATGTTCGCGAAGCCTGCGAACGCCGGCTCGTCCGTCGGCGTCTCGAAGGTGAAGGTAATAGAAGATCTCGGTCCCGCGATCGACAATGCCTTTCGTTTCGATGACAAAGTGCTCGTCGAAGAGGGAATCGATGCACGGGAAGTGGAAGTGTCCGTGCTCGGCAATGACGATCCGGAAGCCTCACTGCCAGGTGAGATCGTGGCGGGTCGCGAGTTCTATGACTACGAGGACAAGTACATCGAAGAGGGTTCACGACTCGTCATTCCGGCCGAATTGGCCGAAGACAAGATCGCCGAGATCCAAACGCTCGCGGTCCGCGCATTCCGGGCCGTCGGCGCGTCGGGCTACGCACGTGTCGACTTCTTCATCGCGAGGGCGAGCGGACGGCTTTACCTCAATGAGATCAATACGGCTCCGGGCTTCACGAGCATTTCCATGTACCCCAAACTCTGGACCGCGACGGGGCTGCCGTATCCGGAGCTCATCGGCAGGCTCCTCGACCTGGGCCTCGAACGGGCACAAAGCCGCTCACGACGATTCGACGACATGATGAAGTTCTTTGACGAGGTGAAAAGCCTCACGTGAGAAGGGATGAGGGATGAAAAATGATGGATCAAGCCCACCGCCGACGCCACGGGCAGGGCAGGAAGGGCTTCATCCCTCATTCTTCAGCCAGCATCCTTTTCTTTTGTTAGAATCGCCCAAACTCGAAAAGGAGATCAAATGAGCGAAATGCCGCCCCCTGGCGTTCCACCCTCCATGCCTCCGCCTCCCGGAGGAGGTGCCTACGTTCCGCCACCCCCCGGCGGGCCGGCGAGCTCGGATCGCACCATCATGCTCGTGTTGAGCTATCTGGGAATCCTCGCGCTGATTCCCCTGCTGAGCAAGAAGGACGATCGCGAAGTGCAGTGGCATGCGAAGAACGGCCTGGTGTTGACCGGGGCTGAGATCCTCGCCTGGATCGCGGTGTCGATCCTGGGCATGGCGACCGCCTGGATCGACCTGGGCTGCACGGGGTGCATGCTCAACATGGTCGTCTGGATCCTCTTCCTGGTCGTGCGCATCGTCGCCATCGTCAAGGGCGTTGGCGGACAGCGGTTCATCATCCCGGGCCTGAGCCAGTACGTCGACCGGTTCTAAACGCGTTTCCACAGGAGGGGGATCAAGAATGAGCATTCCGAACGCCGGTCAGCCGGCCCAGTCCGCCAGCAGCCAAGCCGTCACGGCTCTGGTTCTCGGCATCCTCGGCGTCGTCTGCTGCGGGTTGCTGGCGCCTGTCGCCTGGTACCTGGGCAACCAGGAGGGACGGGCGATCCGCGAAGGCCGCTCGCCTGTCGCGGGCGAACAGTTCGCCAAGATCGCGGTGATCCTGGGCATTATCGGGACCGTGCTCCTGGGCCTGTCGCTGTTGTGGATCTTCTTCGCCGGCGGCATGGCGGTTCTCTCGGGGCTCGCCGGGAGCTCCTAGCGCGTGGCGCCGCGCCGGAGCGTCCTGCCCTGGGCGCTGGTGGGGCTCGCCGGCCTGGCGGGCCTCGCCATCTTTCATTTCTGGGTGCCGTCCGAGGATCCGCGGACGGCCATCTGCCTTTTCCGGCGCGCCTTTGATCTCCCCTGCCCGGGATGCGGCCTGACCCGCGCCTTCGCCCATCTCGCCAAGGGGGAGTGGGCCGCCGCCTTCGCCGACCACCCGCTGGCGTTCCTCCTGGCTTTGGAGCTCGCCCTCGCCTGGGTGGCCTGGGGCGCCGCCCTCGCCGGCCGTCTGCCGCAGTACCGGCCGCTGAAGCTGGAGGTCTTCCTGCTCTCTCACGTCGCCCTGCTGGTCGCCCTCTGGCTGGGGCGGATGTCCACCGGGACGCTGCCCTGGTAGGCTCGGTCCCCGTGGACGCTCTTCGCCGCCGCCGCATCCGCGGGCTACTCGCCGCCGCGCTCCTCCTGCTGCTGCTGGGGATCGACCTCGCACGGCCGGCGAAGGATCAACTGACCGCACGCTTCCTGCTCGGCTCCATCGACCTCTACCAGGCGACTCTCTCGCCGCGCATGCCGATGATGGGAGTCAACTGCCGCTTCAAGCCGACCTGCAGCCACTATGCCGAGGGGGCGATCCGCAGGTACGGCGCCCTGAGCGGCACGGCCAGGGCGCTCTGGCGGATCGTCCGCTGCGGTCCCTGGACACCCCAGGGCACGCTGGATCCCCCGTAGGTAGGTTGACAAACCCCGGCTCAGGTTCCAAGCTCCCGGCTGAGCGGAGGCTCCAGTGAACACCACGGACGACATCGACTACCAGAAGATCATCCAGGCCGCGTTGCGCGACGTGGTGCGCCGCGTGCTGGCCCAGGTCGCCGAGCAGGGCATGCCGGGCGACCACCACTTCTACATCGGCTTCCGCACCGATCATCCCGAGGTGAGGATCCCCAAGTTCCTGACCGAGCAGTACCCGACGGAGATGACGATCATCCTCCAGCATCAGTTCTGGGAGCTGGAGGTGACCGAGGAGGACTTCTCCGTCCTGCTGACCTTCAACGCCCGGCGCCACGGACTGACCATCCCCTTCGCCGCGGTGACCGCCTTCGCCGATCCGGTGGCCGAGTTCGCCCTGCGCTTCGACGTCGACTCCACGTCCGAGGTCGCGGAGCCGGAACCTTCCCCGGAGCCCGCGCCGGCCCCGCGGCCGTCCGGGCCGTCCGGAAAGTCCGGCGACGTCATCCGCTTCGACCCCTCGCGCCGCAAGTAATACCAGCTCCCTCGTATGTTGGAAGGGGTGGCACACCCCTTGCTGTCACCGGTTCGTGGCTCAACCAACGAGGTGACATCATGCGAACCTTCAGATATCAAATCCTTCCCGCCCTGCTCCTGGGATCTTCGGTGCTTTTTACTTTCGCCTGTGGAGCGCGCGACGAGCAGCGGAGCGAGACGGTCGCAGAGACCGGGGCCGGTGCAGAGACCGGAGCGTACCCGGATGAGGACGGTGCTCCGCGGGATCCCGAGCTGAGGAGCCAGGCACGCTCGGTGGACGTTGGCGAGGAGCCGCCTCCGGCCGTCTCGGTCGAGGAGAGGGCGGAGATCGAGGCCCGGGAGCGCCGGCTCGCGGCGCGCCAGGCGGAGCTCGACGCTCGCGAGCGGGTGTTGCGTGAACGGGAGCAGCAGGGACAGGCCCGAATTTCCCCGAAACCTGCGCCGCGCCAAGAGGCGCCGCCGCGGGTGGACCGCCAGGATGAGGCGGAGCCGGAAGAGGCCCGCTCCGCTCCCGAGCCCGCCCGCGAGGAGCCAGAGGCCCGCGAGGAGCGCGAGGAAGAGAATGCGGTCGAGCCTGAGGAGATGCCCGAGCCCTTGGCGGCTAGCGTGTCGGTGCCCTCGGGCACCGTGCTCGACGTCGAGTTCCTGGAGAGCCTGGGCAGCGAGAGCAGCACGGCGGGCGACACCTTCCGGGTGCGGGTGAGCGGCGACGTGGTCGAGGACGGCGTCGTCGCCATTCCAGGCGGCTCTGAGGTTCTCGGCGTGGTGACCGAGGCGGTGCCGCTGCGGCGCAAGGTGGGCGGCCGGGCGCGGCTCGCCCTCCGGTTCACCGACCTGGTGCTCCCCTCCGGCGCCACCGTGCCGCTCGACGCCTCCTTCCTCGAGGAGGGGCGCAACGAGACCGGCAAGGACGCCGCGACGATCGGCGGCGGTGCGGCGGGCGGCGCCGTCCTCGGGCGCGTCATCTCCAAGAAGGACCGCTCGAAGGGGGCGATCATCGGGGCCATCATCGGCGCCGCGGTCGGCACCGCGATCGCGTCCAAGACCGCCGGGCAGGAGGTCGTGATCCCCGAGGGCACGGTGATCAGCCTCAAGCTGGACACGCCGGTCGAGGTGCGCGCCCGCCGCTGAGCCGGCCGCTCCTTACGCCGGTGCTATTCTGGGCCGGGCGCACGGGAATCTACCCGTTCGTCCGGCCCGTTCTCCGTTTCATGACTGAACCGTTCACAAGCGAACAAACTCCCGGCTCCGGCCGGCCGACCCGCCCGGGGCTTTTCGGCGGCAAGGTCTCCTCCAAGCAGCGGGGGCCCGTACGCGCCGTCGAGTCGGGCGACGAAGCCAAGAAGAAGAGGAAGCTGGACACCCGGGTCGTGATGCGCGACGCCCTGGAGCTGATCAAGGCCCGCAAAGGCCGCCTCACCCTGGGGCTGGGGCTGATGGCGATCAACCGGCTGTGCGCCCTGGTGCTCCCCGGCGCCACCAAGTTCCTGCTCGACGACGTGATCGGCAAGGGCAACCGGGAGATGCTCCTTCAGCTCGTGCTCGTGGCCGGGGCGGCGACCGTGATCCAGGCCGTGACCTCCTTCGCCCTCACCCAGATCCTCGGCAGGGCCGCTCAGCGCTCCATCACCGAGATGCGTCGTGAGGTGCAGCGCCACGTCGGCCGGCTCTCCGTGGGCTACTTCGAGCAGACCAAGGCGGGCGCCCTGCTCTCGCGCGTCATGAACGACGCCGAGGGCATCCGCAACCTGGTCGGCACCGGGCTCGTCGAGGTGGTGGGCGGCGTGGTCACGGCGGTGTTCGCCCTGGGCATCCTGCTCTACCTGAACGCCAAGCTCACGCTGGTGGCGCTCGGGGTGCTGTCGCTCTTCGGCTTCGTCATGCGCTACGCCTTCAGCACCCTGCGCCCGCTGTTTCGCGAGCGCTCGCAGATCAACGCCGAGCTCTCCGGCCGGCTCACCGAGTCGTTCTCAGGGGTGCGGGTGGTCAAGGCGTACCGGGCGGAGCGGCGCGAGTCGCTGGTCTTCTCGAAGGGGGCGCACCGGCTCTTCCGCAACGTCGCCCGCACGATGACCGGCTTCTCGGCGATCGGCGCCGTCTCGACCCTGCTGCTCGGGGTGATCGGCGTCGCCATGATGGCGATCGGCGGCAACGAGGTCCTCGCCGGGCGGATGACGGTCGGCGAGTTCTTCTCCTTCACCCTCTACCTGGGCCTGCTCGTGGGGCCCGTGGTGCAGATCGTCAACATCGGCAGCCAGATCACTGAGGCTTTCGCCGGCCTCGAACGCATCCGCGAGATCCGCAACGAGACGCCGGAGGACGACGGCGAGGCGGCGCGGCAGCCGATCAGCCGCATCGAGGGGAAGGTCGAGTTCCGGGACGTCTTTTTCGAATACCAGCCCGAGGTGCCGGTGCTGCGCGGCGTTTCTTTCACGGCCTTGCCCGGCACCTCGACCGCCCTGGTGGGGCCTTCGGGCTCGGGCAAGAGCACGCTGATCGGGCTGGTGGCCGCCTTCCACCGCCCCACGGCCGGCTCCATCGTGGTCGACGGCCGCGACCTGGCGGACCTGCGGCTCAGCGACTACCGCTCGCAGCTCGGGGTGGTCTTCCAGGACAATTTCCTGTTCGACGGCACCGTGCTCGAGAACATCGCCTACGCCCGGCCGCACGCCTCGGAGGAGGCTGTGTTGCGCGCCGCCCGCATCGCCCACTGCGACGACTTCGTGCAGCGGTTGCCGCTGGGGTATGAAACGGTGGTGGGGGAGCGCGGGGTCAAGCTGTCCGGCGGCGAGAGGCAGAGGGTGGCGATCGCCCGCGCCATCCTCGCCGATCCGCGGATCCTCATCCTGGACGAGGCGACCTCCTCGCTCGACAGCGAGAGCGAAGCGCTGATCCAGGCGGGCCTCGCGGAGCTGATGCGGGGGCGCACGACCTTCGTGATCGCCCATCGCCTGTCGACCATCCGCCGGGCGGACAACATCCTGGTCCTGGAGAACGGCCAGATCACCGAGAGCGGCCGGCACGAGGAGCTGCTCGCCCTGGGCGGCAAGTACCACGCCCTCTACACCCGGCAATACGACCTCGAGTCCAACCTGTTCCGCAACCCGGGCGAGGCGGTGGAGGAGGCCGAGGACGCCGCCGCGCCCCGAGCGGCGGCGGACGCCGGGGCGGTTCGCCTGCCCCTCATGCCGGTCTGACGCTCTCCAGGTAGAGCCTCTAGCGCCGCGTGATCTGCTCCGGCTTCGCGGGCGTGCCGAAGAAGCCCTCGTTGCCGGAGAGGTCGGTAGCCACCACGTAGAGCTCCACCGTGCCGTTCGCATGGAAGCTGGACGGGATCAGCACGGTGTAGTTGCCTGTGCGGGAGGCTTCGAGCGGCAGGTTCTGCATCTTTCCCCCTTCAGGCCGCGCCATGAGCTTCACCTTCACCTTGTCCGCCAGGTAGTCGTCGGTGACCCGGAAGCTCAGCTCGATCGGGGTGCCCCGGAAATAGGTGAGGACGTAGCCGCTGCGCAGCTCCACCTGGGGCGGCGTCTTGTCGAGCTGGTCGAGCTGGTCCTCCAGGCGCTTGCGGACCTCGGCGAAGCGGGGCGCCAGGTGAGGTGTCGGCTGGACCCCCTTGATCGCCTCCAGCCCTTCGTGCGGCTTCCTGCGCCGCTCGATGTTGGGCAGGCCGGCGAGCAGGGTTTCCTGCCGGGCCTCGTCCTCCTTGAACTTGCGGTAGGAGCTGACCTTGTCCTTCAAGCCGGAGCGGCCGGACCAGTGGCGCACGATGGGGTCGAGACGGGCGAGGCCCTGATCGTACTTGCCTTCCGCCACCAGCTTCGCCGCCTCGGCCTCGATGGCCCCGGCCGCCTTGTTGCGGAGGTCCTCGGGGTCGTTGAAGTCCGGCAGCACACCCTCCAGGGCGGCGAAACGCTCCAGCACCTCGGCGGGCTTGCCGGCGACGTTCGCGGCCTGGGCCGCGCCGTACAGCTCCACCAGGCTGCGGGCGCGGTCGAAGAGGATCCTCACCTCCGGCGAGAGGTCGTTCAAGACCCCCTGCTCGGCGGCGGTCGAGACCGCGTTCTGCAGCATGCCGAGATCGCCCTCTTTGAGGCCGTCGGCGAGGTCCCGCGGCAGCCGCTCGAGCGTCGAGAGCGCGAGGGTCTGCTCGATCGAGGCGAGCGTCCGGCACCCGGCGGCGCCGAGCGCGCCCTGGTCCTCGAAGGTGAGCGCGCGCAGCACCAGCCGGGCCTGGTTGTCCTCTCCCTGGGCCAGGTAAAGGCCCGCTTCGGCGAGCCGTTCGGCGGCCGGCCTCTGCGGCGGGCGCGCGGGGGCAACCGGAACCGGCTGGGCCGCGGTCTCCACTTCGGGCTGGCCGCCGAGGAACCAGTAGGCGGCGAAAGCGCCGATCACCAGGATCGCCGCGCCCACCCCAAGCAGGACCGGGAGCAGCGAGCGGCTGTCCCCCCGGGCAGGCGGGACCTCTCCCGAGGCCGCCGTGGCGGTGACGGCAGGCGGAGCCTTCTCCTGCTTCTGCTTTTTCTGCAGGAAGGGGACGACCTTGCCCGCGCCGCGCGCCGGAGGCTGACCGCCCGGCCTGGGAGGTGGTGCCGGAACCGAGAGCAGGGCGTTGAGCACCTCGTCGTCCACGGCAGACAGCATGTCGCCGTCGGCGGGCTCCTCCGCCACGACGGCCGGCGTCGGCGCCGGCACCGGTACGGGTACCGGCAAAGCGGCGGCCATGATCGGGGCTGCCGGAGCCACCGGCACAGGCACAGGCATGGGGAGAACGGGAGAAGGCTGAGGCGCCGCCACAGGCTGCGGAGCGGCGGCGCCCCCCAGCGCCAGGCGGAAGGCGTCGCGCACCTCACGGTGGGTCGGGCGCTCCGCGGGGTTCTGCCGCAGCGATTTTTCGAGAGCCTGGCGAAGGGCCTCGTCGTTGTCCAGCTCGAACGAGAGGGCGAGCGGCATCTGCACCACCGGCGCATCGCCGAAGCCGACGGTGGCCCCGAGCACGTGGCAGGCGGTGAGGGCCAGGGAGTAGATGTCGGCCCGCCAGTCCGCCGCGGCTCCCGCTGCAAGCTCGGGGGCCTGGAAGCGGGCGTTCTCGTTACCCTGGGCGGTGGCCCCGGGAGGCCGGAAGAGGGCGCTGCCCAGGCCGAGGAGCTTGACCTGCTCGGCCGCACCTGCGCCGGTGGCGAACAGGTTGTCGGGCGACACGTTGTGGTGGGCGAATCCCTTGCTCGCCAGCACCTCGAGACCGTTCAGGGCCTGGCCGAGCAGCGCGATGGCGCGGGCGGGTGTGGCGCCTGCGTTCCCGGTGACCGTGTCCAGGCCGCGCCCATCCAGGAGCTCCATGGCGAGGAAGGCCTGCCCCTCCGTGGTGAAGCCGGCGTCGAGCACGGCCGGGAGGCTCGGATGGCGCAGGGCCGTCAGCGCGGCCGCCAGCTTCTCGAACGGTGGGACTGCCTCCAGCCCCGGCGCGGCCCCCATCGTGATCAGCTTGATTGCGACCGTGCGGCCCGACGGCGAGTCTACGGCGCGCAGGACGGTCCCCGAACGGGTCGACTTGAGGATCTTCTCGAGCTGGTAGCGTTCGGCGAGCTCTCGGAACTGCGTCATCTCATCCTCCACCGGAGGACCCTCGGCCGCGAGGTCCACCCCCTCAGGACTGTGCTGGAACGACAATGAGTCTACTCTAGTATAGATGACGATCTATTAAAAGATCCCTCCGTTGCCCGCCCGGATGGCGGCTCGGCAGCGCGGCGGAGCACGCCCTGGCGACCAGTGCGGCTCGGTTTCTCCCCAGTTGTGATACCTTCCCCCGGATCTGCTCGCCAGGTCCGCGGGGGAGTCCCTGTGTTCTGAGGTTGAATCGAGGCCCGGCGAGGACGACCTGGGTCCTACCTTGTCAGCGCGGCGTGGATCGGCCCGGCAAGCCGGGCGACGGATCTCTCTGGCCCGCGCTGAATGAAAGTCTGTCGAATCCACCGGATTTGGAGGAAACATGTTCGAACAGAAAAACCTTGGCCGGCCCGTTCCGGCCCGCAGGGGGCTCCTGCTGCTCGGCCTGATGGCGCTGCTCGCCGTCTTCGGCGCCATGCCGGCTTCCGCCAGTGAGGCGGACCTGGTGCTGCCCGACCTGGGGAGCGAGACGTTCCTGGGAGGCATCAACGGCCACGACCTGCTCCTGGGCGGCCTCGTCGTCTGCGTGCTGGGTATGCTCTTCGGGTTGTGGATGTACCTACAGCTCAAGAACATGCCCGTCCACCGCTCGATGCGCGAGATCTCCGAGCTGATCTTCGAGACCTGCAAGACCTACCTGATCACTCAGGGCAAGTTCATCCTGCTGCTCGAGGCCTTCATCGGCATCGTCATCTTCATCTACTTCTACTCGCTGCGCGACTTCGCCCTCGCCAAGGTGATCACGATCCTCCTGTTCAGCCTGGTCGGCATCGCCGGCAGCTACGGCGTCGCCTGGTTCGGCATCCGGGTGAACACCTTCGCCAACTCGCGTGCCGCCTTCGCCAGCTTGCGCGGCAAGCCGTTCCCGACCTACGCCATCCCGCTCAAGTCGGGCATCTCGATCGGCATGCTGCTGATCAGCGTCGAGCTGCTGCTGATGCTCGCGATCCTGCTCTTCGTGCCGCGCGACTATGCCGGCCCCTGCTTCATCGGCTTCGCCATCGGCGAGTCGCTGGGCGCGGCGGCTCTGCGCATCGCCGGCGGCATCTTCACCAAGATCGCCGACATCGGCTCGGACCTGATGAAGATCGTCTTCAACATCAAGGAGGACGACGCCAGGAACCCCGGTGTGATCGCCGACTGCGTGGGCGACAACGCCGGCGACTCGGTCGGACCCACGGCGGACGGCTTCGAGACCTACGGCGTCACCGGCGTCGCGCTCATCACCTTCATCCTGCTCGCCGTCACCGAGACGGTGGCGGGACCGGACTACGAGCGCATCCAGATCCAGCTCCTGGTCTGGATCTTCGCCATGCGGATCATGATGGTCATCACCAGCGGCGTCTCCTACGGCATCAACGAGGCGATCGCGAAGGCGCGCTACGGCAACGCCGACACCATGAACTTCGAGGCGCCGCTGACCTCGCTGGTCTGGCTGACCTCGATCCTCTCCGTCATCGTCACCTATGCCGCCTCCTACCTGCTCATCCCGAACCTCGCCGGCGACTCGACGATCTGGTGGAAGCTGTCGTCGATCATCTCCTGCGGCACCCTGGCCGGTGCGCTCATCCCCGAGTTCGTCAAGGTCTTCACCTCGACGGAGTCGGCCCACGTCAAGGAGGTCGTCGTCGCCTCCCGCGAGGGCGGCGCTTCGCTCAACATCCTCGCCGGCTTGATCGCCGGTAACTTCAGCGCCTACTGGATGGGCCTGACCATCGTCGCGCTGATGGGCATCGCCTGGGGCGTGAGCACCACGCTGCCGCTCGCCCTGATGCTCGCTCCCGCGGTCTTCGCCTTCGGCCTGGTGGCCTTCGGCTTCCTCGGCATGGGGCCGGTGACGATCGCCGTCGACTCCTACGGGCCGGTGACCGACAACGCGCAATCCGTGTTCGAGCTGTCGACCATCGAGACCCTGCCCGGCATCCAGCAGGAGATCCGCAAGGACTTCGGGTTCGACCCCGACTTCGAGACCGCCAAGCACCACCTGGAGGCCAACGACGGCGCCGGCAACACCTTCAAGGCGACCGCCAAGCCGGTGCTCATCGGCACCGCCGTCGTGGGTGCGACGACGCTGATCTTCTCGATCATCGTCGTGCTCACCGAAGGCTTGACCACGAACGTCGACAAGCTGTCGCTGCTCCACCCTCCCTTCCTGCTCGGTCTGATCACCGGCGGCGCCATCATCTACTGGTTCAGCGGCGCCTCCTGCCAGGCCGTCTCGACCGGCGCCTACCGGGCGGTCGAGTTCATCAAGAAGAACATCAAGCTCGATGCCGGGGCCGAGAAGGCCTCGATCGAGGACAGCAAGCGAGTGGTCGAGATCTGCACCACCTACGCCCAGAAGGGGATGTTCAACATCTTCCTGACGATCTTCTTCAGCACCCTGGCGTTCGCCTGCCTCGAGCCGTTCTTCTTCATTGGTTACCTGATCTCGATCGCCATCTTCGGCCTCTACCAGGCGATCTTCATGGCCAACGCCGGCGGCGCCTGGGATAACGCCAAGAAGATCGTGGAGGTCGAGCTCAAGGAGAAGGGCACGCCGCTCCACGCCGCGACCGTCGTGGGCGACACCGTGGGCGATCCGTTCAAGGACACCTCCTCGGTGGCCATGAACCCGGTCATCAAGTTCACCACCCTCTTCGGCCTGCTCGCCGTCGAGCTGGCGATCGAGATGCCCAACACGACCAGCACGATCCTGGCGGCGGTCTTCTTCGTGATCTCCGCGGTCTTCGTCTGGCGCTCGTTCTACGGCATGCGCATCCCGGTCGAAGCCACCAAGAGCTGACCCATTCCCAAAAGGGAGGCGCTACCCCAGGGTGGCGTCTCCCGTCCCCTCCTCAGGCCTCAATCCCACCAGCTCCATCAGCTTCAGGGCGTTGACCGTGGTCGCAACCCCAGGCCGCACCTTGTAATCGAAGGTCATGGGCGGGTCGCCTCCGGGGTGGATCGTCTCGCGGAAGTGGACCGGGACGCAGACGGCCTTCAAGTCGGCCAGCTCGGCGAGCTCGAGGTCGTGGGTGGAGATGGCGCCGAGAGCCCCCTTGCGCAGCAAGTGCACGAGGACTCGCCGCACGGCCACCTGCCGCTCTTGGCTGTTGGTGCCGCGCAGGATCTCGTCGAGCAGGTAGAGGAGCGTCCCTCCCTCGGCATGGCAGCGGTCGGCGAGCTCGACGATGAGCTTGATGCGCTTCAGCTCGGCCATGAAGAAAGAGACACCCTCGGCCAGCGAGTCTTCGATGAGCACGCTGGTCGCCAGGGTGACCGGCGGCAGGCGGAGGGCTGTGGCGGCAACCGGGCTTCCTGCCTGGGCGAGGACGGTGTTGACGCCGACCGAGCGCAGCAGAGTGCTCTTGCCCGACATGTTCGACCCGGTGACCAGCAGGAAGGTTCCGGCCGGCCCGATCGCCACGTCGTTCACCACCCGCTTGGCATCAGCGATCAGGGGGTGGCCCAGCCCGCTCGCCTCGATCCGGGGCTCGCCCTCGGCGATCGTGGGGAAGGCCCAGCCGGGGTGGTCGAAGCGGAGCACGGCGAGCGCCGAGAGGGCCTCGAAGCGGCCGAGGGCGCCGAGCCAGCCGCGGACGTGCCGGCCGGCGGCCCGCTGCCACTTCTCCAGCAGGTGGAGGATGTGGAAGTCCCACAGCAGGATGACCTGCAGGGGGAAGTGCAGGAGCGCCGAATGGCGCGACTCCGAAAGCTCAACCCGCTTGTGCAGGAGGGTCATCCAGCGGTGCGCCGGCTCGTTGCGCAGGGTGAGGTCGCCGGCCAGCCGGCGCAGCTCGGGCGAGGTGAAGGGGCGCTCCACCATCAGCTCCAAAGCTTCCGCGTAGAGCTGGAACTCCCCCTCGCGCGCTTCGACCCGGTTGAACGTACCGTGGGTACGCTCCCCCAGGAAGTGGCTCACGGCGAGGTTGATCAGCACGAAGATCAGGAAGAAGCCGATGGTGAGCGGTGTCAGGGCCACCACGAGGCCCATGCCCACGGTTGCCGCAGCCAGGGCGCGGAAGGTCCAGATCAGCCAGGGCCGGCCGAGCAGCCAGGGGTCGCCTTCCGCCCAGCTCAAAAACGGCTCGATGTCCGGCGGCACCTTCTCCATGGGCCGGGCGCGCACTTCGAGCTGCTGGCGCAGCTCGATCTCGGGCCCCAGCTCGGCCACCGCTTCCTGCCGGGAGGCGATCTCCCGCGGCGGCGCCGCGTTCAGCAGCCAGCTCGCCAGGGTCTTCTTGCCTGGCGGGGTATGGACCGTCCCCAGGAGGTGGAAGACCGAGGCGCGGCCGAAGAGGCTGAGGTCGCGCGCCAGAGGCAGCCCCTGGTCGCCGGGGTTGGGAGCCGCCGGAAGCGGCAGCCCTGCCCAGTCCCGGGCCAGCCGCAGCAGGCCCTCCTCGTTGATCTGCCGCAGCTCTCCCTGCCGCCGCAGCCGCGCGATCAGCCGGTCGTGGGCCGGCAGCACCGCCAGAAAGGCCACCAGCCAGAACGCTGCGCCGAGCCACCATTCGAACCCGGGCTTGCCGGCGCGCAGGAGGATGACGAACAGGCAGGCGGCGAACAGCGCGAAGAGGGTGCCGCGCAGGAGGGAGAAGCGGAAGGAGAGGCGGGCCAGGCGCCGTTCCTCGACGGCGAAGGCGTCGCGGCGCCGGCTGTAGACGGTCGCGGCCGCCGGTTCTGCGGCGGCCGCGTTTTCGAGGTCGGGATTCATGCGGGCATCGTAGCCCGAAACGGTCTACTCCACCGTGACGCTCTTCGCCAGGTTCCGCGGCTGGTCGACGTCGGCGCCGCGGCGCACGCCGATGAAGTAGGCGAGGAGCTGGAGGGGGATGACGTTGACGATCGGCTGCAGGCGGGGAGACAGGGAGGGAACCTCGATCAGCTCGTCGCAGATGCCGCCGAACTCCTCGGGGTCGCGGTCGGTGATGGCGATCACGATGCCGTCTCTGGCCTTGACCTCCTGCATGTTGCTCTTCACCTTCTCGCCCACCGGGTCGCCCGTCGCGATCGCCACGACGGGCATGTCCTCGTCGATCAGGGCGATGGGGCCGTGCTTCATCTCGCCCGCGGGGTAGCCCTCGGCGTGGATGTAGGAGATCTCCTTGAGCTTCAGGGCCCCTTCGAGCGCGATGGGATAGTTGATGCCGCGGCCCAGGTAGAGGAAATTCTCGGCCCGGAAGTAGCGGCGAGCCAGCTCGTCCATGTGGGACTCCTGGCGCCGCAGCACCTCGTCCACCGCGTGCGGCAGGCGGGAGAGCTCGTCCAGGTAGTGGCGCTCGACCTTGCCGGTCTTGACCTGGCGCAGGTAGAGGGCGAGCAGGTAGAGCGCCACGATTTGGGTGGTGAACGCCTTGGTGGAGGCGACGCCGATCTCGGGGCCGGCGTGAGTGTAGATCACCCCCTCGCTGATGCGGGTGGCCTGGCTGCCGAGCACGTTGCAGACGGAGAAGAGGCGCGCGCCGCGCTCCTTGGCGGCCTCCATGGCGGAGAGGGTGTCCGCGGTCTCCCCCGACTGCGAGATGCCCACCGCCAGCACGCGGTCGGAGACGATCGGGTCGCGGTAGCGGTACTCGGAGCCGTAGTCGACCTCGACCGGCAGGCGGGCGATCGACTCGATGAGGAACTTGCCGATCAGGGCGGAGTGCCAGGAGGTGCCGCAGGCCACGATGTGAAGCCGCTCGATCTTCTCCATCTCCGCCCGGGTCAGCTTCACGGTGTCGAAGAGGATCTCGGCGCGCTCGAAGTCCACGCGGCCGGCGAAGGTGTCCTGCACGGCTTGGGGTTGCTCGTGGATCTCTTTGAGCATGAAGTGCTTGAAGCCGCCCTTCTCGGACTGGATGGGGTCCCAGTTGAGTCGCTGCACGGGGCGCTCGACCGCCTCGCCGGCACGGTCCCAGATCTCGATGCCGGCCGGGGTGAGCCGGGCCAGGTCGCCGTTCTCGAGGAAGAGGACGTCCTTGGTGTGGGCGAGCAGGGCGGCCGGGTCCGAGGCGAGGAACTGCTCGCCCTGAGAGATGCCGATCACCAGCGGCGGGCCCTGGCGGGCGGCCAGGATCTCCTGGCCGTCGGTCTCGGTGCTCACCACGGCGAAGGCGTACATGCCCTCGAGCTCGCGCACGGCGCGGGCGACGGCGGCGCGGAGGTCGCCGTCCAGGTAAGAGGAGATGAGGTTCGCCACCACCTCGGTGTCGGTGTCGGAGGTGAAGGTCCAGCCGTCGGCGATCAGCCGCTTCTTGAGCGGCAGGAAGTTCTCGATGATGCCGTTGTGGATGAGTGCCACCCGGCCGCGGGAGTCGACCATCGGGTGGGCGTTCCTCTCGCTCGGCGGCCCGTGGGTGGCCCAGCGGGTGTGGCCGAGGCCGTAATGGCCGGCGAGCGGCTGCTTTTCCAGCTTCTCCTTGAGGCGGTCGAGCTTGCCCTCGGCCTTCAAAGTCTGGAACTCGCCGTCCTGCACGGTGACCACGCCGGCCGAGTCGTAGCCGCGGTACTCCAGCCGCCGCAGGCCGTCCATCAGGAGAGGGACGACCTCGCGCTCCCCCACGTATCCCACGATTCCGCACATAGTCTCAGGTGTCCTCTCGCTGCGTGTCGCGCCGGCGGCGCAGCCCCCCGGCCCGGCCTTCCAGGTTCTTCTGCCGCACCCGGGCGACCGCCAGCGCCCCGTCCGGGACGTTCTTGGTGATCACCGAGCCGGCCGCGGTCGAGGCACCGTCTCCCACCCGGACGGGGGCCACCAGCATCGTGTCGCTGCCGATGAAGGCGCCGCGGCCGATCTCGGTCGGGTGCTTGTGCACGCCGTCGTAGTTGCAGGTGACGACCCCCGCGCCGACGTTGGCTCCCGCCCCGACTTTGGCGTCCCCCACGTAGGCGAGATGCCCCACCTTGGCTCCCGGCCCTATCTCGGAGCTCTTCACCTCGACGAAGTTGCCCACTCGGGCTCCGGCAAGCAGGCGGGAGGCCGGTCGCAGCCGGGCGAACGGGCCCACCCTGCAACCGTCGTCCACCTCGGCACCATCGAGAACACTATAGGGCTCGATGGTTATGCCCTCTCCCAGGGAGGTGTCGCGCAGCCAGGCCCCCTGGTGGAGCGTGCACCCCCGGCCGACCGTGGTGCGGCCCAAGAGAGAGACTCCCGGGTGGAGGACGGTGTCTTCTCCGACGAGCACCCCGGGCTCGACGACGGTGCGCTCCGGCTCGAGGACGGTCACCCCGGAGAGCATCAGGGCCTTGAGATGGCGATCGAGGAGGAGGCGGTGGAGCTTCGCCAGCTCCACCCGGTCGTTGATCCCCAGCGCCTCGTCGGGATCGGCGAGCACGAACGGCCGCACCTCCCGGCCGTCCGCCGCGGCGTTGGTCACGGTGTCGGTCAGGTAGAGCTCGCCCTGGGCGTTGTTGGGGGTGAGCCGCCGCAGGTAGTCGAAGACGTCCGGCGCCGGAAGTGCGTAGAGCCCGGCGTTCACCCGGCGGACGGCGAGCTCCTGAGGGCTGGCGTCGCGGGCCTCGACGATGCTCCGGAAGGCGCCGTCCGCGTCCGTGATCACCCGGCCGAGCGAGCCCGGCTCGGCCAGCTCGGCGACCGCCAGCGATCCCCAGCCCGCCTCGGCCTCGGCGGCCAGGCGCTCCAGGGTCGCCGCGGTGACCAGCGGCGCGTCGCCTGAAAGAACGAGCAGGGTCGCCTTGCCGGAGACCTCGGCCTCGGCCTGCGCCAGGGCGTGGCCGGTGCCCTTCTGCTCCGCCTGGAGCACCCAGCCGAGGTCGTCGCCGGCGATCTCCTCCCGCACCCGCTCCGCGCCGTGGCCCACCACGACCAGGATCCGCTCGCAGCCGGCGCCGCGCGCCGCGTCGATCACCCACTGGAGGAGCGGCCGGCCGGCCGCCCGGTGGAGCACCTTGGGCAGCGACGAGCGCATGCGCGTGCCCTTGCCCGCGGCGAGCACTATTGCGACGCGGGCGACGCGCCTCAAGGCCGCCCCATCAGCCCCAGCACCGCGCGGGAGAGCTTGTCGGAGTCGTGACGGATGAGGTCGCCCTCGGCGAGCAGGTCGGTCTCGACGACCCGCACCCCCATGCGCTCCATCTCCTCGCGCTGGACCGCCACCGGCTCGGAGCCGGTCTCGGCATAGTGGGTCAGCAGGTGAGGCGGGATCGGGGTCGAGTTGGCGAGGACGATGTCGACCACCCCCCCCCCGGCGTGGCGCTCGAGCGCGCCCAGGTGGTCGGTCCCCATCATGCCGTCGGTCTCGCCGGGCTGGGTCATCAGGTTGAGCAGCAGGATCACCGGAGCCTTCGACTTGACGACCGCCTGGCGGATGCCGGGGATCAGCAGGTTGGGCAGGATCGAGGTGTAGAGCGACCCGGGTCCGAGGAGGATCAGGCCGGCGCCCTCCAGGGCGGCGACGGCGGGCGGGAAGGCCGGGGGGGCCGGCGGGTCCAGCTCGAGAGCCGCCATCTCCTCGCCCGAGAGCCCCACCTCCGACTCCCCCTCGTAGACCTTGCCGGAGACGCCGCGGCCGCGGAGCCGCGCGTCGTTGAGGGTGGCCGGGAAGATCTTGCCGCGCACCGAGAGGATCGACTCCGCGGTGAGGATCGCCTGGTGGAAGTCGCCGGTGATGCCGGTGAGCGCGGTCAGGAAGAGGTTGCCGAAGGAGTGCCCGAGCAGGCCGCCGTTGGGGAAGCGGTACTGGAAGAGCCGGGCGAGCAGGTCCTCGTCGTCGGCCAGTGCCACGATGCAGTTGCGGATGTCCCCCGGGGGGAGGACGCCGAACTCGCGGCGCAGCCGGCCCGAGGAGCCGCCGTCGTCGGTGACGGTGACCACCCCGATGAGCTCGCCCAACCGCTCGGTGCCGACGTGGTGCTTCAGGCCGCGCAGCAGGGCGGACAGTCCCGTGCCGCCGCCGATGGCGACGAGGGAGCTGCCAGCCGCTTGCCGTGTGGGCTCAGGAGAGCCCGAAGATGTGGCGGTAGTCGCGGTTGCGGCGGAGCTCTGCGAAATCGGGGTCGTGATAGGCATGGACGCGGTTCTTGGAGTTGAGCTCGACTGCCTGGGTGAGCACCTGCGCCGCCTCTTCCGTCCGACCCTCGACCGCGTGGATGGACGCGGTCAGGTAGGCGAAGCGGTCGTCCTTCTGGTCGCGCCCCCCCTTGCGGCAGATCTCCAGGGCGCCCTCCAGGTTGCCACGGTTCTTCTCGAAGACGGCGAGCAGGAACGGATCCTCGTCGCCGCCCTTGCCTTGGCTTCCGGCGGCCTCTCCACCCTGCTCGCGGCTGGCGGCGAGCAGCTGCCGGGCCCTGTCGCGCAGCTCGGGCTGGTCGGCTTCGGCGATCACCTTCTCCAGGTGCTCGGACGCCTGGGACCACTGCTTGCGCTGCAGGGCGGCGAGCCCCTTCGCGTATGCGTCAAGTGCCGGATCGACCGGATCGGCTTTCTTGGCCATGCTTCCTTCGCCCCTCGCCTAGCGCTTCTTCAGCTCGATCAGGATCTGCTTGGCGACCGACTTCAGGGTGTCGAACACCCCCACGCCGGTCGTCGCGACCGCCTCGAAAGTCGGTTCTCGCTTGTAGTTGAGAGTCCGGTACATCTCTTCGACCGGCAGCACGTTCGGTATGTCCCGCTTGTTGAACTGCAGGGCGTACGGGACCGCCGACAGGTCGAACCCGTGCTCTTTCAGGTTCTGTTCCAGGTTGCGGATCGACTCGATGTTGGCCTCCATCCGCTCCGTCTGGCTGTCCGCAACGAAGATCACGCCGTCGACACCCTTCAAGATCAGCTTGCGGCTGGCGTCGTAGAAGACCTGGCCGGGCACGGTGTAGAGGTGGAATCGGGTGGTGAAGCCGCGGATGCTCCCAAGGTCGAGCGGGAGGAAGTCGAAGAACAGCGTGCGATCGGCCTCCGTCGCCAGGGAGATCATCTTGCCCTTCGACTCGGGCGCGGTCTTGTTGTAGATGTACTGCAGGTTGGTCGTCTTTCCACACAGGCCGGGGCCGTAGTAGACGATCTTGCAGTTGATCTCCTTGCTGGCGTAATTGATAAAAGTCATCTTCGGTGCCTCGTTTTGTCAACCGGCCGCCGGGGAATGGTCCCCCGGGGTATGCCTCGGAGCGTCCTGCCGGCCGGTCTGGCTATTCGCCGAACAGCGCGTCGATGTCGTCGTCGGTGATCTCGGAGAAGGGGCTCGCGTGGACCGTGCCTCCAGCTCCCTTCTCACCCTTCTGGACCATCACCTCGAAGATCTTCTCCAGGTCCGCGTTGGCCCGCTTGACGCGCAGGCGTACCAGACCCAGAGAGGAACGGTCATCGAAGATGACCACGAGGATGGCCCGCTTGGCGACGATGGAGATGTGGATGTGGTCCTGCAGCCCCTCGTGGAAAAGCACCGAGAACTCGCGCTCGCCGATCAGCTTGGCGAGTCCGTCGGTCGCCGCGACGTTGCCGGCGGTGAGCGAGGCTAGCGAGGTGGTGTCGAACTGCTCGACCTCGCCCGCGGAGGCGATCTGCTGGCCGTTCTTGTCGATCAGGAAGACGGCCTTGGCATTCGCCTCCTGGCGCAGGCGGCGCAGGGACTCCTCAAGGTGCTTGAACTCCTCCTCGTAAAGCACGAAGTCGGCTGCGCACATGTCTACCCTTTCCGGACCGCGAGAAGATACACCATCGCGGGCATGGCCGTCAAAGCGTTGATTCCACGTCAGTTGTCGAACGAAGAGTGCGGTGAGCGTCCGCTCACCGGAAATACCGCCAGCCTTCGAGGATATCGGCCTCGGCCAGCACCAGCTCCTCCCCCTCGACCCGGTGCGCCAGCGGGACCGGCTTGCAGCCGCCGCCACCCGCGTTGACCTCGGCGATCCGGAAGGACTTCTCACACTTGTTGCATACGACCCACTCGCCGCCATCGTGGCGGTAGCCGCGCTTCAGCTTGGCGCACTGCTCGTTGGCGTCGAAGGCGACCTGCACGGTGCCGCCGTCGTCTCTGGCAACGAAGAGCTTGACCTCCTGGTTGCCCGAGTTCAAGAAGCGGTAGAAGCGTACCTGCTCCGGCCCCAGCCCGGCGAGGCTGATCCGCACCACGCCGTCCCGTCCCGGGGCCACCCGCTCGAAGCCGGAGCCGCCGAGACGGCCCTCCATGGCGAGCTCCGCCACCAGGACGGCCCCTACGAAGACGAGGACGACGAAGATCCCATACAGAGGTTTGAAGCGACGCATCCCGGCTATTCTGGCCCAAGCCCCGCGGTACGGCAAGTGCGGCGGTCTAGAACAGGGTGTAGATGAACGGCGCCACCCCCTGGCTGGTGACCACGAGGACGACGACGAGCGCCAGGATGAGCACGAACGGCACCAGCCAGTAGACCTTGTTCTGGCGGGCGAACTGGACGATCTCGCCGAAGAACGAGCCGATGTAGCGGAGCTTGCGCATAGGGAACCTCTTCTTAGTCGAGCTGGTAGTCCTGCCGCCAGTCCCCGCTCTCGGCGAGGGCCGGCTGCGGCCGCTTGTCCAGCAGGAAGGGCCCGAGGACCAGGTAGTCCATCTCCGTCCGCATGAAGCAGCGGTAGGCGTCCTCGGGGGTGCAGACGATCGGCTCGCCGCGCACGTTGAAGCTGGTGTTGACGATGACGCCGTAGCCGGTCAGCCGCTCGAACTCCGAGATGATCGCATGGTAGCGCGGGCTGTCCACCCGGGAGACCGTCTGGATGCGCGCCGAGTAGTCGACGTGGGTGATGGCGGGGATGTCCGAGCGCGGGCGGTTGACCCACTCGACGAGCGGCAGGTCCCCCTCGTCGCCCTGCCTCGCGATCCGCCGGCCGGGGACCACGTCGGCCACCAGGAGCATGTAGGGGGAGGGCCGGTCGAGCTCGAAGTAGTCGGACACCCGCTCCTCCAGCACGCTGGGGGCGAACGGCCGGAAGCTCTCCCGGTACTTGATCTTCAGGTTCATGATCGACTGCATCTTGGGGGACCGCGCATCGCCGACGATCGAGCGGCCGCCCAGGGCGCGCGGCCCGAACTCCATCCGCCCGTGGCAGAGGCCGACCACGTTCTCCCCGGCGATCACCTCGGCGATGCGCCGCGCCCAGTCCGCCTCCGCCAGCTCCTCGTAGGGGTAGCCCTTGGCGTCCAGGTACTCCTTGATCTGGCCGCGGGAGAAGTCGGGGCCCAGGAGGGCGCCGCGCATGGCGTCCCGCGGCTTGCCCTCGGCCCGCGCAATCGTCCGCGGCTTGCCCATGGCGTTGTGCCACACGGCGAGCGGGGCCCCCAGCGCCCCGCCGGCGTCGCCGGAGGCTGGCTGGATCCAGATGTCGTCGAAGATCCCCTCGCGCAGCAGGATGCCGTTGGCGACGCAGTTGAGGGCGACTCCCCCCGCCAGGCACAGGTGGCGCTTGCCGGTCAGCTCGCGGGCGTGGCGGGCGAGCTTCAGGACGATCTCCTCGGTGACCTCCTGAATCGAGCGTGCGAGGTCCATCTCGCGCCGGCCGATCGGCGACTCCGGCTTCCTCGGAGGCCCGCCGAAGAGGGCGTCGAACTTGCCGTTCGTCATCGCCAGGCCGTCCATGTAGCCGAAGTAGTCCATGTTCATGCGGAACGAGCCGTCTTCCCTGAGGTCGATCAGCTCCCGCTTGATGACGTCCGTGTACGTACCCTCGCCGTAGGGGGCGAGCCCCATCAGCTTGTACTCGCCGGAGTTCACCTTGAAGCCGGTGAAGTAGGTGAAGGCCGAGTAGAGGAGGCCGAGGGAGTGCGGGAAGGTGATCTCGCGCAGAAGCCGCAGGCTCGCCCCCTCGCCCACGCCGATCGTGGTGGTGGCCCACTCGCCGACACCGTCGAGCGTCAGCACGGCCGCCTCCTCGAAGGGCGAGGGGTAGAAGGCGCTCGCCGCGTGCGACTCGTGGTGCTCGGTGAAGTAGATGTCACCCACCTCGCCGACGCCGCTCTTCTCCAGG
>Ga0190265_10000741_pt1 | contig 21926 bp, 14 predicted proteins | sample Popmic124T_FD_133135 | JGI IMG/M metagenome (GOLD analysis project Ga0190265, IMG submission 133135) | Populus adjacent soil microbial communities from riparian zone of Indian Creek, Utah, USA - 124 T | ecosystem: Environmental > Terrestrial > Soil > Riparian zone | place: USA: Utah | collected...
GCGTTGCTCGACGATCTCATTGCTAGAATGTTGGCTAAAGACCCGGCATTACGGCCCATCAATGCCTCCGCCATATTGGTCGAACTCGAGCGGCTGGACGAGGCAAACGAGGGTATCGATTCTTCTGCTCGGCCTTCGGATCAAAACATACTGACGCGCCTAGAGCAGCGTTTCGTGAGCTTGATGCTGGTAGAGCTCGAGAAGGGTCCCCGGCGCAGCGCGGATACCTTGGTTGCCACTATCGCGCCGGACGACCTTGCGAGATTGGAGGGCATGGCGCGCCGGTTCGGGAGCGAATTGACGCATCTCGGCGCCAACATTCTGCTCGTAACACCGGCAGGACATGCTCGCGCCGTCGATGACGCGACGCAGGCTGCCTCTTGCGCGCTTGCCCTACGCGGTACAGCCGCGGTTAGATGTATCGCGCTCGCCACCGGTCGAAAGGAAAACGCGGGCCGAATACCGGTGGGGCCGGTGATCGACCGAGCCGCGGAACTCCTGCGCGGCGCGGGCACGCCGCGCGGTCAAGATGCCGGCTCGATCATCGTCGACGAGGTGACGGGAGGACTGCTCGACAGCAGGTTCGAGTTGGTGCGCGAAGGCGCGACGTGCTTCCTGGTAGGCGAACGAATCGACAGCGAATGGCCACGCACCTTGCTGGGCAAACGCACGCCCTGCGTGGGACGTGACAACGAGCTTGCCATCCTGGATACGGTGGCTGCCAAGTGCTTCGCCGACGGTGCGGCTCATGCCGTCCTCGTGACGGGACCACCGGGTATTGGCAAATCCCGTCTGCGGCGCGAATTCATGGCGCGGCTCCGCCTTCAGGCAAGGGCCAACATTTTCATGGCGCGAGCCGACCAGGTGGGAGCGGGCTCGTCGCTCATGCTGGCCCGGCAACTCGTTCGTAGGGCGGTCAATCTGGTCGAAGGAGAGCCACTGGCCCAGCAGCATGCCGCGATCATCGATCGTTTGACTCGTCATTTCGACGGCGCAGATCTGTCACGAATGACGGAATTCCTGGCCGAGCTGGTAGAAGCGCCGTTGGCCCACGAGCCCAGTCCGCTCTTGCGTGGAGCGCGAAACGACGCTCGTGTCATGAGCGAGTGGATGCGTCGGACGTTCGGAGAATGGTTGGCGGCCGAATGCTCGACCGGTCCCGTCTTGTTGGTGCTCGAAGATCTGCACTGGGGAGATCTTCCCAGCTTGAACTACCTCGAAGAAGCTTTTCGGAAAATGAGCGAGAGTCCCCTCATGGTTCTAGCGTTTGCCCGACCAGAGGTGCATGAAGCATTTCCGAAGCTCCGGTCGCGCATGATCACACATGAGATTCTGCTCGGCGGTTTGACGCGTCGAGCCGCCGAGCAACTCGTGCGGTCGGTGCTCGCCGACATCGCGACCGACAGCAAGGTCGCGCGCATCGTTCGACAAGCAGACGGGAATGCGTTCTACATCGAAGAGCTCATCCGTCGGGTCGCCGAAGTTGGCTCCGGTGAGCTGCCGGACTCGGTGTTGGCGATGGTAAGCGCGCGCCTCGTGGCTCTCGAGCCCGAGGCCCGTTTGATCTTACGGGCTGCGAGTATCTTCGGTGAATCCTTTTGCCTAGGGGGAATCACGGCGCTGCTGCGAGGATTCGCGCCCGCCGTGAACGTGATGGCCTGGCTTCAGCTCCTTGTCGAGAGGGAACTCCTGACTCCTGAACGGTCGGACAAATTTCCGGGCGAGGAAAGTTTCGCATTCCGCCATGACCTCCTTCGCGAGGCGGCCTACGCCATGTTGACCGATGGTGATCGCGAGCGAGGCCACCTCATGGCGGCGGAGTGGCTGGTGCGAGTCGGTGAGAAGGACGCACTGGTGCTGGCCGACCACTACGAGCGGGGAGCCAAACTGGACGACGCCATACCGTGGCTGCTGCGCGCTGCCGAAGTCGCGCTGCTTGGAGCCAATAACGACGTGGCTGTCGCGATCGCCGATCGGGGCCTCAAGATCGCCGCCGGCGAACCTCGTGGGATGTTCCTGGAGATCCAGCAGCTGGCGCTGGCATTTCGCGGAGATTGGTCCTTGGCCTTCGAGGTGGGAACGGAGGCGATGTCGCTGCTGGAGGCAGGAAGCACTCGTTGGTTCCGGTCGGCGGGATGCGCCATGGTCGTTGCCATTTACCTGGGCAGGCCCGAAACGACGCTGCAAGTACTTCAAACGAGCGCAGCGCTGTCCAAGCCAGAGGCGACCGGTCCTTTTGGGCTCGCCCTTTACATGCTCTGCGCCGCCCTGATGCACGCCGGAGCACGTGACATGGCGCTTTCTCTGGTTGGTCGTTTCGAAACAGCCGCCCAGGAGCGTGTCGACCACGATCCGGCCTTTGCCGGGTGGCTGAGAGCGACGCGAAGCACAGCGCATCTCTATCTCAAGGACGACGTGGCAGCGGCAGTGCATTCGGCGAGCATCGCGCTGCAGTGCTTCGATGCTGCCGCAGATCTCGTGGGTTGGGCGGTGGCGGCGCTCTACTACGGGATCGCTTGCATGGAAGCCGGCAGCGCCGAAAAAGCACGACCTTGGCTCGAGCAGGTCATCGCCAAGTCCAGCCATGCGCTGCTGCCAACTGACAATTTCGCCAGGTACTACCTGGCGAGAGCGGAGGCACTGCTCGGTAAAACGGCGGCTGCCGAAGATTTGCTCGGTGCCCCTCCGGGCATCGCCGATGGTGCCCGCAGTTTCGTCGCCGAAGCGTATTTGCGCGATGGCAAATACGATCTGGCCCGAAAAGAGGCACATGCCGTTCAGTCGAGCGCCTCGGTCTACGCAAGAGTGACCGCACTTGCAGTGCTCGGGCGCCTTGCCCTCATCGAAGGTCGACCCGCGGAGGCGGTAACCCTGCTCGACCGTGGAATTGCCGAGCAAGATCAGGGATCAGCCGTTCCATTTTGGCGATCGATTCTGCTCCTCTCACGGGTCGAAGCGCTGCGCGCGGCTGGAGCCGAGACGACGGCACGGGCGGCCCTCCGCGAAGCTCACGACCGGATCCAGCGCATCGCCTCCGGTTTCAATGACCCCGACTTACGACAGTCTTATCTGACGCGCATCGAAGCCAACGCGCGTACGGTCGCCCTAGCCGAGGAGCATCGCCTGTAGTCGGCTTGCGATCTCCTCGGGACAAAAAGTAGCGGGCCCCCTCTCACAAAGGTGCATCTCGGCTCTCTATCCATCAGCCGACGATGAGTGCCTTTCGGAACAAACGTTGCGAACCCGCGAAATCGTGGGGCGGACGCACGCGCTGGTTCCGGTTTTCGAGGCTCGATGCTGGTCGCGTGCCGCCATCGGCAGCGAGCGCGATGCGGGGATTGTGGTTGCTGGTGGGCTGCTGTGTCTCGACATGGCCGAGTACGGCGTCGGCGTGGATCTTTTCGGAGCACACGCGTATCACGGCGACGGCGTTGGAGCGCCTGCGAAAGGAAGATCCCTGGGGTCCGGTCCTGACAAGGGCCTGGCTTCGTGTGCGCGAAGCGGAGCGCTGGGCGTGCACCGAAGTCGAGCGTGAGGTTGGAGAAGGAGACTGCTTTGGCTTCGCGGCGCTTCCTTCGCTAGCTGCCGATCACTCGTGCAACCCCGAGGAGTTGGAATCGCAACTCGCATCGGAGCCGTGGCCAGCCAGGGTCATCGAAGCCAGCCGTCAGGTCGCCGAGAGGCTCCTTGTGGTCAAAGACGACGCCGTCAAGCGAGAGGACATCCGAAGGGGCATGCATATCGACCTTCAGTCGGTCGACGGCGATTACCTCACCCGAGCGAAAGGCAACGGTGCGCACTTTCAGCTGGAACGCGAGGCATACGACCATGCCGCCGCGCCGGTGAGGTTGGACCGCTATCTCGAACAGTCCCTCGGCGCGGGGCAGGACGCCAACGCAACGGCCCTCTACGCGAACTACCACGCGGCGGCGGTCTTGTTTGGACGAGCAGCACGCAAAGCCTGCAGGTCAGGTTCCACCGATTGCAGCCTCCTCAGCAAGAAAGGATTCCTGGCCGAAGCGTTTGCGTTGCACTTTCTGGAGGATTCCTTCGCAGCTGGCCATGTCGTGGGAGCGCGAGGCAATTCGTCGTACCGCATGGGAACTCATGACTACTACTCTCGTCACGGGATCGATGCCCGCACCTGGCGTGGCACCTCGCTCGGCATTCGGGGCGACGCCTTCCTTTCCGATGAGACAGCACGATTGGCTTCCGAAGCAGTGGCTACGAGCATGCGTCAGCTGCTGGCCGCGTTTCACGACGCCTCGCTAGACGCTCAAATCGATGCCGAGCTGGCGCACACGCCGGTGGCTGCCGATTTCAATTCGTGTACGCAAGTCAATGTCCCCGCGGGGCTGCGGCGTCTCGCCTATTCCAAGCTCGTTGCTCAGGTCGTCGAATACGAGCCGATCCCGACGTCGCGCGGCGCCTCGATGCCGCGTTTTCGCGCCGAAGTCGGCCCTTTCCTGGGCGCCGCCGCCACGGTTGACGGCGGCGCAGCCGGCGACGGCATGCTGCTAGTTGCAGCAACGGCTCTTCGCGCGGGAGTCGGGTTCGCCGCCATTTCCACGGCGAGGATGGACAACCAAATTTTCGTCGACCTTGGTTTTGCCGCGCAGCGGTTCCAGTCCATGAGCTACACCGGCTATTCGTTGCGAATCCATGCCCCTTTTCTGTTCGTTCCTCTGGACGGCATACCAGCCGGAATTCTGGCCGCCCTGTTCCCATCCAGCGGCTGGCTCACGAACTGGGCAACCCGAGCGGCGAGCTCCGGATTCCTCGGACTCGGTCTGCAAAGCCAGGTCGGTCTCACCGACAATCTTACGTTTCAAGTCTCGCTCCTGCGCGACGCATCGCTGCTGATCTTTCACAACGAGCCCGCTGTCGGCTACAGCAAGTACGATCTCCTTCTTCCCGTCGTGACTTTTCGCTATGCGCTGCCTTTCGGCGGCCTGGTCACCAGCGACAGCATTCTCGATATTGGCTTCCTCGGGACCGGCACCACCGCGCCCAACTCGGCTAGTGCGCAATATGGGGTAGGCGGCTACGTGTCCTTCTCCACTGAGCGCCCGCGCACTTCGATATCGGCGGCCGGCCGGCGCGTTCTTCAGTCACGCATTGCTCGTCGCGTCGTGTTCCTCGGTCTCTTGCGGGATTCAGCTCGGCGCGGGGTCCGTACCGAGAGCCAATGCCTCCCTCCCAATGTACGTAGTAACCGCGATTCAGACCCAGACCGTTCGCAACAATGCATCCCTGGTGGGACTGCGTATGACGTGGCTCGCCGATGCGGACGGTATTCGACCGCGCAACGCAATCACGACCGTCGGGTGGGACTGCCGTCTCTGGCGCGCCTCGCCCCTCGCCGTCGAAACCTCGATGGAATTCGGAGCGGGAGGTAGCGCTTCAGCGCGATTCGACGGCATCGGATTCTACGGTGGCGCAGCGCTAGCGCCGCGATTGCGCCTCTTCGGCGGTCGCGATCTGGCGCCTGGCTACAACCTGCTGATGTCATACGGCGATTTGGTGCTCACCGGGCGCGGCGGTGCGTGGGCGCCCCCGGAAAACTCCGTGCATCGCGCGTCGTACGTCGAGTGGGCAGTGGAACTCGCCCTCCGCTTCTCGATAGCTTCCGATGCAATCAACGCTCAATCGCAGTCGGTATCGTCAGATCCGGTGCCGACGGAGGGTAAATGAAGTCGCGCGCGCTGGTGCTCGTCAAATTCGTTGCCCAGGTGGTTGCGCTCCTCTTGGCGAACTGCAGCCATACCCCCGTCGCTCTACCAACGTCGACCCCGTTCGTGCCGGAGGACGATGACGTTTGGGCGGGCGTGGCCGAGGGCGACATCACGCCGCCTCCCGGTCTGTCGCTCTTTGGTCATGGCCCCGAGGGTCGTGTCGCCGTCGGATTGCGATTGCGCCTTAGATGCCAGGCCTTCGTGCTGATGTCCCGCTCGGATGTGATTGCGCTCGTTCCCTGCGATCTCGCCGCTCCTGATTTGCTGCTGCAGCGCGCCGTCGCGGAACGGTTGCGGCAGACGACACACATCGGAGGGGACCGCCTGTTGCTCATGGCGACCCATACGCACGCTGGGCCAGCGCACTACTTCGGTCCACGTCGCTACAGCTCGACGTTTAGCTCTTATCAACCAGGCTTCGACCAAGGCGTGTTCGATTTCTTGGCTGAGCGCATTGCGGGCATCGTGGCCGAGGCTTACGCATCGCGATCTCCGGCATGCGTGGGGTGGAGCATCAAACAAGCCTACGGCTTGACACGAAATCGTAGCTACGCGCCATTTGCCGTCAACAGCAGCAAGCCCGAAATTCTCACCAAGGCTCTCGAGCTCGTCAACCGAGCAGAGGAAAAGAGAAGCCGAGGGCTCGAGCCCAATCTTTCCCCAGAGGACCCTCAGACATACGGGCAAGCCGCGGTCGACCCGACCCTTGCTGTATTGAGAATCGATGCGCGCGACTCGAAGGCCCCTCCCGACAAGAAATGCAGTCCGGCTGGGAAGCCGCGGGGCCTATTTGCCGTGTTCGGCATGCATCCCACCGCGATCGCCAATACCAACGACCTCTATCACGGCGATACCTTCGGCTTTGCTACGCGCGAGATCGAGGCGTGCATGCGTGACAATCGGCGCGCGTCGTGCGTGGAAGTGCCTCCCAGCGGCGACGGAGCGCCCTTCGTCGCTGGAATTGCGAACGGAATCGAAGGAGACACCTCCCCCTTGGTTGACTTTCAGTCTCCGCGTGAGGCACGCCGCATCGGCCAACGGCTAGCTCATCGGATCCTCGCCGCGTTCGACGATAGCGAAGGAAACCTTGCCGCCCGCGTCGATCTCTCTCATGCCTATCGGGAGCTGAAGTTTCCGCGAGCGCTCGTCTCGCCCGAATCGAAGGAGCGTCTATGCGATGCACCGAGCGTGGGCACAGCTGCCGCGGGCGGCGCCGAAGATGGTGCGACGCGCTTTCGCATCGTTCCAGAGCTCAACGAAGGGCGGCGCTTGCGAGTCCCAGCCGGCTGTCACGGTACCAAGCTCCAACTGATACCGCCCGAAGGAGCGGCCACCGACGATGGACTACAGTTTCCAGCGGTTGCTCCCATCAGTCTTCTCCGAATCGGAGATGTGAGCGTAGCGACCGTTCCCGCCGAGGTGACCACCGTCAGCGGAATCCGAATAAGAGAGGCAATTGCAGAAAGGCTCGGAAGAAAGCCGGTCGTGGTCGTGGGTCTCACCAATTCGTATATTCAATACATCGCCACTAGAGACGAGTATCGGTACCAGCATTACGAAGGGGCATCGACACTCTACGGTCCCGGATCGTCCGACTTTCTCATTTCTCAATTCAAATGCTTGGCAACGTGGCTGACTTCGGGGCGCGACGGCAGATGCAAGCTCGAACAACCATTCGACGTGAACAAGTTGTACGCGATCGATTCTTCGCCTTCGCCAGTGGTAAGCCGCATGCCGGCTGCCGACAACGAGGAGGATCCCATTCAGCTGAATGACGTCGACGTGTTGCCGGCGCCGCAAGATGGTGTTCCAGGCTGGATGATTCAGTGGAAGGGCACGTCACCACGGGATATGGCTTGTCGCGAAAAACTCGCGATTCAAGTGATAGGTCCCGACGGCACCGTCGTCGACGACGATACGGGATCGAGCATGGAGCTCAGGTACGACGACGGCTGGACTGTGCGATGGCTGCCCAACATTGCTGCCGGCGATCCACGATGTCTGAAGGGCGGTGCGTATCGCATCTTCGTGCGAAGCAGGGTCCTCGTGTCATCCAAACCTTTTGCCTTCGACTGCTCGTCGCCGGGGTTGCAATGAGACGGCCGGGTGTACGTCACGTCGCGGTGGCCTGTCCCTTGCTCTTGGGTTGCGCCGCGGATTTTGGCGGCGGCATGTTCCACCAAGTCAGGGATAGTCACGCCGTGGGGGCTGCGCAAATAGCGGCCAGCACCAAGATCGGCACGCCCCTCAACAACCAGGGATTTCTCGTGGGCGCGGAGGTTCGCGGCCGCGCCGAGGACGAACTGGGCTCTCGCTGGATGGCCGGCCTGCGGGCCGGTTACGGTCAAAGTCCAGATCCCGCGCCCGGCAAGATGGGATGGGAGCTTCACGGCGATTTCGGTACTCCTCTCGGGAAGGGCGGGCTCTTCCCCGATTGGAGCATCTACGCCGGAGCCACGTTCGCGACGCCCATTTGGATGTCGAGACGGCACGAGGGCTCGGACCTCAATACGTCGTCTTGGTTTTTCAAGCGTGCCGTGGAGCTGGTCCCGAGCCTGTCGGCTCGGGTCTATCTGGATAGGTTGGACGACGGTCCGACTCAAAGACGAACGGACCTCGGTGTGGGGCTCGCCGTACGCCTTCGAGCCGTGAATGACTTTTTGTAGCATCGCGTCGGGCGGCCCGTGTCGCGCGTCAATGCCGTGGATGAGCGGACGAAGCCGTGCCCAGACCCCACTCGCGCGCGAGCTCCAGCGTGCGGACGTTGTCGCGGACGCGGGTAAGAAAGCTTTCGCGCATGCCGTCATCGGTGATGAGCTCGGCGCGCTCGACGAGGCGATCGCGGGCGGCGCGAATGGCGGTCTGGGCGCCGGTTTCGTCACCGATCGCCATCTTGGTTTCGGCGTTCATGAGGCGCACGAGCGACTCGCAATATTTGCTGCTTCCGACGGCAGCGAGGAGCGATATCGCTTCTTCTGCGCTTGCGAGAGCTTCGCTGTTTTTGCTTTGCGCAAGAAGGGCGCGCGCGAGCGCCGCGAACGCGGCCGCTCGCGGCGCAGGCGCCGTGACCACGTACTCCGCCGCCCTTCGAGCATGGAGCTCCGATAGGGCGAAGTCGCCCAATAGGAAAGCGAGCGACGATAAATTCAAATTGGTCAGGGCCGCACTCCAGCTGTTGCTCTGATCTTCGGCGAGACGGAGAGCCTGCTCGAGGACCTCACGAGCCTCATCGAAACGCCCCAAGCCGATCAGCACCTCCCCGAGATCGGGCAGCGAAAACGCATCGACGGTCACCAAACATCGACGCTTCGCGTCGCAGAGAGTTTGCCGCAGGAGCGACTCGGCTCGATGATAATCTCCCACTTCGACCCAGGTGAGGGCGAGCTCTCCTCGAGCTATACAAGCCCCTTGCGTGTCCGCCGCTTGCTCGCATGCCTCGAGCCCGAGCCCGAGCTCCTCGACGGCCTTCATCAAATCTCCAGTTTGAGCGAATCGAATGCCCTTCGCGTGGTGCAGTCGAAGGGTCACCCACGCGTCGCGTTTCGGAAGCGTCGTGAGCGTCGACTCCGCACGCTCGAGAAGCGCCGAAGCAAGCGTGACTTGGCCCGATTGCGACAGGGCTCCAGCGCACCAGGCGAGACAGGCGACTTGCGCCTCGGCTGCCTGCGGCGTATTTGGAACGGCTGCGTAAGCCTTCTTCCCCCAGGAGGCGATCTCGTCGATGCGGGCCTGCTCGCCAAGCGGACCAATGAGCTCACGAACCGCGTGAAACCAGTGCGCCGTTCCTTCGCCAGCGTGCTCGACAGCTCGACGCGCGCTGGTCACGGCGGCTGGCAATTCGCCACGCCAGTACCGTGCTTGCGCCTCGATCCCACTGGCCTCGCTGAGCGTGTCCCCCGTTGCGCCGGAGGCCATGGATCGTTCGGCTCGCGTGATCGCCGCCTCGAGCTCGCCACCTTGGAGCGCCTGCGCGGCGGCTCGAGCAAACCACACCGCCGCGCGCTCGCGGTCCGCCCCGAGGTCGAAGTGCTCGGCGAGCACCATCGCATCGCGTTCACCCCTGCCCTCGAGCCACTCGCCGGCAAGGCGATGTCCGAGCACGCGGTCGCCCCCCGTCAACGTTGCATAGGAAGCGTCGCGCGTGATCGAATGACGAAACACGTATTCATGCGTCCCGCCGGCGTGCCGAGGCAAGATGACCTCACGATCCGCAAGGGAAAGAAGAGCGCTCTCCAGCGCTCGCGTGTCCACTTGCCCGAGCAGCAATCGCACGGCCCGGGAATTGAAGGTCTCCCCGAATACGCTCGCCGCTCTGAGCACGCGCACTGCGTCCCCGCCAAGTGCATCGAGCCGGGCTTGCACCATTCCGACGACGGTTTCTGGTAGGTCGGTCTGCCCCACCGCAACGCCGCGCACGAGCTCTTCGAGGAAAAACGGATTTCCGTCGGCTTGCTCCACGACCCGGGTGACGACGCTTCGTGCCGCGTCTTCGCCCAACACTTCGAGCACGATGTTCTCACAGACTCTTCGCGTAAGAGGGCTGAGAGCAAACGTTTCGAGACCACGCGCTTCCCAGAGATGCGGAAAGCGCGTGGTGACCTCGGGACGACCGAGGGCCAGAACCATGAGCCGAGTTTCCGGGAGTGTTCGCAGCGCAGAGTCGACGAGCTGGACGCTGGGAACGTCGCTCCAGTGCAGATCTTCGAGCATCAAAAGCACCGGCTCTGCCGTGCATTCGGCTTCGATCCAATCGAGCCACGCCGTGCGCATCTGCTCGCCCATGAGCCTCGCGTCCTGGCGTGCCGCTCGCATTTCCGCGCTCTCTCCATCGGCAAACGGAATGCCTGCCAGCTCCCCTAGAAAGACGGCGACTCGCTGTGTCTTGTCCGACGACACGCGCCGGGACACCAGCCCGCGAACCTTCTGACGACGAATCTCCAGCGAATCTACTCCGAAGACTCCCGCAGCTGAACGGACCAACGCTCCCACAAGCCCAAAGGGGGACTCGGCTCGCAGCGAATCGGCCCGCCCGATCAGGCTCTCCACACTCGCGCGCCGCACATGCAGCCGTTTGACGAGCTCCTGTCGCAGCCGGGTCTTTCCTCCGCCAGCGGGAGCCGTCAGAAGCACCGCGCGCGCCTCGCACCCCTCCACTACACCCGCAAAGATGTCTTCGAGTAGCTTGAGCTCCCGATCCCGCCCGAGGCACGGCACGATCTTACCGAGAACAGTGCGAGGCGCGTCTTCGAGCGTCCGCGGACCCGTGAGGTAGCGGTCATCGCCGTCGCCCGCAACCATGAATAGGGCGACCAGAAGCTCTGCCGTCGTCGTATCGAGGCGAATCGAGCCTGGTGGCGACCCCTGCAAGAGCGTTGTCGCTCGATCGATGACTGCGCCGCTGGGCAAGCTCCCCGACGTCGCCGCGGGACCGGTGCAGATGACCATCGGTGCATCGGGCAAGAGCGCTCGGAGCGACGAGGCATAGCGCGCTGACGCTACGGCTTGATCGGTGAGCGAAAGGCCAACCGGCAAGGTGATGAGCACCGAGTCGTCGGCGAGATGGTCGACGCGCCCCCTCCTGGTCGCCTCGGCCGGCGATGAGCCGCCCTTGGTATCCGATTTCCACTGCGGTTCGGCGGGCGGGGGCAACATCGACAGCAACGAATCGACAATCTCGGGTGACCTCGTCGGCGAACGACCCACCATGACGACGCTTTGGACGCGTAGCTCGCGGTCCGTTAGGGCCATCGCTGAGCCACTCGTCGCGATGCGCTCATGGGCCAATGGCGCGGCTGTCTCCGTATCACTCAGCGCCGAAGGTTCCAGCGCGCGCGTCGGGCCATCGCCCTCGCCGCTCGGCGACAGTGCTTCGAGGCGCGATGCCGGGCTCCTCGGAGGCTTGCTACCGCTTACGCGCACCGGCAGAGTCCACAAGAATCCGCGCCCTCGCACCGTTTGAATGCACGGCGGATCCGAGCGTTTCTGTTGCAGCGCCCGGCGAGCCAACATCACCGCGCGGTTGAGGGCGGCGTCCGTGACAGCCGTTCCTTGCCATGGCCCAAAGACCAGCTGATCCCTGGTGACGACCCTCCCCCGGTTCTCAATCAAGCAAAGAATCGTGTCGAGCACGCGGCGCTGAACCGGGATGAGCACGCCTGCGCGTCGCAGCTCGAACCGCGCGCCATCCAATGTGTAGGCGCCAAACTCGTATTGCACCGTCCCGCTCGTACTCCATGTCGTGCCTGGGGCCAAGTTGGCCTGATAACTGGCCTTTTGGGTAGCACAGGGTACAAGGCGCGAGCGAAGTTCGCGCGTGATCGGGTGAGAGCGAAAGGCAGAAGGCGGTTACGGGTCGAAGGGTCATGCAGCCGTGCGTCGACGATGCGTTTTGTCCTGGGGATTTCGCCAGGCGATCAGCAGCGGGACGAGCTCCGTCGGCAGGACACCGACCTTCTCGAGGGCCTGGAAGATGCGGCGCATGGTGTTCTGACGGGGTAGCCGGCTTCCGTTCTCCCAATGCGAGATGGCCGCGTCGGTGCAACCAATTTCGCGAGCCAGCCAACATTGCTTGGCGTGGAGGCGGATGCGAACCTGTTTGAGGCAGGTGGCGAAGGTGTCGTTCGAGGCGCTGTTTTGGTTGCCGGCGAGCATGCATTCAACGGTACCGGGGCGGCGCGCCGAGTTCTTTGAGCAGACCGTAAGCTCTCGATGACTTCTTCGCCAAAGCAAACTCTCGACGAGCACCGGCCGGTGATGCGTCGTTGCATTGTTGAATGCAGACTCTCGACGAGCACCGGCCGGTGATGCGTCGTTGCATTGTTGAATGCCGGGCCAGCTCGGTCCGTGCAACGCGTCGACCGCGTTATGCCTGGCCCCGCGAGGCGCGGCGCGCCACGCTGACCGCGACGGCGAGAAAGACCCCCAGCGCCGCCAAGGCGAGAAGACGGTTCGGTACAACCGAGACGAGGGGATCGGAGTCGCCGCGAAAGAGACCGCGCCCGAGTCCGAGCGACACGCTGTTGTAGCCGAAATGCAGGATCATCGGCACGAAGATGGTGCTCGTAACGAGGCGCGCCGACCCGCAGGCGAGACCGAGGCACGTGGCCGATGCGACGCGCACGATGCCCACGCTCCCTTTCATGTCGGCGTGCATCGCGCCGAAAACGACCGCCGTGAGCACGGTGGCGAGAATGCCCGAGAGCAGCTTCGCTCGGCTCTCCCCGGACGGCGCAACGTCGCGCGCCAACATTGCCAGCACGCCTTTTTCGATGGCCCCGAACAGCGCGCCGCGGAAGGCCAGCTCTTCGGCGATGGCGGCGAGAACCGCGCCCCACACCAACGTGACCAGAAGAGGCGCCTGCGTCACCGCCCTTCCAAAAGCTCCCGCATTTCGTCGACTGGCTCCGGCCCCCTCCCGCGCGAGCTCGGCGACGAGGTAAGGTTCGGCGATCTCGATCGCAATGAACGAGGCCAGAGCGAACACCGCCGGTGCGAGCATTGCGGCGAGCGCGAGATGCCACCCCGACGGCCGGTTCGCCCCGAGGGCCTCCGCGGGCCGCGTGAGCACGAGCCGCGCAGCGCCGAGCCCCATGAGCGTTGTCGTCAGTTGGCAGAGCATGCTGTACGAAGGAAGGGACAGGGAATCCAGCACGACGTCCGGTAGCGCTCGCCACAGGAGATCGGGCAGCAGGCGCCCGGTCAATAACCAGAGAGCCGCAATGCCCACAAGCTTGACTGCTTCCGGTCCCAAGCCCACCGCGCTTCTTATAGCGGAGCGGCGTTGGATCGTCGCGAGTTCCGGGCCAGGATATGCTCCCGCCATGCAGAAGGTCGACATCGCAGAGAAGCTCGCGCTGTGGATTGACCTTCGCACCGCCCTCGACGATGGCATTTACGGCTTGGATGAAGGCGACGTCGCTGGGTACGGCGCGGCGCTTCCTTATCGTCTGGCGAAGGCGCGCGGCATCCGCGCGGCGTCCCCCGTCTTGGCGCGCGATCTCGAGGACAAGCTGGCCCGCACTTGCCCCGCGATTTCGACAAGGGTCGAAGCATCATGAACCCGCACCCCCCGAGCCCTCCATCGCGACATCGAGTCGCCATTTCCCGCACATTGCTTCTGGGATTGGCGATGACGGCGGCGTATCTTTTCCTTTGGCCCCTTCCGATCGAGCCGGAGTCGTGGACGCCTCCGAGCGCGCCTCCTCCTTCGGCCAATGCCGGGCTCGCGGGCGTCGAGGTGCTCGAGCCATCGCTGCCTGCTCCCGAGGCGGTCACGTTCGATGCCGACGGGCGCCTGGTCACGGGTCTTCTCGACGGCCGCATCGTTCGGTTTACGCCGAACGGCAGCGACGTCACGGTCCTCGCCGAAACCGGTGGCCGCCCGCTGGGGTTGAAATACGACGGTGCGGGCCGTCTGTTCGTGGCTGACGCCAACCGCGGTCTTCTCGCGGTCGGATCTCAGGGCCAGGTGGAAACGCTGGCCACCGAACTTGGTGGGCAGAGGTTGCGCCTGGTCGACGATCTCGATGTCGGAAAAGACGGAGCCGTTTACTTCTCCGATGCAACGACACGCTGGCTTCTCGCCCAGTACAAGATGGACGTGATCGAGCACCGACCATCGGGGCGGCTGCTCGTCTACCGGCCCGATCGGGGCGTCGAGCTCGTACTCGGCGGCCTCTATTTCGCGAACGGTGTCGCCCTTGCGCCCGACGAGTCGTACGTGCTCGTCGCCGAGACCATGAGCTATCGAATTCGCCGAATCCACCTGCGCGGTCCACGCGCAGGTCAGCACGATGTGTTCGTCGACAACTTGCCTGGCTTTCCCGACAACATCACGTGGTCGCCCGCACGGCGCGCTTTTTGGATTGCGCTCGCCACGCCTCGCGAGCCGGCCATCGATATGCTCGGGCCTTGGCCATTCGCCCGAAAAGCGCTCGCGCGTCTGCCCGAGATGCTCCAGCCGGCGATCAAGCGGCATGCCTGGGCTCTCGCCGTCGACGAGGCGGGTCGCACCATCGCCGATGTACAGGACGTGTCGCCGACATCGTATTCGCCTCTGACCAGCGTCATCGAGCGCGACGGTTTTCTCTATCTGGGTTCCTTCGTTCACCACGGGGTGGGCCGCGTACGCGCGCCTCGATGAGTCGTCTCGGCGAGCATCCACCATCGAGCGCATTGACAGCGCCGCGCATCGGCAGAAAGACGTCGGTCATGGGAAAGCCGATATGCGTCATCGTTGGAGTGGGTCCGGGAAACGGGGCGGCATTCGCGCGTCGTTTCAGCGAAGGAGGATACGCAGTCGCGCTCTTGGCGCGAAAACTCGAGCTGACGAATCAACTCGCCGCGGAGCTGCCGGATGCCAAGGCCTACGCGTGCGACGTCACCGATAACGCCTCGATCGAACGCGCATTCGGCGCCATCCGGCAAGACCTGGGGGAGGTCGACGTCCTCATTTACAACGCGGGCTCGGGCAGCTGGGGCACGGTCGAAGAGATCACCCCGCGCGATCTCGAGCTCGCCCTGCGCGTCAACGCCACCGGTCTTTTGGTCTCTGCGCAAGCCGTCATGGGGGCAATGAAGTCCAAAAAGAAGGGCAGCATCGTCGTCATCGGCGCGACGGCGTCACGGCGAGGTGGCGCCAAAGCCGCGGCCTTCGCTCCCGGCAAAGCCGCACAACGCGTCCTCGCCGAGTCGATGGCCCGTCATCTGTGGCCCGCCGGCATCCATGTATCGCTCATCATCATCGACGGTGTCATCGACATTCCGAGCACGCGCGCTCGCATGAAAGACAAGCCGGACGCGTTCTTTTTGAAGCCGGCTGACATCGCGGAAACCGCGTTTCATTTGATTGGCCAAGCGCCCTCGGCGTGGTCCTTCGAAGTCGAAGCAAGGCCGTTCGGCGAAACGTGGTGAGGTAGCGCGAGGCTCTCCGCCATTTGAGTTCGTGGGCGATCGGAGGGGCTCGCACACCGGCCGTCTTCGAGCGAAGCGTGGACGATCTCTTGCGCTTCTTCCGAGCCAAACCGAATGTCATCGTGCGATCGCCGACTACGCACGTCGCCGAGCGGCTCGCGACCGAACTTGCCCAAGAACCGCCCCCGCCTGACCTGGGCGCGCACCCAAGTCGTCACGATGCCATGAAGGCACTTGGCGGCGTCCGTCGCTAGCCGCCGTCGTCGGTGCCGCCGTCGTCGGTGCCGCCGTCGGTGCTGCCGTCGTTGTTGCCGCCGTCGTCGGTAGCGCCGTCGTTGTTGCCGCCATCGTCGGTGGCGCCGTCATTGTTGCCGCCGTCGTCGGTGGCGCCGTCGTTGTTGCCGCCGTCATCGGTGGCGCCGTCATTGCTGCCGCCGTCATTGTTGCCGCCGTCGTCGCCAGTTCCACCGTCGTCGCCACTTGTCCCCGCGGAGCCATCGGTTCCGCCGTCGTTGCCTCCGGTTCCACCGGTGCCACTGGTTCCTGCGCTTCCGGCCGAGCCCCCGTTACCCGCGGCACCAGCCGTCCCCGCGCTGCCCGCGGTGCCACCCGTCCCCGCGCTGCCCGCCGCTCCCGCTTTGCCGCCTGTGCCGGCCGAGCCACCTTTGCCCCCTTTGCCGCCGGTTCCACCGTCGGCGCCTCCCGCTCCGGCTTTGCCGCCGGTACCTGCACTACCGCCGGTACCTGCACTACCGCCTTTGCCAGTGGTCCCTCCGGCGCCTGCCTTGCCGCCGCTTCCCGCTGTTCCTCCGCTGCCACCCGTGCCCCCTTTTCCGGCTGCTCCCGCGCTGCCGCCTGTCCCGCCGCCAGTGCCTCCGGTTCCGCCAACTCCCGAGCCACCTGTTCCGCCGCTACCCCCCGTGCCCGTGCCGCCGGTCCCCGTCGAGCCTCCCGCGCCGTCCTCGGACGTGATGTCTTTGCTCGCGTCGCCGCCGCTATCTTTGCGTTGGCCGCCGTCGTTCGCCGTGCCTCCCGCGCCGGTGTCGTCGTCGTCGTCGCCGCCGCAGCGGATGTTCCCGGCCGAGGCCAAGAGGAGCCCAAGCAAAACCAAGGAGAAACTCGATCGTTTCATTGTTGTCTCCAGAGCAAAAGGGTGAAGGCGCACGCGCCTAGTGCTCCTCAACAACATCGTTCAAGCTGGCCAGCCCGTCGTGGCTCGAAATTGCCACGAGCGACCTCGAGCCAACTGAATCGACTGGCTCCGTTGAGAAAGCAACCATTTCCATACCCGAGGAGGCCATTCGGCCGACTTGCTCTTGCCTTCGATGTCGACGCCGCCAGCGTCGCGCCGTCGCGATGCCCGCGGATGCCGCCGAAGACGAACCATAAACGCCGGGCCTCGGCTGCTCGCACGCTCCTTGGCGTCGGACGCACCGCGAGTCGAAAGTTGAAACACGTTTCACTCGAATCGCCCAGGCCGGCGTGATCCCTCGAGGTCGAACAAGGAACGTCCGGCAAAACGTGGTTAGATGTCCCATCGCCAGCATGCACGAGCTCACCGGTATCGCCTTTTCGCACTATGTCGAAAAAGCACGCTGGGTGCTCCAGCGGTTTGCCGTGCCCTATCGCGATCGGCGGGTTCTGCCGTTTTTTCATTTTGCCGCGGTCTACCGAGTGCATGGGGGGAAGCTCGGGCGCGCCGACCGCGCTTCTTCTCGTTTTTCCACGCCCGTCCTTCGCACCGACGACGGGCGCATCTTGTGCGACTCGGGCGATATCGTGCGCTATGTGTCGGACCGCTTCGCGCCGAGGGATCACGATCTCTATTTTGTGCCCGAGGCAGCGGAGCTCGAACGATATTTTCACGACGCTGTCGGTCCGCACACGCGAAGGGTTGCCTACGCGACGCTCTTCGAACAGCCCGAGCTCATGCGCCAGATCGCCCAGCGCAACGTGGACAGCTTGCAAGCATCGGTCTTCACCGCCGCCTATCCGATGGCCAAGAAGGGTCTTACCCGCTTTTTGAAGATCGACCGAGGGAGCGTTCTTTCCTCCGTCGACCAAACACGACGCGAATTCGACGCCGTTTCCGTCCGCTTGCGCGATGGTCGGCCATTTCTGCTCGGTGACCGTTTCAGCGCCGCTGATCTCGCTTTTGCTTGTTTGGCGTCGCCAGCGGTGCTTCCACCCCAATACAGCGCATGGCTTCCGCCGCTCGACGCATTTTCCGAAGCGGCACGCGCGCGCACGTTGACCTTCCGCGATACGCCCGCCGGCGCTTTCATCCTGCGGCTTTTTTGCGAGGAACGAGCGCGCGTCGTGCGCTAATCACAGCTTCGCGGTTTCTACCGACGCGTCTTGCGGCCATTTCTCGGTGAGACGCGCGAGATGCCGCTCAGAGCGGAGGGCACTCCCGCAAACACGCCAGCAACTCTTCGCAATCGTCCGCCCGGAATCCGCAGATGCCGATGGGCCGACATCCGCCGTCGGGCAAGTCGCAGGCGCGCACGAGGCAAGACTGGGGGGATTTAGCACGAGAGGGATGAAACATTGCTGGCACGCGCTGTCCGGGTGCTCTCCGATGCAGACCGTGCTCGCGCATACGCCGGCGCAGCGATCATTTCCCTCGCAGGCGCAACGCCTCGCGCTGCTGCGTAACTCGGCATAACCGCCGATCTGAAACCTGTGACATCGATTGACGCATTGCTCGGGCGTGCACGGCCTGCCCTCGCCGGTGGTGCACGGCCCAATGCCGCCGGACCCTGCTGCGCCACCTGCGCCGCCCGTCCCACCGCCACCGCCCGTGCCTCCTGTGGTGACGATGATGCCTCCGACGCCTCCAGCACCATCGCCGCCGATGCCGCCGCCGCCACCTGTACCGGTGCCACCTGCACCGACACCGCCGCTGCCGCCTGCACCTGTCGTCGCGGTCGTGCCCATCCCTCCGCTGCCGCCCGTTCCCGTACCAGTGCCGGGACAGCTCGGATCCCCTGGACAAATCGGCACTTCAGCGTCCGCTCCAATGGCGCTGAGCATCCCCGTGCGCGAACCGCACGCGACGAGGCCCGCTACCCATGCCACCCACAAGGCCTGCACGAAGACCATCCACAATAGGTGAGGTGCCCGCTCGCCGCCCGAATAAGCACTGCTCGAGACGATTCACGATGAGCCACGCTTCGTATACGCCGACAACGGCTCGCCGGCCGCTTTACCGATCGCGCGACCCGAAGACGGCGTGGTCGATGGAGCCAACACCACCCCAATTTCGACGGTGCGTGCAGAAGGGAGGCAGTCGTCAGCGTGCTCGAATGCTGGCGCGTATGACCGTCGACGGATTTCTGCGCAGAAGGCCCCGCGACGGGCGGAGGGGCCGCATCCTCACTGTCGCGTTATCGCTTGCGTCAGGAAGGAAGTCTCCGTGAGGAGAACAGCGGCCCGCTGGTTTCCGTCCGAAGCTCGCGGAAAAGCCTCCCCACCGAAATCCTCCTCGTTTGCCAGCGTACCGCTAAGATGATCGCTCGAAATGCTGGGCCGCGTAACCGTCGTCGGATGTGGATTGATCGGGGGGTCGCTGGTCAAGTCGCTGCGCGCAAAAAAAGCGGCGCAAGGCATCGGCGCGATCGATCGCGAAGAAGTACTCGTGGCGGCCCGGCCTTACCTCGATCGCGCGGCGACCCCGGGCACGCCCGCCGCCCGAGAGATGGTCGGCGAGAGCGATCTCGTCGTGCTCGCCACGCCGGTGGCGTCGATTGTTGCGGATCTGGCAGGGATTCTCGACGCGATGGGACCCGACGGTGTGGTCACGGATGCCGGCTCGGTGAAGAGGCCCATGTGGGAGGCAGTTCTGCGCCACGAAAAGCGGGCGCGATTCGTCGGTGGGCATCCCATGACAGGGCGCGAGGTGGGGGGCTTCGCGTCGTCGGCGCCCAATCTTTTCGAGCATGCGCACTGGTTCATCGTCGAGGGCCCCAGCGCTGGCCAACGAGTGGCCGACGCGGTCGCGGTGGCGCGCGTCGGCGATCTCGTGGGCGCGCTCGGAGCAGAGCCGGTGGCCATCGACGCCGCGGCCCACGACCGCGCCATGGCGTACGTGTCCCACGCTCCGCAGCTCGTCGCCAGCGCGCTCTACGGTGTGGCGGCGCGCGCGGGGGTGCTCGCCGCGGCGGGATCCGGGTTTCGCGATACGACGCGCATCGCGGGGGGGCCTACGGCGATGTGGCGCGGTATTTTCGATGCCAACCGGCAAGCGATCGCCACCGCTTTGGCGGAAATTCTCGATCCGCTCGTCCGGGCGCGGGACGCGCTCGCCGCCGGTGACGAAGCAGGGCTCGCCGCCGCGCTCAGCCTGCTCGAGGCGGCGCAGTCCGCCAAAAATGCAATGCTTGCCGCCCCGCCCCCCGCGCGCGAAAAGGAGCCATGAACCAGAGCGGTCCGCCCACGGCAGCCACGGTCCTCGACGACCGCTACGAGCTGCAAGACGTCATCGGGCGGGGTGGGCACGGTGTCGTTTATCGCGCGCTCGACCGCGGCTCCGGGACCGACGTGGCCATCAAGTTCCTCCACGACAGCGTGGCCATCGATCCGCAGTACAACATCCGCATGCTGCGCGAAGCGCAGGTGATGGCGGCGCTCTCCGGGACGAGCGCCATCCGCGTTTACGGGCTCAACACCACGCCCGATGGCGCGCTTTATCTGGTCATGGAGCTTTTGGCTGGACATGATTTCGACAGCTACCTGGCCGACCTCGAAGATTCGGGGCGAAGGCTGTCGGTATATCGACTCTTCGAACTGCTCGATCCCATCGTCGATACCCTCGAAGCCGCGCACGTGAGGGGCATCGTTCATCGCGATTTGAAGCCGGGCAATATCTTCGTCCTCGATGCGGGGGGCGCCCGCCTGCTCGATTTCGGTCTGGCCAAAGTGATGGCCGCGGCGCCGCTCACGAGCAGCGGGATGGTCGCAGGCTCGCCGAGCTACATTGCGCCCGAGGTCTGGAAGGGAAACCCCCGCGCGCTCGATCACCGCATCGACATCTATTCGCTCGGAGCCATCGTTTTTCGCGCACTCTCAGGCTCGGTTCCCTTCGGCGGTAGTGATCTCGTCGAGAAGCTCCACCTCGTGACCACCGCCGAACGCCCGAGCTTGCACCAGCTGCGCCCCGACCTATCGCCCGAGGTCGACGACTGGGTCGCCCAGGTGCTCGCCATCGACCCCGAGTTCCGATTTCAAAAAGTGCGGGGCATGTGGAACGCGCTCCGTGGGATCTTGGGCATTCCGCGAAGGTAAACGCCACAGGAGCTGAAACGCCTCGGCATCGGATCCCTTATCCTCTAATTCTCCCCCCGCCGCGGCTCTCGCCGTCGGCACCCCCTCACTTCGTGAGGGGGGCTGGGGGGGAGAAATGACGAGGACAACCTCCCCGGCTGAATAAGCAACCTAGACGGTCAGAACTGCGCGGGGGCGGGCGTGCCAGACTTGTTGAACAGGAACTTGGTGGCGCCCCAGCCGAGGGCGATGAAGAGCGCCGCGAACGCCCACCTGAGGTCGTTCCCGTAGATGGTCGGGAAATGGTTGCTGATCATGAAGAAAATCAGCGGGACGGACATGTACGTGTTGTGCTTGGAGCGGAGACCGGCCAGCGCGGGCGCGCCTTCGGGCGGGGGTGAACCGGCCTTGGCGGCGGCGATGATCTTGCGTTGGTTCGGCCAGATCCGCATCCAGACGTTGGCAGCCATGATGGTACCGAAGATGGAGCCGATGTGGATGAAGAGCGCGCGACCCGACATGATCATGCTGAGACCGAAAGCCGTGGCCGTAATGAGCACGAAGCAGACGGCAATGCCGGCCATCTCGCTCTTGGCCATTTGTTTCCAGAGAATGTCGTAAATGACCCAGGCGACGATGAGGATGCCGAAGCCGGCCCCGGCGGCGAGCCCTTTGTTTTGATCGGGTTCAACCATGGCGCCGCCCATGTGATAGACGGTGCCGAGCATCAGGAAGCCCGACATGAACGTGTACGCCGCGCCCCAGCGGAACCAATAGAGCGCGCGCGGCATCAGCTCCGGGATCACCTTTTTCTTCGAGTCGGCGTCGTAGGTCTTGACCACCTGCGCGTTGACGAAGTTGAAAAACCATAGGTGCCCGATCCACATCACGCCCGCCACGACGTGGATCCAGCGCAAGAAGAGATTGAGAATGTCCATGGGGTCCAGCATCATCGCCTCCAGATCGCGCGCGGCCGCTCCGCGGGCCTCAGGGATTAGGGACTTCGCCGCGGCC
>Ga0190265_10000742_pt1 | contig 21921 bp, 19 predicted proteins | sample Popmic124T_FD_133135 | JGI IMG/M metagenome (GOLD analysis project Ga0190265, IMG submission 133135) | Populus adjacent soil microbial communities from riparian zone of Indian Creek, Utah, USA - 124 T | ecosystem: Environmental > Terrestrial > Soil > Riparian zone | place: USA: Utah | collected...
ACGCGCTCCGCGACGACCTCGGGACGCCGTGGATGGAAGCGGTGCGGTCCAACATCGCCGCGGTGCTCTCCGAGATCGCCCTCGCGACCCGACGACTGCCCGAATGGGCTGCTCCCCGGCGGCTGGAGACGCCGGCCGCCAACCTCCCCGAGGAGAGCTGGCAGTACCCCGAACCCTACGGGCCCGTGCTGGTGCTCTCGCCGTGGAACATCCCGGTGGGGCTGTGCCTCCTGGCCGGTGCTGGTGCGCTCGCCGCCGGCAACCCCATCGCGCTGAAGCCGTCGGAGCTGGCCCCGCTCACGTCCTCGGTGCTCGCGTCGGGCCTGTCGAAGTACGTCGACGACGCCGGCGTGAAGGTCTTCGAGGGCGGTGCCGAGGTGGCCGAGGAGCTCTTGCGACAGCGCTTCGGCCTCATCCACTTCACGGGCAGCCCGCGCGTCGGACGCATCGTCATGGCCGCCGCCGCCCCACACCTCACGCCCGTCGTGCTCGAGCTGGGTGGCAAGGCCCCGGCCTACGTCCACGCCGACGTCGACGTGGCGGCCACCGCCAAGCGCATCGCGTTCGGTCGCCTCTACAACGCCGGCCAGGCGTGCATCGCCGTCGACCACGTCTTCGTCCACGAGGCCGTGCGCGACGATCTCGTCCGCGAGGTGGGCGCCGCCATCGACGCCTTCTACGAGGGCGACCCTTCGACGAGCGCCGACTACGGCCGCATCGTCAACGACGCCCACTTCGACCGACTCACGGGGCTACTCGACGACCGTGCCCACGTCGTCTACGGAGGCCGGCACGACCGGGCCACCCGGTACCTCGAGCCGACGATCGTGCTCGACCCTCCCGCCGACCACGCCCTGCTGCACGAGGAGATCTTCGGGCCGATCCTGCCGATCGTCACCGTCGCGGGACCGGATGACGCCATCGCCCGCATCACCACTCGGCCCGAGCCGTTGAGCGTCTACATCTTCACCGACGACGAAGCCGTCGCCGAGCAGGTGCTCACCGAGACCCGCTCGGGCACGGCCGCCGTCAACAGCGTCCTCACCATCGTCGGCAACCAGGCCCTGCCGTTCGGTGGGGTGGGGGAGAGCGGCATGGGCAGCTACACCGGCGAGGACAGCTTCCGCTGCTTCAGCCACCTCAAGTCCGTCGCCAAGGCGCCCGGCGGACCCGACGACCCATCCCGCCTGCCGCCGTTCGGCGACGTGGCCCGGGACCGTCTGCGACAGCGCCTCGCCGACTCGTGAAGGAGATGCGATGACGACCTTCAAGGACACCGCAGAGCTGTATGCGATCCAGGGTGGCTTCCTCGAGTGGATCACCAAGGACCCAGCGCTGCGCCCGAAGTTCGTCGGCTCCAACACCTCGTTCCTCGTGAGCTACTCCGATCCGTCCGCCCGGATCCTCGTCGACTGCACCCAGGACCCGCCGGTGGTCACCTGTGATCCCCCGACCGACGTCACCGCGGAGATCGGGCTCAGCATGGGGGCGGACGAGGGTCACAAGTTCTGGCAGGGGAAGCTCAACCTCACCTCCGCCATGGCCCGGCGCAAGGTCTCGATCACCGGATCCATGCCCAAGGCCCTCAAGCTCCTTCCAGCGATGCGTCCGGCCTTCGGTCGCTACAAGGTCTTCCTGCGGGACAACGGCCACGAGGACAAGGTCATCGCCTGAGGTGAGCGACCTCCTGGCGGACGTGGACGCCGTCCTCGCCGCCCACGGGCCTGACGACGACCGGGCGCTGCGCGAGGCGCGGTTCGACGCGGGGCTGGCGTTCGTCCACTTCGACGAGGGCGCGGGCGGGCGGGGTCTCGACGTCGCCCTCCAGCCCGAGGTCGAGCGCCGCTTCCTGGCCGCCGGCTGCCTCGACTGGGCGGACCGCAACATCATCGGCCTCGGCATGGCGGCACCCGTGATCCATGAGCTCGGCACACCCGCGCAACGGACGCGGTTCCTGCGTCCGCTCTTCACGGGCGAGGAGGTGTGGTGCCAGCTGTTCTCCGAGCCGGGCGCCGGCTCGGACCTGGCCGGGTTGTCGTCACGCGCCGAGCGCGACGGCGACGAGTGGGTCGTGTCCGGCCAGAAGGTCTGGACCACGCTCGGCCACGTCGCCCGGCGCGGGCTCCTGGTGAGCCGCACCGATCCCGACGTGCCCAAGCATCGGGGCCTCACGTACTTCCTGCTCGACATGCGCAGCCCCGGCGTGGAGGTGCGCCCGCTGCGGCAGATGACCGGCGACGCCGAGTTCAACGAGGTGTACCTCACTGACGTCCGCGTCCCCGAGGCCGACCGGATCGGCGGCGTCGGCGACGGCTGGCGCGTGGCCATGGCGACCCTCATGAACGAGCGGGTGTCGCTCGGCGGCGGGGCCGGCGAGCGGGGGAGCGGCCCGATCGCCGACGCCGTCGCCCTGTTCCGCGCCGCCCGCGCCGAAGGGCGAGCCGGCGCCGCGGTGCAGGACGAGCTGCTCCACCTGTGAGGTCACGCCGAGGCCGCTCGCCTGATGAACCTGCGGGCGGCCGAGCTGAGCGAGCGCGGTCGGCCCGGGCCCGACGGATCGCTCGGCAAGCTGTCGATGGCGGAGCTCAACAAGGCGATCTACGAGCTCTGCATGCGGCTCCTCGGCCCGGAGGGCATGCTCATCGACACCTACGACCTCCACACGCAGCCCGACGACGTGGGCGTCCACGGCGGTGGCGACGCCCGTCGAGCGTTCCTCCGCACCCGCGCCAACTCCATCGAGGGCGGCACCTCGGAGATCCTCCGCAACGTGCTCGGCGAGCGGGTGCTCGGTCTCCCGGGCGAGCCTCGGGCGGACAAGGACCTCCCGTGGCGGGACGTCCCCCGCTAGCAGCTACTCGATGATCGTGATGGCGAACTCGGGGCAGCTGCGCGCGCTCACGCGGGCAGCCTCCTCGAGGTCAGCAGGCACATCGCCGGCGACCTTGAGGACCGCGTAGCCCTCGTCGTCGCAGTCCCAGAGCTCGGGGGCCTTTGCGTAGCAGAGCCCCTGGCCGACACATCGTTGCTGGTTCCACTCGAGTCTCATGTTCGCGTGCCTTTCGGAGAGGGGCCGACTTCGAGGGGGACGGCGTGGGGGCCGCGCACGTGGCCGCGGGTCCACGCCATGGCCGCGGGATCCGTGACCCGGAACGAGGGGACGGCGGCGACGAACTCGTCCAGCGCCACCCGCAGCTCGAGGCGGGCGAGGTTGGAGCCGAGGCAGCGGTGGATGCCGAGCCCGAAGGCGGCGTGGCGGTTCGCCTCGCGGTCGATGACGAACTCGTCGGCCCGCTCGAACACGTCGGGATCGCGGTTGGCCGCCCCGAACGGCACGAGGACACGCTCGCCGGCCCGGATCGGGCAGCCGCCGAGCTCGCCGTCCCGGGTGACGATGCGTCCGACCGACACGGGCGCGTAGGCCCGAAGGAACTCCTCGACGGCCGTGGGCAGGAGCTCCGGCTCGTCGACGAGGCGAGCCAGGTCGCCCGGGTGCGTGCCGAGGTGCCAGAGCGCCGTCCCCAGCGCGCTCCAGGTGGTGTCGATGCCTGCGACCACGAGCAGGTAGGCCATCCCGATCGCCATCTCGTCGTCCAGCGGGACACCGTCCAGCTCGGCGTTGGCCACCGTGGTGAGCACGTCGTCACCGGCGCCACCACGCCGGGCCGCGACCAGGGGCCGCAGGTAGGCCTTCAGGTCGGCGGTGGCCTGCTGGCGGGCGTCCGGGTCCTCGTGGCCGTCGACCATGATCGCCCGCACCCAGCTGCGGAACTGGTCCGCGTCGTCGTCCGGGAGGGCGAGGAGGAGCGCGATGGCCTTCGTGGGGATGTGGCGCGTGTAGGCGTCGGCGGCGTCGAACGTCGAGCGACCGGCGACCGCGGCGAGGAGCTCCTTGCAGTACGCCCGGATGCCGTCCTCGAGCCGGGCGATCGAGCGCGGGCCGAAGCTGGCGAGCAGGATGCGGCGGTGCTCCTGGTGATCCGGCGGGTCGGTGGTGATCGGCGGCGACTTCTTCGTGTTGGTGCCGGGTTCGCGGACGCCGGTCTCCTGGGAGGAGAAGGTGTCGGTGTCGTGGGTGACCTCGTCGATGAGCGCGTGGCTGGTGACGAGCCAACCACCGCCGTAGCGCTCGGTGCGGGCGACCGGGCAGGTGGTGCGGAGGCCGTCCCAGATGGCGAAGGGATCATCGGCCCAGGCCGGGTCGGCGTGGTCCCAGTCCGTCTGCCAATCGGTCACCGGTTCGGTCATGGGTGTCACCTCCCCCTGGGTCGAGACATTAATCCATCAGTGATAGGTTAGTGAAGCGGAACGAGGGGAGGAAGCCGATGGAGACCGACGGGCTCTACTGGGAGCGCGATGACGTGCACTGGCCGGGCCGCCTCTCGCGGTGGTGTGCCGAGCTGATGGTGCGGCGCTACGCGGAGGGCGTCAAGGAGCTGGCCGCCGAACACGGTTGGCTCATCGACGGCATCGCCATCCGAGAGGTCGAGGGCTGCGTGTACTACTCCGTCGTGCCCGTCGGTGGGAAGGCCCGCAAGGCGCCGCCGGCCTTGCTCGTACCGCTCCTCCTCAGGATCGTGCCCGAGATGCGTCGCCGCGTCGCCGCCCTCCGCCGGGACAACGCCAGCGGCTACTGGGAGCGCGCCATCGACGACTGGATCTCGCATCGCGAGCGCGAGCTGATCGAGCAGGCCGACGCACTGCTCACCATCGATCTCGAGGCACTCGACGACGCGGCCCTGGCCGATCTCGCTCGCCGGGCGGTCGACCACGCGGGCGCGTGCATGAAGGAGCACTTCCACTGCCACGGTGCGGGGATCGCGGCGATCTCCACGCTCGGCCGGGAGCTCACCGCAGAGCACGGCTTCACCACCACCGAGTTCGCGGCCCTGCTCACCGGGCTGTCCGACACCACCACGGGCCCCGCCTCGGCCCAGCAGGCGATCGTCGATGCCGTCGTGGCGGCCGGCGCCACCGAGCGGCTGCACGCGGCAACGTCACTCGACGACGTGCGGGCCATCGAGGAGCCGGTGGCCAAGACCCTCGACCACTACCTCGGCACATGGGGCCGACGGGCCATCCGATACCAGGTGTCCTACCCGACCGTCGCGGAGCGGCCCGACTGGGTGCTGGCCTCACTGAAGGCCCAGGCCAGCCGGGGCGTGGACGGGGTGGGCCGCGAGCTGGCCCACGCCCTCACGCGCGCCGCGGCGGCTGAGCGCATCGTGGCCGCGCTGGGCGACACCGCCGAGACGCGTCGCCGGATCGCACTTGCCCAGAAGGCGGCGCCGCTCCGCGAGGGCAACGAGACGGCGACCGTGGCCCTACCGGTCGCGGCTGTCCGGCGCATCGCCCAGGAGGTCGGTCGTCGACTCGTGGACAGGGGTTCGCTCGCCGACGTCGACCATGCGTTCGACCTCGAGATCCCGGAGGCCCTCGCCACCCTGTGCGGCGACCCGTCGGCGCCCGCGGATCCCGCCGGCCTGGCCGCGGCGCGCCACCGCGACCGCACGACCGACCGCCCCGAGCCTCCCCGCACCTTCGGCAGCCCGATCCCTCCACCCGACCTCAGCGCCTTCCCGGCCGATGTCGCCGCGACGATGGGGGCACTCCTGTGGCTGGTGCAGAAGGCCGGCGTATCGGAAGCCGGCGACGACGGCGACGCCAAGGCGTTGGCCAACCGTTCGGTGTCGGGCGACGTGGAGGGCATCGGCGCCTCGCCCGGGATCTACGAAGGACCGGTGCGCGTCATCCGCGGCGAGCACGACTTCGACAAGCTCGAGGACGGCGATGTCCTCGTCTGCCCGATCACCTCACCGATCTGGTCGATGCTGTTCCCCCAGGTCGGCGCGCTCGTGTGCGACCAGGGCGGGCCGATGAGCCATCCGGCCATCATCGCCAGGGAGTTCGGGATCCCCGCCGTGCTGTCCACCGGGTCGGCGACGACGACGTTCCGCGACGGCGAGCGCGTGCGCGTCGACGGCGACAACGGCGTCGTGGTGCGGGCAGGAGCCACAGCCTGATGCGAGCCGCCATCCTGGCCGAAGCGCCGGGTGCGCTCGTCGTCGACGACGTGACCCTCGACGCGCCCCGGCCGGACGAGGTGCTCGTCAGCGTCGCTGCCTGCGGGCTGTGCCACAGCGACGTCCACATCCTCGACGCCCACCTGCCGGCCCCGTTGCCCACGGTCCTCGGCCACGAGTGCGCCGGCGTGGTCGAGGCCGTGGGCGCCGACGTCGTCACCGTGCGGCCGGGCGACCACGTGGTCACGTGCACCGCCCAGTTCTGCGGCGCGTGCCGGATGTGCCAGGGCGGTGAGACCTGGCTGTGCGAGCGTCGGCGCGCCATCGGTCGCACCCCGGAGCAACCGCCCATGCACTGGGGTGAGCGCCCGCTCAACGCCCTGGGCTCACTCGGTGGGTTGGCGGAGGCGATGCTGGTCCACCAGAACGCGCTCGTGGCCATCCCGCCCGAGGTGCCGCTCGACCGCGCCGCCCTGCTCGGGTGCGCCGTGCTCACGGGCGTCGGGTCCGTCGTGAACGGGGCGCGGGTGCGACCCGGCGAGACCGTGGCCGTGATCGGCTGCGGCGGGGTGGGCCTCAACGTCGTGCAAGGCGCCCGCCTCGCCGGTGCCGAGCGGATCATCGCGGTGGATCGGCAGCCGGCCAAGCTCGAGCTGGCCCGGACGTTCGGCGCCACCGACGTCGTGGATGCCGGCGCCGTCGATGCGGTGGCAGCCGTGGTGGAGCTCACCGGGGGAGGGGTGGACCACGCGTTCGAGGTCGTCGGCCTGCCCGCGACCGTCGCCCAGGCCTTCGACATGGCCCGTCCGGGACGCACGGCGTACGTCGTGGGAGTGCCGGCCATGGGAGTGGACATCGAGATCCCCGGAGGTCCGCTCGTGTTCCGGTCGAAAGGCCTGCGCGGGCTGATCATGGGGTCGAGCCGCTTCACGGAGGACATCCCGATGCTGGCCCGGCTGTACCTCCAGGGCCGGCTCGAGCTCGATGCCCTGGTGGCCGAGCGGATCGGGCTCGACGAGGTGAACGCCGGCTACGACACGCTCAGGACGGGCACCTCGGCCCGGTCCGTCGTCACCTTCGACTGATCCCTACCGGACGTCACCACGAGGCCGATGACCCACACCGCGATGGCCGCGAGGCCGAGGCTGGCGATGGCCGCTGCGTGCGTCCACACCATGCCCAGCTCGGTGTTGAGGGTGAGCCAGATGGGCCAGGCGGTTGCCGCGTTGGCCATGCCGTCGGCCATCGGGACGAGCGGGATGAGCAGCAGGAGCTTGGGTCCGTCGCCGAGGATGGGACGCAGCTTCAGCACCAGCGCGCCGACCATCAAGGGCATCACCGCGTTGACCCAGCCCCACCAGAACGGGAGGCCCCACGGGTTGAACGGCTGGTCGCCGTAGTAGCGGTACGTGTCGGCGAGCACGCCCGGCGACTCGATGACGATGTCGCACACCGCGAACGCCACCCACAGCTGGAACAACGCCCGCATGTCAACTCCCCGGGCGAAGCGACGGTAGGCGAGGTAGCCCTGCCCGCCGACGAACCAGCAGTAGACGAAGGCGACGAACAGCGGGATGGGACGGTCGAAGACCTCGAACGCGATCCACTGGTTCTCACGGGGGAACCACACGAGCCCCATCACGTCGACGATCGGCTCGAAGAGCATCGCGATGGCACCGCCGCCGATGCAGATGAGCATCAGGGGATCGCGGTCCCGCACGAGCATGCGGACCGCGAACACGACCATGGCGCCGAGCGGGGCGAAGATGAACAGGGTGAAGAGGGCCTGGGCCGTCTCCGGCATCACCATCTCGACGGGCGGCTGAGGCAAGGCAGCAAGCACAGTCAAACCATACGGCGTTTGGAAAGAATGGTCAATCAAGGTATCCTGGCGATGTGGCTGCGCCAGGGGGAGGGCTGTCCGGTCGGGTGGCCGTCGTCACCGGAGCCAGCCGGGGCATCGGCGCCGCCACGGCCGCGCAGCTCGCCGCCGACGGAGCCGCTGTGGTGCTGGCGGCGCGCTCCGTCGGCGACCTCGAGGGCGTGGCCGGCGGGATCCGGGCGGCGGGCGGCGACGCTCTTGTGGTGCGCGCCGACGCCACCGTCCTCGCCGACCTCGATGCTGTGGTGGCGGCGACTGAGGAGGCCTTCGGTCGCCTCGACATCCTGGTCAACAACGCGGGCGTGCTCCCGACGGCCGCGCGGAGCGAGCGCATGACGGTGGAGGACTGGCAGCAGGCCTTCGACCTCAACCTCACCGGCCCGTGGTACCTCGCCTGCCGGGCCAAGGAGCTGATGGCCGCAGGGGGTGCCGGCGGGGTGGTCGTGAACGTCACGAGCACCGCGTCGCTCTACCCGTCGGTGGGGTTCTCGGCCTACAACGCGTCCAAGGCCGGCCTGACGATGCTCACGAAGACGCTGGCCCTCGAGTGGGCGCGCGACCAGATCCGGGTGGTCGGCGTGGCCCCGGGCAAGGTCGACACCGTGCTGGTGCAGCCGATCCTCGAGTTCAGCGAGGCCCACGACAGGCCGCTCAACCCGCTCGGGCGCATCGGGAAGCCGGAGGAGGTGGCCGACCTCATCGCGTTCCTCGTGAGCGATCGAGCCGGGTACATGACCGGCAGCATCGTGACGATCGACGGCGGCGAGGTCCTCGATCCGTAAACCGAACAGTGTTTGACAAACCGGCGTTCGGCTGGTGGACTCGCGACGGAAGGCTCGGACCCTTCTCGAGGAGCAAGATGTGACGATCAACGCCGAGGACATCCACCAGTTCAGCGCCGCCGACGAGAGCCGTCATCGCGTCAGCGAGGATCCGTGGTGGCAGGAGAGCATCGCGTTCCACTGGTACGACGCCGCGGCGCGCGTCGGCGGTGTGCATCGGATCGGTCACGAGCCCGGACAGGACGGCGGGGTGATCGCGCACCACCACGGTGTGCTCGACCGGCACAACCGGTGGCGGCAGGGCGAACGGCGGCCGATGGCCGCCGAGCTCGACGCTGCCTGGTTCGGTGACGCAGCCGCGAGCTGGACGGTGGTCGACGATCACCCCCGGCTCCGGATCGACACGCCGGAGTGTGGCCTCGACCTCGTGGTCGACAACCTCTACCCGCTGACCGATTTCTTCCCGAAGGGGAACAAGGCGCTCAACGACGAGTTCGCGGCCCACCACTATGAGACCTCCGGCCGGGTGCGGGGCACCGCGCGCGTCGGCGACCGCGAGTACGAGATCGACGGGTTCAGCCACCGCGACCACAGCTGGGGCGTGCGCCTGTGGAAGGACGCCATCGCCTCGCACCGATGGATCAGCGGGGTGATCGACGACGACCTCGCGTTCGGTTCGGTCATCTGGAACGCGCCCGACGGCTCCCTCGCCCGCGGCGGCTACATCGTGCGTGACGGCGAGGTCCTCATGGCCGACAGCACCGACGTGGTGACCTGGCTCGAGGTGGACGGGATGACGCATCGGGGCGGCGAGCTCCTCCTGACGTTCGGCGACGAGGAGCTCCGGTTCACGTGCCACCGGGTCGACGGGTGGCTCAACGAGCACCACGGCGTGGCCTGGGTGGACATGCTGTGCGAGGTGTCCCACGACGGCCGCTCCGGCTACTGCGACTTCGAGATCTCCAACAACGCCCGCCTGGGGACGGCCCCGGTGCGGCTCGTGCTGGCGGCCGCGTCCACCGACGGCCTGTCCCCCCGGGGCTGAGCACGGTGACCGGCGATCCGCTCCACCAGGGCTCCGCTCCCGACACGCTGTGGACCGTGACCAACACGGCCGAGGCCCTTCCGGGGGTGCTCACCCCGTTGGCGTGGACGTTCTGGAACGAGCCCTGCGAGCTCGGCATGCGGATGGCCTTCCACCGGCTCGGGGTGCTGCCGCGCAGCGCGGTGCGGTTCGGCGCCACCCCGGACGAGCGCTTCTCCGCCGCGTTCTGCGGGCGCTACGCCGCCAACGTCGAGGCCCTGCGTTCGATGGCCGACGCCATGCCGGGCACATCCGCCAACGCGATGGAGGAGCAGCTCCTCGGAAGGGTGCGGCCGGGCGTGGTCAACCGGCCGAAGCGAGGCCGGTACGCGATCGTCGCCGTTGCCCTCCCTCGAGCCGCCCGGGCGCTGCCCAAGCAGCTGGCTCGGCTGCGGACCGACACGGACGCCTGGTGGCGGCTGTCCGTGGCCGAGCTCGCCACGGCGGATGCCGACCGGGCCCAGCTGCTGCTGCGGGAGGCGGCCGACCGGTTCTCGGCCGTGATGGACCCGCACTCCGTGTCCACGATGCTCTGCCAAGCCCTCTACGAGCAGGTGGGGAAGCTCGCGGAGAAGGCGGGTCGCCCGGAGCTGACGGGCGACGTGGTGACCGGCGGCGACGTGGAGGAGGCGCGCGTGGTCGCCGACCTCTGGGAGGTCGCCCACGGCGCCCAACCGATGGACTGGTTCCTCGAGCGGCACGGCTATCACGGCCCCAACGAAGGCCAGGTGTCGAGCCGGTCGTGGCGGGAGGACCCCGGTCCGCTGCTCACCCAGCTCGACGCGCTGCGCTCGATGTCAGTCGACGACGCACCGATGGCACTCGCCCGGCGGCGGGACGGCGTGCGCGCCGCCTCCCTGGCCGCGCTCCTGGACGCCTTGCCGGCGAGCCGTCGGCCGTCGGCTCGTCTCGTGCTCCGCCTGGCCGCGAGGTACGTGCCCCTGCGGGAGGTGGGCAAGGCCACGTTCCTGCAGTGCATCGATGTCGGCCGAGCCGCCGCCCGTCGCCTGGGAGACCTGTTGGCCGCGGACGGCACGCTCGCGCGATCTGATGACGTCCAGCTCCTGACCGTCGCCGAGCTCACCGGCGGGCTCCCGGCGGATGTCCGCGCCCTGGTGGACGAGCGGGTCGAGCAGCGTCGCGTGCACCTCGGCCGTCGGCTCCCGGACTCGTGGGTCGGAGAGCCCGAGCCCCTTCCCGTCGACGTCGACGCGGTTGCCGTCGACGGTGACCACCTCGCCGGGCTCGGTGTGAGCCCCGGCGTCTACGAAGGGGTCGCGCGCGTCGTGCGCGACCCAGGCGACGCGTCGCTCGAACCGGGCGAGGTCCTCGTGTGCGAGACCACGGATCCCAGCTGGGCGTCGCTCATGTTCATCGCCGGAGCGCTCGTCATCGACATCGGTGGCGCGGTGAGCCACGGGGCGATCGTGGCCAGGGAGCTCGGCGTGCCGTGCGTCGTCGGGCTCCACCATGCGACCGGCTGGTTGGCCACCGGCGATCTCGTGCGCGTCGACGGCACGGCCGGCACGGTCACCCGCACGAAGCAGGCCGTCGTCCGGTGACGGGCCGCTCCGCCCTCGTCGTCGGAGCGGGGGCGGCAGGGGTGTCCGCGGCCTTCCGACTGCAAGAGGCTGGGTTCGTCGTGCGGGTCCTCGAGGCCGGAGGTGCGGTCGGGGGACGGTGCCGCACCGTCGAGCAGGGGGGCTACCGGTTCGACACCGGCGCCGGTGCACTGCCCGACACCTACGACGCCGTGCGCCGTCTGATCGACGCCACCGGGATGAGCGGCGAGATCGAGCGACGAGGCGCCGTCATCGGCACGCTCGCCGACGGACGGGTCCACCGCATCGACCGACGGCGGCCGCAGTCGTTCCTCTCCGCCCGGCAGCTGTCGGGGCGGAGCAAGCTCCAGCTGTGGAGGTTCGGCGTCGATCTGGGTCGCATGTACCGGTCGCTCAACGACGACGACCTGTCGACGGCGGCGCGCTTCGACGTCGAGTCCGTGCGGGAGTGGAGCGACCGCCGCAGCCTGCGTGACGACCTGCGGGAGCGGTTCGTGGCCGCGCTGTGCCGGGCGCTGTTCCTCGTCGAGCCGGAGGAGACCTCGGTCGTCGACCTCTTCGGCGCCGCCAAGTCCCTGCTGGTCGCCGGCCACCTGCTCGCCCACCCCGCCGGCGTCGGCGCCGTCGTCGAGCGCGCCGCCGCGAGCCTCGATGTGGCCCTCGGCGCCCGAGTGGTGTCGGTGGTGCACGTCCCACAGGGCGGAGCCCGGGTGCGTTGGATCGATGCCAGCGGGATCGAGCAGGTCGAGGACGTCGACGCGTGCGTGGTCGCCGTGCCCGCCACGCACGTGACCGGGTTGTTGGGCGACCTCGACGACGACCGCCGCCGCTACCTGGACGGCCTCCACCACTCGAGGTCCCTGGTGGTGCAGCTGGGGGTCCGCCGGGCACCGGACGAGCCCTCCTCGATGGTGCTGATCCCCCGCGACCTGGAGCCCGGGCTGCCCGTCGTCGGGCTCGGTCACAACCTCGCGCCCGGGCGGGCACCAGCGGGCAGTGGGGTGCTCACCGCGTTCTTCATGACCGATTGGAGCAAGGACCGCTGGGACCACGCCGACGACGAGCTCGTCGGCACCACGTGCGACCTGATCGATCGTCTGCTTCCGGGCTGGGCCGACGACGTCGAGACGTCCCTGGTCACGCGCTGGGATCCTGCGCTCGTCGCCTCCCGTCCCGGCACGTACCGCGACCTCGCCGCCTTCCAGGCTCGCTGCGACCCAGCGGACCCGATCCAGCTGGCCGGCGACTACCTCGCCCGATCCAGCGTCAACGCAGCCGTCCGCTCCGGCGAGCTGGCCGCGAAGCGCCTCGCCCAGCGCTGAGCGGGCTCACGGGGACTCGTCACCGAGGTAGCCGCCGCGCGCGCCGTCCAAGAAGTCGCCCCGCCGTTCGGCGGCCTTCCCGAGCAGGTTCAGCTCGTACGTGTAGCTGAGCTCCACCCGGTACCGCGCCCGGAGGTCGTCGCTGCCCGAGGAGGCGTTGAGCGAGAGCTTCAGGCGGCGCACCACCTCGGGCGACTTGGCGGCGATGTGCTCGGCCAGCTCCATGGCCGTGTCCCGCACCTTGTCGGTGTCGACGAGCCGGTAGACGCTGCCGTGGGCGTGGAGCTCGGCCGCATCGACGGGGTCCGCGGTGAGCATGGCTGCTCGCAGGCGTTTGGCGGGGAGGAGGCCGTGCGCCTGGGCGCCGCCGCTGGTCGCGCCGTTGTCGACCTCGGCGAGGACGAACGACGTGCCGTGGGCTGCCACCAGGATGTCCGCGGTGCCCGCGAGCAGCACGCCGACGCCGATGCAGTACCCGTGCACGGCCACGATCACCGGTGCGACGCACTCTGCGATCGCGAGGCTCGCCTCCTGGGACCCGCTGGCCTGGCCGAGGATCCCCTCGAAGCCGGGCAGGCCCTGCACCTCCTTCAGGTCGCCGCCGCCGCAGAACCCCTTGCCGTCGGCGCGGAGCACCACGGCTCGGACCGTCGGCCGGTCGGCCACGCCGCGCAACAGCGCGGCGAGAGCGTGCAGATCGCCGATGGTGAGGGCGTTCACGGGCGGGTGCTCGAGGACGAGCTCGAGGACGCCGCTGTCGTGGATGTGTTCGTGGATGGCCATCGGTCCCCCTGGTTGCGGAGTAAACCATACAGCATTAGGTTTATTGCGTCGCCAACGGAAACGGGGGAGTGCCATGGGAGTCCACCACCTGGCGGTGGCCGTCAAGGACGTGGCGAAGGCCCACGAGTTCTACACCGAGGCAATGGGGTTCGAGCTGGCCAAGGTGGTCAAGCGCCAGACCCCCGAAGGGGGCTGGACGAAGCACATCTTCTACGACATCGGGGACGGCACGCTGTTCGCCATCTGGGACCTCCGCGGCATCGAGGGCGTGGTGATCGAGGCCGATGCTTGGGAGGGCGGGATGTCCACTGGCGCCGGCCTTCCGTATTGGGTCAACCACGTCGCCTTCCAGGTCCCCGATCGAGCGGCGCTCGACGCGAAGAAGCAGCGCTGGCTCGACTACGGGAAGAACGTGGTCGAGGTCGACCACGAGTTCATCGTCAGCATCTACACGAAGGACCCCGAGGGCACCCTGGTCGAGTGGACCATGGCCACCCGAGCACTGACCGCCGATGATCGGAAGGAGGCCGAGCGCCTCCTCGCCGACGACACGCCGGCCACCGAGCCCGACTACGAGGGTGTCATCACCAAGTCGCCGAAGCGCGCGCTGACGGTCTGAGCGTGCAGCGGGTGGACGCAGCCGGGCCCGTCGGCCTCGTGACGTGGGACTACTGGCTCAACCAGTGGCCAGTGGTGCCCGTTGCGCTCACCCGGGCCAACGCCGCCGACGGCTACCCGAAGGCGCTCACGCCCCTCAGCCAGGACCTCGTGCTCCGGTTCGAGGAGGCGGGCGCCCGGCGCTTCTACTTCGAGTCGCTGAAGGCGCTGCGGGCCGGTGACTGCCCCGCGCCCTTCATGCAGGCGTACTACGGGCTCGTGTACCTCAACGCCGACCAGATGGGCGACCTCGGCGATGCCATGCCCGGCTCCACTCGCTTCGGGATGTTCCAGACGATCCTCGGCCTGGAGCCGGACCCCGGCTTCGTGCTGCCGACAGCGACGCTCGGCCAGCGCCTGTCGGACGCCCGCGCCGGAGCGCGGGTCGGCCCGCGGGTTCTGCGTCTCGCGTCGAGGGCCAAGGCCCGGATCGAATCGCAGATCGCGGCGATCGAGGAGGTCCGCCCTGCCAACCCGGACACGGTGACCCGGGAGGAGGCGGGCCAGTGGCTGGCCCGCCTCGAGGGGCTCCAGGTGCCGGCGTGGGAGACGCTCATGATCGGCGCCGCGATCGCCATGGCGTTCTTCGAGTCGGCCGAGAAGGTGGTGAGCCGGTTCGCCGGTGGCGATGGCCGCGACCTCACGAACCGACTCCACGTCGGCTTGGGCGGCAACGAGAGCGCCGAGTCGGGCCTGGCCATCCGCGCGCTGGCCGCGCTGGCCCGGACGCGGCCCGCCACCCTCGCGGCGCTGGAGTGCCACGACCCGGTGGCGATCGTGGCGGCCACCGATTCGGATTTCGCCGCTGAGCTGCAGCGGGTCATCGTCCGCTTCGGCCACCGCGCTCCGGCTGAGCTCGAGCTCTCCAACCCGAGCTGGCGGGCGGATCCCGGCCAGCTCCTCGACGTCGTCCGCATCGAGCTGCAGCGGGCCGCGCCGACCGACGCGGCCAACGCGATCCGCACCGATGCCGAGGCGGAGCTGGCCAGCCGGGTGAAGGGGATCAAGGCGAAGGTGGTGGGCGCGGTCCTGCGGCGCAGCCGGGATCTGATGGCGGTGCGCGAGAACGCCAAGGTGCCGATCGTTCGGGTGTTCGACGAGACGCGCCGCCTCCTCGCCGCCGTCGCTCCGGGGCTCGTGTCCGACGGCGTCCTGCCTGACGTCGGCGCCGTCACCCTGCTGCGCTACGACGAGCTGTGCTCGGTGCTGGCCGGCGGCAACGGCCCGGGCGTCGGCGAGCTCGGGCGGCGCCGGTCGGAGCACGATCGCTGCCTCGCACTGGACCTCCCGGAGCTCGTGCTCGCTGACGCGTCCGGCCTGCACCCCCTCGACGACGGATTCATGCGTGCGCGGGGCCTCCTGCCTCCGGCGCGTGTCGACCTGTCGGCGGATCGCCTGGTGGGCATCGGGGCCAGCCCGGGCCAGCTCACGGGCACGGCTCGTGTCCTGCTCGATCCGTTCGAGGACTTCGAGCCGGGCGACGTCCTGTTCGCCAAGACGGTCGACCCGGGATGGGCTCCGGTGCTCTCCTGCGCCGGAGCTGTGGTCCTCGACATGGGCGGCCTGATGTCGCATGGAGCGGTGGTGGCGCGCGAGCTCGGGATCCCGTGTGTGGTCAACGTGAAGTCGGGCACCGCCGTCGCGCAGACCGGCAACAAGGTCACGGTCGACGGCTCCGCCGGCGAGGTCCACCTCGCGTAGAGGGAGAATCCAGCAGTGGTAGATTTCCGCCGTGGCTAGGCCCAAGGTTCCGCTGGTCTCGAAGCGAGCGACGCTCGAGGCCGGCCTGCGCATCGCCGACGAGGAGGGGCTCAGCGCCCTCACGATCCGGCGCCTGGCCACCGAGCTGAACATCAACGGCGCATCGCTGTACCACCACTTCCACAACAAGGACGAGATCCTCGCGGGCGTCGCGGCGCTGGCCCTGGAGGATGTGCGCACCCCCTCGGGGGCGAGCCAGGACTGGCGGTCGTGGCTCTTGCAGAACAGCGAGGCGTTCCGCGGCGCGCTGCTCGCGCATCCGAGCCTGATCCCGGTGCTCGTGCGCCGGCATCCCCTGCGCATCGGCATCAAGGAGCACAACGCGACGGCTTCGCTGCTCGCCGTCCAGGGCGTGCCCGCGGGGCTGGTGCTGCCGTTGCTCGAGACGCTCGAGGCCATCGCGCTGGGCAGCGTGATGTACAGCTCCGCGGTCGAGTCCGACGACCACGCCGAGGAGTGGCGGCAGGAGTACCCGCACCTGTACCACCTCGCGTCGCAGACCGAGCTCGACCACGACGCGACGTTCACCCTGGTGTGCCGCTCGGTGATCGACGCGTTCGCGGCGCTGGCCGAGAGCCCCAATGGCGCCGCGCCGTCGGTGGCCAAGCGCAAGGCCCGCCGATCGTCGAGGTGACGGTCAGGCTCCGAGGGCGAGCAGAGCGGCGTTGACGATGGCGTCGGGCTCGAGGTGGAAGATCCGGTAGAGGTCCTGGATGGTGCCCGACTGGCCGAACCGGTCGACGCCGAGCGGGACCACCGGCGAGCCGTGCACCGATCCGAGCCAGGCCATCGCGTGTGACGCCGCGTCGTGCACGGTGACGATCGGCGTGCCGGGTTCGAGCAGCCGCCACACGTGGGGGAGTCGCGGCATCGCGGTGACGTCACCGATCCGCGCGCGGCGGTTCTCGGTCCAACCTGCGTAGAGGCGGTCGAGGGAGGTGACGTCGACGACGACGGCGGCGATCCCCTCCTCGCCGAGCGCGTCTGCGGCCTGGAGGACCTCGGGGAGCAGGGGCCCGGAGCCGGCCAGGAGGATCCGGGGTCGTCCGTCGGGCTCCGGGTCGCGGATGCGGTAGCCGCCGGCGATCACGGCGGCTCGGAGGGGCTCCTCGCCGAGTCGCACCCTCGCCTCCTCGAACGGGTGCTGATCGATGGGACGGGTCGAGAGCCGGAGGTAGAGCGACTCCGCCGGGCGGTCCAGGTCGGCCACCCGGGCGAGCCCGTCGCACAGGAGCCAGTCGAGCGCGACGGCGTACGCCGGCTCGGCGAACGTCACCCCCGGCAGCTCGAGCCCGATCGACGCGGTGACGGATGACTGGTGCGCACCACCTTCGGGCGCCAGGGTCACGCCACTCGGGGTGCCGGCGACCACGAACCGAGCGCCGTTGTAGAGGGCGTAGATGAAGGCGTCGAGGCCGCGGCAGACGAACGGGTCGTACACCGTGCCGACCGGCAGCAGGACCTCGTCGGACAGGTCCCACGCGAGGCCGAGCTGGCCGAGGAGCGAGAAGAGGTTCATCTCGCTGATCCCGAGCTCGATGTGGCGGCCGGACGGCGACTGCTCCCACTTGAGGACGCTCGTCCCCGCGGAGCGATCCGGGAGCGCCTCCGGCGCGAACACGCCGACCTTGTTGATCCACCCGCCGAGGTTCGTCGAGACCGACACGTCGGGGGCGAGGGTGACGATCCGCTCCCCCGCGTCCGTGCGGGCCAGGTTCGACAGGACCCGCCCGAAGGACTCCTGGGTGGACGTCCCCTTGCCGCTCGCGATCGTGCCGAGCGCCGAGGTGGGGAGCGTCACGGGTCGCGGCGGGTCGATGGGCCCGCGATCGAGACGTGCTCGGGTGGCGGCGCACAGGCGGCCGGCCTCGGACGTCGGGTCGAACCGGTCCCACTCGTTCGCGGTGGTCACGCCGCTGGCGACGCGGAGGTCGTCGATCTGGGTGGAGGACAGCTGGGCGGAGTGGTTGAGGGGGTCGCCGGCGAAGGGCAGGCCCCATCCCTTCATCGTGTAGGCGAAGAGGACGGTGGGCCGGGTCGGGTCCCGGTCGGCCTCGGCCAGCGCATCGAGGATGGCCCCGACGTCGTGGCCGCCGAGGTCGCCCAACAGGGATCGCAGGTCGGCGTCGTCGTAGCGGTCGAGAGCTTGACGCAGGTCGCCGTCACCCAGGCACACGGCCTCCCGCACGGCCTCGGGCGGTAGGCCGAAGATGGCCTGGTACTCGTCATTGGGCATCTCGTCGATCCGTCGCCGGAGGAGCTCGCCGCCGTGCGCCGCGAACGCCGCCTCGAGCCGGCGCCCGTACTTCGCCTCGATCACGAGCCACCCGACGTCGGCGAAGGCCCGTTCGAGCGAGTGCACCTTGATGCCCGGGACCACGCGATCCAGGCTCTGCCGGTTGAGATCGACGATCCAGAGCACGTTCCCGAGCCCCGCCGTGGCGGGGTCGAGGAGGGCCTCCCAGATGTTCCCCTCGTCGAGCTCGGCATCGCCGAGGAGCGCGATGAAGCGGGACGACGGCTTGGCTCCGAAGTGGGCGTCGACGTAGCGCCGCGTCGCGGCGGCGAAGAGCGGAGCGGTGGCCCCCAGACCGACGGACCCCGTCGAGAAGTCGACCGGGTCGGTGTCCTTCGTGCGCGACGGGTAGGCCTGCAGCCCGCCCAGGCTCCTCAGGGTGGTGAGCTGCTCGGCCTCGAGGTGGCCGAGCAGGTAGTTGATGGCATGCAGGACCGGTGAGGCGTGGGGCTTCACGCTCACTCGGTCGTGCGGCGCGAGGTGCGAGAACCAGAGCGCGGTCATGAGCGACACCATCGAGGCGCTCGATGCCTGGTGGCCGCCCACCTTGATGCCATCGGGGTTCGACCGATCGTGGTTGGCGGCATCGACGATGCGCGTGGCCAGCCAGAGGACCCGCTGGGCCACCTCGTCGAGGAGCTCGATCGACGTCTGCTGCTCAGGCTGGGTCGCTAGAACCATACAGCGTTAGGTTACCGCAGACCGCGGGCTCGGGCTAGCCGAAGAGGTCGCGGGCACGCAGCCAGTCGTCGATGACCCCGCCTGCTTCGGCAAGGTGGCGGCGACCGTCCGGACCACTGAAGTAGTGGTTGGCCCCCACGATCTCGGCCCGCTCCTTGTCGTCCGCGCCGAGGGCCTCGAAGATGGCGTCGGCGTGGCTCGGCGGGCACGCGTCGTCGGCGCTCGCGGTGATGACCTTGGTCGGCACCAGGATCCTCGGGCCCGCGTCGACGGCGTCCACCCGCGCGTGGTCGAGGCTCCATTGGGACAGCCAGCTGCGGGTGGTGGTGAACCGCGCGAGCGCGACAGCGCTGTTGTTCGCCACCCGCGGATCGCCCAGGTAGGACCAGCCGGGTCGGCGGTCGTTGGGATCCACGGCGGGGTCGAGCCAGCGCGGGTCGGCCATCGTGCCGTGGACCAGGAAGCACCGCTCCTCGTGCTCCCGCCCGGTCGATCGGAGCTCGTCGAGGGCGGCCTTCGCCCAGGTGGTGATGCGTCGGTTCCGGGTCCGCTGGGCAGCCCGGTAGGTCGCGACGAACCCTGCGTCGTACGGCGGCTGGTTGGGGTTGCCGGGGTCATAGAGGTCGAGCTCCCGCTCACGCTTGTCCGGATCGAGCTCGTCGACGATCGATGCATCGAGCAGGTCGGTGAGGAGGTGGTGCCGGCTCCGGTGCGTGGCGATGAGCAGCACCCCATCGGCCGGAAGGAGCTCGGTGTCGGCGAGCGGTGTCGGTTCGCCCGCCGCTGTCTCGGTGATCGTCCGACGCGTCGCCTCGGCCTGGTAGCTGGCCATAACGGAGCCACCGCCGCTCCAGCCCACCAGCACGATCCGCTCGTAGCCCAGGCGCTCCTTGGCGTCGCGGACGCAGGCGCCGAGATCGAGCAGCACGCTCTCCATCTGGAGCGCGGCATCCCCGTTCGGATAGCGGGTCGCGCAGGCCAGGACGTGATGGCCCGACCGGGCCAGGTTGGAGAACATCGGGAGGTAGCCGGGTGATCCGATGGGGTGCATCGCCACCATCGCGGTCCGGCTCGGCACCTCGCTGCGCAGGAGCTGGGCCTGGAGCACGATGGCATCGTCGACCGATCCGTACACGTCCTTCCGCGCCTGCTGCTCCCGGTGGACGATCAGGTACGGGGTGCGGGTGTAGTCGGCCACAGGCCCTCCCTGGAAGCGACGGTTGCGTGCGGCTACCATACAGTGTTGGATTAAGGCAGGCCGTCGAGGACGGCAACCAGGGGGAGTGGATGGCGATCACCCAGGGAGGGGCGACGACGGCACCGGGCCGCGGACCTCGATCGGGCGAGCGCGCCATCGTCGTGGGTGCCGGGATCGCCGGCATGAGCGCGGCCTTCCGCCTGCACCAGCAGGGCTTCGACGTGACCGTGCTGGAGGCGGAGGCCGACATCGGCGGTCGGATGAGCAGCATCGACCAGGACGGCTTCACGATGAACCGAGCCGCCAACATCCTGCCGGCGTCCTACAAGGCCATCCGGGGCCTGGCGGACGATGTCGGCCTTGGTGGCCAGCTGGGGCGCATGGACGGCGCCATCGCCACGCTCCGCGACGGTCGCATCCGCCGGCTCCGGTCCGACCACCTCGTGCGCGACGGGATCCGCACCGACCTCCTGTCCTGGCGGAGCAAGCTGAAGGCGCGACGGCTTCTCGTGGACGCGCTCCGGATGCGGAGGTCGCTCAGCTACGAGAACCTCGGCCTCGCCGCGCGGTTCGACGTGGAGACTGCGGCGGCCTACTGCGACCGGCGCCTCAACGAGGAGCTCCGCGAGTACCTCGTCGATCCCGTGCTGCGGGCCCTGTTCGGCGCCGACGCCGATCGCGTGTCGGTCGTCGACTTCTTCTTCGCGGCGGTGAACTTCATCGGCTCCGGCTTCATGCAGTACCCCGGAGGGATCGACTTCCTCGTGCGCGCGCTGGCCGAGCACGTCGACGTGCGCGTCGGCGCCCGTGCCACCGAGGTGCGCCACGACGGCAGGACCGTCACCGTCCAGTGGGAGCAGGCCGGCCAGGAGCACACGGAGGCCTGCGCCGCCTGCGTCATCGCCGTGGTCGGCCCGGCCGTGGCCCCGCTCTACCCGCAGCTCGACAGCACGCAGCGCCGGATCCTCACCGAGGAGCTCGACTACGCGTCGCTGTTCAACGCCCACCTCGGCCTGGCGAGCGTTCCCGACGAGCGGGCGCTCATCGTGCAGGTGCCGCGGCGTGAGGATGCGGGCCTCTGCGTGGTGACCTTCGACCACAACAGCAGTCCCAGCCTCGTCCCACCGGGGAAGGGCAAGCTGTCGGCCTACTGGCTCAGCTCGTGGTGTGAGGAGCGGTTCGACTGGACCGACGAGGCGCTCTTCGAGGAGATGTTCCCGGCGATCGACAAGGTGGTGCCAGGCGTGCGCTCGATGGTCGAGACCACCCGCATCGATCGTTGGCGGCCGGCGGTGCTGATGAGCCGGCCGGGCACCTACTCAGCGGTCGCCGAGCTGGTCCGGTGCATCGACCCCGAGTCGCCCGTCCAGCTCGCCGGTGACTACCTGAGCGCGTCGTCCACGAACGGGTGCGCCGTGTCGGGCGAGCTGGCGGCAGCGAGACTCGTGGCCCAGGGGGTCAGGTCGTGATGCAGCCACGTCGCGGAAGGTGGAGCAGATGATCCAGCGAGTGTTGGCCGTGGTGGTGCTCCTTGCCGCTGCCGTGATCGGTGTGCTCCCTGCCCTCGACGACGACGAGGAGTTCACCTCCACCGCCGGGGCGCCATCGGACAGCACCGTCCTGACCGACGCCGCTCCCGCCGAGGTGCCGACCGCGGCCGCTCCAGCCCTGGCGGACGCGGCCCGCAACGGGCTGTCCGCGATCGGCGGGGCGCCCAGCTCGACCGGATCGCCGGCGCCGATCAGTGGCGCAGGATCGGCAGATGGGGGAGGAGGGGCGACCACTCCTGGGGCGCCCGCAAAGATCGAGGTGGCGCGGGTGACCGGCCTGTCGTTCGTGCTCGACGTCTTCGAGATCGGCAACGGCATCGGGCTGAACCAGCTGTACGGC
>Ga0190265_10000743_pt1 | contig 21890 bp, 15 predicted proteins | sample Popmic124T_FD_133135 | JGI IMG/M metagenome (GOLD analysis project Ga0190265, IMG submission 133135) | Populus adjacent soil microbial communities from riparian zone of Indian Creek, Utah, USA - 124 T | ecosystem: Environmental > Terrestrial > Soil > Riparian zone | place: USA: Utah | collected...
ATATTGCGACAGAAGCTGCGCCGCCTTCTTCGGTCCCACCCCCGGGACGCCAATGATGTTGTCGGTGCTGTCGCCGACAAGCATCTGAGCTTCGACGGCCGACTCCGGCCCCCACCCCTTCGCCTTCCGCAGCCCGTCCATGTCGATGACGGCGTCCTTGCCGGGGTCATACAAGCGCACGTGATCGCCCAGCACCTGGTCGAGGTCCTTGTCCTTGCTCACCAGATACACGTGCAGGTCTTCGGCCGCGTGTCGCCCCGCCAGCGTCGCCAGAATGTCATCCGCCTCAAAGCCCTTCATTCTCAGAATGGGAATCTGCATCGCCTGAACGATCGAGATGATTCGCTGCATCTGCGGCTCGAGGTCCTCCGGCGGCGCCTGCCGATTCGCCTTGTAGTCCGGAGCGATCTCCATGCGGAACACGGACTTGTCGCTCACGTCGAGCACCATCGCCAGGTAATCCGGTTTTCGGTCCCTGAGCAGATTCAAAAGCATCTGGGTGAAGACGTGAACGGCCCGGGTCGGCTCACCTTTAGGCGATGAAAGATTGCCGAACGGCGCGTAATAGGCGCGATAAATCTGGGCGTGGCCGTCGATGAGATAGAGCGTTTTTGCAGCCATTTTCGCTGGAGAGTCCCACCCGGAAAAGTTCGAGCAGGTCGCAGACCACCCCGCTCCGGATTAGCAATCTGCACGGTCTCAAACGCTTTTCCGCCCGGCACGGTGACCGCTTCCTTTACCGGCGCGGCTCAGATGGTGGCGGGGATTTACGGACTCTCCGGGGTATCTTAGTCGCGCCCGAAGCCGGCGGAAGCGTTGACATTTCGCCTTGATTCGCCGATACTTAGATGAAACTTCGGCCCTCCGAAAGTCGGCCTGCCTACCTTACCGGGCCGCACCCGCCTGGATCGAAGTTCCGACGCGGCTAAACAACACGCAGGCTCCGTACGCATCGGAGCTGAGCCGACACCAAAAGCCGGCGTGCCCGGCGCATCGATTTTGCACAAAGGGAAATCTCATGGCAGGAGTATCGCCACAGCGTGGGGGTTCCAATGCGACCATGATCGGCATGGTCGTGTCCATCGTCGTCGCCGTCATTCTCGGCGGCGTCCTGATCTGGATGGTCACCCAGCAGGAGCAGTTGCGCGCCAACGCCGCCACCGCCACCAGCGCCCGCGACAAGATCGTCAAGGGCAACGACGAGTCCGAGGCCAAGAAACTCTTTCCCAGCATCCAGGTCGGGCCGGGTAAAACGCTGGTGGGCGAGATCGTTCGCGCCGGCCGCGGACTGATGGGCCGCGTCACCGGCGATCAGACCGATTCCTCGCAGACCGCCATGGGCAAACTTGAGGCCGCCGCCGAAAAGATCGCCTCGGCCAAGGACGATCGAAACGCCGAGCAGCTCGCCTCGGCCAACGGGGCCGTCGGGCTGATCGAAGCGCTGTTTGGGCAATATACAGCGGAGCGCGAGGCGCGCATCAAGGCCGAGCGGTCGAACGACAAGGCGCTGAATGGACTTGCCGAGGCCGAGGAAACCGTCAAGAAGCACCAGCAGACCTTCGAGGACCGGCTCGCAAAACTCGCATCGCAAGTGGAAGAATTGCAGAAATCAAAGTCCGACTTCGAGCAACTGAAGGGTGAAGAGGTCCAAGCCCTCGCCAGCAAGGTTGAGGCCACGCGCGACGAGCTGGAAGACGCCAAGGTGACGCACGCTCGCCAGCGCCGGCAGGTTGCCGAGACGTTGAAGGAGCAGGACCTCATCCTGGCTTCGCAATCGGGCGCGCTGCGCGAGCTGCGCGGCAACGTGCCCTCGAACGCCGAGCCCCTCGCCGTGGCGCGCACCGCCGTCGGTAAGATTCTTCGCATTCTGCCTGGCGATTCTCTCTGTTACATCAACCTCGGCCGCGAGGACAAGGTCACGCTGGGCATGACCTTCAGCGTCTATTCCCAGGATGAGCGCATCCCGGCCGATGGCCGCGGAAAGGCGAGCATTGAAGTCAAGAGCGTCGATGCCAACACGTCGGAGTGCCGCGTGGTCGCCGCTCCGTCGCCGGACGATCCGATTCTGGAAGGCGACGTCGTCAACAACATCATCGTCGGCAAGAATCGCTCGAAGAAGGTGCGGTTCGTCGTGGTCGGCGACTTTGACACCGACTTCGACGGCGAGACAGACGTTCGCGGCCGCGAGCAGATCGTGGCGCTGATTCAGCGCACCGGCGGCCAAGTGGTCGACGAGGTCGACGCCGCGACGGATTACGTCGTGCTGGGCCAGCCGCCCAAGGGACAAGAGGTCGTCCCGCCGGAAGTGACGCCCGAGCCCGAGGATGAGGCGACTGACGAAGAGGCGTCTGACGACGAAGAAGCCTCTGAGGATGAAGAGGCCTCGACGGATGAAGAAGGGTCGGACGAAGAAGAGCCAGCCTCCGACGAGGAAGAGGAACCCACAGACGAGGAAGAGCCGACGGGGGATGAAGGGGAGGGCGCCGACGATGAGGAATCAGGCGACGAAGAACCGACCGAAGAAGAGCCGAGCGAAGAAGAACCAGGCAACGACGAGGGCACGGACGAAGACGAGAATCGCGGCGATGGCGGAAACGGCGGCGCTTTCGGCATGCAGGAAACCGTGAATGGCATTCAGCGCCAACCGGAAATCGACCCGACCGTGCCGGCCGCGACCCGCCGCGATCGCACCGACGCCGAACGCTATCGCGACGCCCGCCGCCGCGCAATGTATTTCTCAGTGCCGATTCTGACGCAGGACCAGTTCTATAACTTCATCGGCATCGAAGGCAAGCTCAGCGACATCCGCCGCCTGCAAGGCTGAACAGAGCCGCGCCCGTATCGAAGACTCGCCGTGGCGAGAGGAAGCGGTGGGCCGTTCGACTGCCGGCGTCACTCGAAATCTCCGGGCGATGTGCTCTTGCGCACCCGCTCGGCTGTTCTTTCTCCAATTCACCCCGTAGAATCGCGCCAAAGATTCAAATACGGGGATTCCCCGCGAGTAATCAGCGTGCCCGCCACCAAAGACGTCGTCATCTCGATCCGCAACCTCCGCAAGTCGTTCGCCAACCCCGACGGCGAGCAGGTCATTGTTCTCGACAACGTCACCTTCGACATCTATCAGGGCGAAACCATCGTCGTCATGGGCGGCAGCGGCTGCGGCAAGAGCACGCTGCTGAATTGCCTCATCGGCGAACACGAAGTCACCTCCGGCGAAATCCTGTTCAAAACGAAGGAAATGCCCCAGCCGCGCAACATCGTCGGCATGCGCGAGCCGGAGATGAACGAAATCCGCAAACGCTTCGGCATCCTCTTTCAAAGCGGGGCGCTGTTCAACTCGATGACGCTTGCCGAGAACGTCGCACTGCCCCTGCGCGAGCACAGCGCCGTCGATCCGTCGATCATTGACATTGTGGTGACGCTCAAACTGCAGCAGGTCCACATGCTCCCCCACCGCGACAAACTGCCGGCACAGCTTTCCGGCGGCCAGAAGAAACGTGCCGGCCTCGCACGCGCGACCGTGCTCGACCCCGAAATCCTCTTCTACGACGAGCCGTCAGCCGGCCTCGACCCGGTGACCAGCGCGACCATCGACGATCTCATCACGGACCTCTCCAAGAAGCTCAGCGTCACCAGCGTCGTCGTGACCCACGAGATGGACTCGGCCTTTCGCATCGCCGATCGGCTGGTCATGCTCGAGAAGGGGCGCGTGCTGAAGATCGGCCCGCGCGCGGAATTCGAGCAGTTGCGCGACAAGGCCCTCGACGAGCTCGCGGATGAAAACGAGAAGCTGATAAACCAGTTCCTCAACGGCTTCACCAAAGGCCCGCTGACCGACACCGACGGAACGTCGCAGTTCGAGGAACTTCTGATTCGATCCGAGTATTCGGAGATTTGATGCGCAAGGAACGCAACGCATTTAAGCTCGGGCTGTTCACGATCGTCGTGGTCGCCGTCTTCGTCTCGGTCCTGCTCTGGATCAGCAAGGGGCTCAAGGGCGAGATGAAGCCGATCGCCATTCGCTTCGCGCCCTCGCCCGTCATGCCCGGTCTCTCGGAGGGATCGGCCATTCTGATCGGCGGACAGAAGATCGGCCGCGTCATTACCTCGTCACTGGTGCCTACGGACGATCCCGATGCGTCCGCGCCAGATTATCAGGTCGAGGTGCGCGGTGAGATGCGATCGGACATCGTCCTGCGTGCCGACTGCTCGGCATTCGCCGAGGGTCCCCCGCTCGGCGGCGACGGACTGGTGAAAATCAATCTCGGCGAGTCCGAGGAAGTGTTCACCGGAGCCTACATCAAGGGAACCGACCCCGGCGGGTTCGCCGCCATCCTCGCCTCCCTGCAGGGCGAATTGAGCGGCACCGATCCGAACAGTCTGATCGGCCAGCTTAGGATTCAGCTCGATCCCGAGGCCGCCGAATCGCTCATGGCCAAGCTGCACACGTCGCTTGGCGACATCAACGCGATGACCGCCTCGCTCGCCCACGAACTGACGCCCGAACAGCGCGCAACGTTGCTGGCAAAGTTTCACGAGGTGCTCGACAACGTCAGCATCACCACCTCGTCCCTCCGCCGCGAGTTCGACCCTACCCGGTCCGACGTCACCCTGTCCAAACTCCACGCCGCCATGGACGCCATCAACGACAGCCTCGGCATCCTCACCCGCATCCTCGCCACCGGCGAGGCACCCATTGCCAACACGCTCACCAGTGTCGAGACCATGTCCGCCAATATCCGCGACGAGACCGACCCCGAGCGGCCGGAGAGCCTGCTCGCGCGCCTCAAGGAGACGAGCCGGCTGGTGAAGGTGGCGCTCGAAGACGTAAACACCATCACCAAAACCACCCGTGACGTCATGGTCCTCAACCGCGAAAACATCAACCGCATGTTGATGAACCTGAAGGAATCGTCCGACCACATCAAGACCGGCCTCAAGTACGTGCTGCGCAATCCCTGGCGGCTCATGAACGCGCCGACGCAAACCGAGCAGCAGCAGCAGGCCATCATGGACGCCGCCCGCAGCTTCGCCGAGGCCGCCGCCCGCATCGACGACGCCACCGCGCAGCTCCGCGCATTGGCCGAACTCCACGAAGGCGGCATCCCTCTCGACGACCCCGACCTCGCCCGCATCCAGGCCGACCTGAAAAAATCGGCCGAACTCTACGAAAAAGCCGAACAGGAAGTCTGGCGCCAGCTCGGCACAAAGTAACCCCGCACAACACGATCTTGATCTTCGCCTCGAATGGGGCGACGGGCTGTAGCCGCGGGTGGAGCGAAGCGGAACCCGTGGACACGAAGCACCCTAATTCCAGTCAGCTCCGAAGGAGCGGCGGAGTCATCGCAGAGTCGCGGTGCCCTTGGGCGTGCCATGCATTTCGGGATTCGCGTGGCCGCCGCCATCGGACGGGGGCAGCTCCGATCGGGCGCAGGTCAATGAGTGGCGGCCGTTCGGCCACCTAAGATAGAATAGGAATTGAAGAGGAGCACCCATGATTCGCGTAAACGACACCTTTGACGTCAACGAGTTCACCGCCGACCCCGCCTCGTTCATCGAGCGATTGAAACAGACCGGCGCGCCGGAGTTTCTTTCCGTGAACGGACAAGACGCACTCGTTGTCCAGGACGCCCAGAACGTATCGGGAGCTGCTCGAAACGCTGGACCGGTTGGAGTCGCTTGAAGGAATCCGTCGGGGGCTGGAAAGCAAGAAGAAGGGCGAGGGACGACCGCCCGGGAAGCACTCGAAGAAATGCGGATCAAGTACGGTATTTCACCCGAACAATGACTTTTCAAGTCATCATCGAAGCGCCGGCGCTCGACGACCTCGATGCAATCGTTCGCGCAACATTCGCCGTCGAACGCGGCGATTTGGCACACCGAAGTTACGCACGCGATCTTATCGCTGGAAACGATGCCGGAGCGCTGCGCTTTCGCCCCCGAAAATGATGAAGAAGGTATCGAAGTCCGCCAAACCCAGCGAGAGCGGACGAACGGTTTAGCATATTAGGCGGCTGCTACCAGAAATTCACTTTGTCATCTGGAGCGCTGAGCCATGCCTATCGGTATGAACGCCTCCATCACAATTCAAACTCGTCCCGACTTTCAAGAGAATTCAGGAAGGTCGCTTGAGAATCCTGAGTTTTCGACTTCGTGCTTCGTGGCTCCACCATTTCGGCGCGAAGTCTATTCGCCGTGGTGGGGCGTTTCGACGTGCCGGCCAATCGGCTTGACGCCGTTCGATCTTCCGGCTTTCCCATCGATCCAACCCGGTGTATTCTCCGCCGCGCCGAACAGACCCGGCTTGTTACAAAATTATGCAAAGGAGATTCACCATGACCCCCCGCGCATTGAAGATTCTCGCCGTCGCCGTGATGGCCGCCGCGTTGTGCGTCGTCTACGGCTGGAACCGCGAAAGCTCGGCCCAGAATTACCTGGCCCAGGCCAAGGGAAAAGGCGCCGCGGCCCAGGGCTGGTACGGCGAGTTCGCCGACCTGCTCGGCGCGCACGGCGACAAGGCCATGATGCTGGAAGCGCACGTCCATTCGAGCAAGGAAGGTGAGCTCATCGGGAAAGTGGTCGCCTCCAACGACGCCTTTCTGATTCTGAAGGCACAGGACCAGCGCAACCTTTATTTTGTCACCTGGGACGATGTGACCTGGGTGACGGCGCGGCCGAACTGACGCGGAGCGGCTTGGCTGTGCGGCAGGTGGGAAGGTGGAACGCGCTTTCAGATGCGCCTGCCGGGAACCGGCGGCGGTCACGGGCGTCTAATTCATGGGCGCGAATGCGAAGTCGCACTCGTGTCAGCAAAGGCGTCGCGTGCGCGCGCCACGGCGCGCGGGCCTGCCGCGCGGTGATAGATGCAAAGGAGCATTTCATGGTTCCAGCGAGATTTTCCAAAGAGTATGATCGAGTCATTTCCGCGACACCGGGGCCCTGTCGGGCCGCGGCTAAACGGGCGTCCGTCTCTCGTGTGAAAATGTTGCTGCTGGCGCTTGCGGCGATCATGTTCAGCCCATCGCCGTTACGGGCGGATGACAGCGGCGAGGGCCCTTCCGTCACAATCTATTCTTCGGCCGATCCGGCCGGCTTCGACCCCCAGCAGTTCATCTCCCAGCAGCGGGCCGGCAATAATCCGAATTACGCCTGGCAGGTTCCCGGCTTCGGCGTCGTGAAGGAAGTCCGCAAGGTCGATCTCGCCGCGGGGCACAACGATCTACCCTTTACCGACGTCGCTCAGTTCATCGACCCCACCACCGTCAGCTTTGCCGACCTGACCGACGCGGATGGGACTTCCGTACTGGAACAGAACTTCGAATTCGATCTCGTCAGTCCCGAGAAGCTGCTGGAAAAATATCTCGACAAGGAAATCTCCATCGTCGTCCATGCCGGCGACAAGACCGAAAAAGTCTCGGGCACGCTGCTTTCGGCCGTGCAGGGCAGCCTGGTCATCAAGACCAACGCCGGCCTGCGAATCGTCAACGGGATGGGCCAGTCGGTCATGCTTGGCGAGTTGCCAGAGGGCCTTCGCACCCGGCCGACGCTGCTGTGGAAGATCCACGCCGACACCGCCGGCGAACATGCCATCCGCACGACATATCAGACCGCCGGCCTCACCTGGCGGGCGGACTACAACGTGGTCATGAATGAGGCGGATACGAAGGCCGACATTGGCGCCTGGGTGAGCCTGCTCAATCTGTCCGGGGCGGGCTACAAAAATGCCCGGCTCAAGCTCATCGCCGGCGATGTTCAGCGAATCCAGCCGGCGCACCCGATGCGAGCTTATGCTGGCCGGGGCGGCGAGATGGAAATGATGGCCAAGGACGAAGCCGGGTTTCAGGAAAAATCGTTTTTTGAGTATCACCTGTATACGCTGCCGCGGCGCACGGACATCCTGATGAACACGACGCAGCAGATCACGCTCTTCCCGACGGCCCGAGACGTGACCGTCGAAAAGGTGCTCGTCTATTACGGGCTGCCCGAGTCACAATACTGGCACTTTGCCGATCCGGCCTCGGACCGCAACCTCGGCACGGCCACGAACAAGAAGTTGGACGTCTACGTTCGCTTCAAGAACGAGGAAGCCAACAATCTGGGCAAGCCGCTGCCCAAGGGCAAGGTCCGCGTCTATAAGGAAGATGACGCCGACGGGACGCTCGAGTTCATCGGTGAAGACCTCATCGACCATACGCCGAAAAACGAGAAGGTGCTCGTCAAGCTCGGGCAGGCCTTCGACGTCGTCGGCGAGCGCGTGCAGACCGATTTCACGATGGACACCGGCCGCAAGACCATGACCGAGTCGATCCGCATCCAGCTCCGCAACCACAAGAACAAGGAGCAGAAAGTCATCGTCAAGGAGAATCTCTATCGCTGGACCACGTGGGAAATCACGCAGAAGAGCGACGAGTTTGAGAAAATCGATGCGCGCACGGTTCACTTCGACGTGATGGTTCCCCCAGATGGGGAGAAGACGATCACCTATACGGTGCGCTACACGTGGTGAGACTAAATCCGACAATGAATGGCAAGACCCACGGGAGGCACGCCGGGGGCGTTTGCTCAAAGCGAATTTTCAGTTTTCCATCAAACTCACTCTTAGCGCGTTTTCTTTTTCGTTCGCCCCTGTTTTTTTCGCGTCTTGTTTACCGTGGCCGCGGCGATGCGTTTGGCGATTTTTTTTGAACGGCCCTTTTTCGCCGCACTGCTCTTGATATGCTCGTACTGCCGCTCATCTTTATTGGACCATGCCTCGGGCATATCCGTTCCTCTCAGAATTCCGCCGCCCGGATGCTCCCGCGAGAATCCGAGCCTGGGCGGGCGATTGCGTTTTCAACCTACACTGTGACTCGATGCGCTGAATTTGACATGAACATTCGGTGACGCCCCGTTCACGGCGCGGTGATAGCGTGCCTCGTTGACCTTTGTAGGTTCTGGCCGGAGTCGCTAAACTGCCGCGCTTTGCCATCGAAACAATCTGCTTTGGACCAGGAGATTTCCGTGGAGAAAACTCTCATCATTCTCAAGCCCGACGCCCTGCAGCGCGGCGTGGCCGGCCGCATCATCACACGATTCGAGGAAAAGGGCTTTCAGATATTGGCGCTCAAGGCCATGCAGATCAGCCGCGAGCTGGCTGAGAAGCACTATGGCGTCCACAAGGCCAAGCCGTTTTATCCGCGGCTGCTGCAATACATCACCAGCAGCCCGGTCGTCGTGCTGGTGCTGACGGCAAATAATGCCATATCGGTAGCACGAAAGATGATGGGCGCCACCTTCGGCTCCAACGCCGAGCCGGGCACGATCCGCGGCGATTTCGGCCTGTCCAACAGCTTCAACCTCATCCACGGGTCGGACTCGCCCGAGGCGGCGGCGTTCGAGATCGGCCTGTATTTCAAACCGGAGGAGCTGTTGGAGTATCCACGGGCGGTGGAAAAATGGGTCTACGATTTCACCGGCGACAAGCCGGAGTAGCCAACGCCGGGACGCTAATTCCCATCCGGTTGTGTCGTGGCGGGCGGTTCGCTTTCCGGGGGACTTTCGGCGTTGCGGGTGGTTGTCGGCGCTGACGCGGGGGCTTCCAAATCCGATGGCTTGCCGATTTCAGCGGGGCGGACGAGGGTCAGACTGACCTCAATCGTTCGCCAGCGACGCTTGACGGACAGCCTGATCTGCTCGCCCGCGGCGCGGTCGCTCAGGCGGCGCTGCATTTCAGCGATGTCTCCGGTGGGCTGTCCATCGAGAGCCACGATCTTGTCACCCGCGCGAAGGTCAGCGCGGGAAGCCGGCGAATCCGGCGCGACCTCCTTGATTTTCACGCCCTTCGCGGCGGGCAGCAGCTTGTCGAGAAACGGAAAGAGACTCGGTTCATCCTCGGCCAGTACGATGCCGATGCGACCCTGCTCAATCGACTCCCCCGCCGCAAGGCGCTCGAACACGAGACCAATCTTGTCGCGGTAAATCGCGAAGCCGATGCCGCTGTCATACCACTCGGCCCCGGCCAGCGCGCCACCGGAGCCGGCCATCGGCACGAGGATTCCGATGACCGCGCCTTCAATGTCGAGCAGCGGACCGCCGTAGTTGATGGGCGAAACTTTGGCGTCGGTCTGAATGGCGTTGCCATTCCGCCGTCCCACCGCACTGATGATCCCGAGCGACATGGACGCCTGATCGCCGCCCAACGCCCGGCCGCAGGCGATGGCGTATTGACCCACGCGAAGGTCGTCCGTCGCCAGCCATTGCGGTTCGGGCAAATCGGCGGCATCAACCTTGAGCAGCGCGAGGCGGCGGATGTAGTCGCGGCCGAGGAGCTTGGCGATCAACCGCCGGCCGTCCTGGAGGGTGACGGTGATGATCGAGGGATCACGCGCGAAGTTGAAGCTGCTGGTGATGATGTAGCCATCGGCCGAATAGACGAGACCCGTGGTCGGTCCCTCTCCGAGGCGAAAGCCCTCTTCGGCGCGCCCCCGAGGCCCGGCTTCGACGATGGGCTGCGCGCCGCCGATCGTTTCGATTTTCACGATTGAAGCTGAAGCGCGCGCGACGGCGGCGCGGATCGCGGCCGCGCGGGCCCGCTCGATATCGGGCGCCTCGGTCCCGCTGACCGCACAGGCGGAAACCCACATGAGGTGAAAGATCGCGTTGGCCATCACTTTTTCACGCCCACGGTCACCGGTGCGCGAATCAATTTCTCGCCCCGCTTGAGCACGATTTCGATGGACTGTCCGGGCTTCAGCTCGTTGACGACTTCTTCAAAACTCTCTGCGTCGGCGATGTGCCGGCCATCGACGGTGAGAATCAGATCGTCCTTTTTCACGCCCGCCTCTGCTGCCGGCGATCCGGGTACCACGCGCTCGACATAGGCGGAGACCTGGCGGAACCCGAGTTTCGACAGACGGATTCCGAGGAACGGCTCGCCCTCGACGGCTCCCTCGATGGCGCCCTGCGATGCCGGAGCCGATTGCCCGCTGAGAAACGAAACAACCTCCTCGGCAGGAACCGCGTAATTCAGCCGCGTGTTCGTCGCGGATGCCTCGACGATGAGTCCGATGACGCCGACGCAGCGCCCGTCGATGTCAAGAAGCGGCCCGCCCGGAGCGCCGGGGTTCGCGGTAATCGCGTCGATGATGAGCACCGGACCGGCGTAATCGAAATCCTGTGTCAGGCGGCGAGCGTCGAGCTGTGTTCGCAGACTGAGAATTCCGCGGCTCACCGAGACCGGCTCCTCTCCCTCGGCGACCTTGAACCAGTTGCCGAGCGCGATCACTGGATCGCCCGGCTGCAATGCGTCACTTGAAATCAAGCTGATATGCGGAAGGTCCTTGCCGTCGATCTTGAGCAGCGCCAGATTGCGGGAGTCGTCGTGGCGAACCAAATCGGCGTCATATTCGCGGCCATCGGAAGTCACGGCGCGAATGGATCGCCCCGCGACCAGCAGCGATTGCGTGGTAACGATCTGACCGTCAGACGAAACAATAAATCCGGTGCCATAGCCGTGCTCGCGGCCGATCCCGCGTCCGTAGAGCTTGACAACGGCCGGCTGGGCCCCGGAGACGGCGTGTTCGATGGCGTTCGATTTCCCTTGAGAAGGGTTTGCGATTGAAAACCGCGCGAGGGTCGCGAGGGCCAGAATCGAGCCGATCGCAAAGCTACCCCGGCGCGCTGATACAAATCGACGGCGCAAGTCGATGGCGCTCATTCCTCGCCTCCCGCGATGACGGACTGGAATTCCTCCACCGAATGTAGCGTCTCATTCAAATAGAGTGATCGTCGATGTGGCAAGCTTACGGCGCCGGCTTTTCGCATCTCTTCATATTCATATCGCACCTGACGGCCGGTCGAACCCTCGCGAAACTCGACGCGAAGCAAGTCGCCCTTCTCATCGTCGAAGCCAAGCTGAGAGCTCGCACCTTTCTGAGGCTTGCATTCCAGCACGACCGCGACGCGATCGGTGATTTCATCGGCCGCGATCACGCGACAGCGGGCCGCCAATTCATCGCCGCCGGCCACAAGCGTCCAGCGGATCGAACGCTCAAGCTCAACCGGCGGCATATTCGCGGCCGGTGGCCGGATGGCCTCCCGACTCTCCGCAACATCGACGGCGGTTTCATCGGTCCCCGCCGATGACAGGCGTTTTCCGATCCATTTGATGTGCGTCAGACTCTTCACGTCTTCGTCGCCGCCGAGCGCCTTGACGTAATATCGAAAGGCCCGCTTAACCGCACGTCGATTGGCCGCCTCTGTGACAGGAGTTCGGCCGAGCAGATCGCGCCCGCCGAACATTTCCTGCTGAGATTTTTCGGGCTTGGGGATGGGAAGGTCCTCGAGGCGAAAGCGGGAGGTGCGTTCCTCTCCATCCCTTCGGCAAACGACCTCGACGGGCCAATTTGCCGGAAACACACCGAGGTGCGACGCGAATTGATTCGCGCTGCTGATTTCGCGGCGCGCGAAACTAAGAATCTCATCGCCCAGGCGAATGCCCGCGAGATACGCCGGTCCGCCTTCAAGAATCTGATCAACGATGACTCGGCGGCCGCGATCGACCACCGTGAACCCCGCAGTGGCGTGCTTTGTCGTCAGACCTGCACGCCACATCGGGATGAAACGCTTGATCTGATTGATCGAAATCGCGTAGCCGACGCCGACGTTGACGCGGCCGCGCTCTTCGATAGAAACGCGGCCGTTGATGCCGATGAGCCGGCCATCCGCATTGAAGAGCGGGCCGCCGGAATTGCCGGGATTGATGGACGTATCGACCTGGATGCAATCGGTGTAGCGCAGCGCACGCGCCTTGGCGCCGGCGCCCGCCTGGTAGCGATGCAGGCCGGAGATGATGCCGAAGGTAATCGTCGGCGTGTAGTCTTCCGCCAGCAAAAATGGATTGCCCATGGCCAGCGCCGCGTCGCCCACGCGCAGTACGTCGGAATCACCCATCTCCGCAAAGGGAAACGCGCCCTTTCGGCGGGCGCGAAACATGGCCATATCGCCCGTTGGGTCCACGCCGAGAACTTCCATCTCGTAGATTTTCCCATCGGGCAGTCCGATGTCGCCCGCGCGATCCTCCAACATGCTGGCGATGACGTGGAAGTTGGTTAGTCCGTGCCCTGCGGCATCAATCAAGACTCCCGACCCGCCGCCCGCCCGGTTTCCGCGATTGAAAACGCAGGCGACTGCGGGGCTGACGCGCTCGATCACCTCGATCCGCTCCCGCTCTTCGGCACGAACCTGAGCAAGGTCGCCCGATTTAGAGTCATCGGCCGCTGCATGTCGAGCAAGCTCGCTGCCTGCAAGTGAGAACGCCAGAATGAGGGGAATACTTGGACAACGGCGCATCGCAATTCCTAGTGCATCTGGCTGAAAGCGCGAGCCGAGGCGTGCGCGGCATCGTTCGTGCGATCGCTCTTGCGGATGAGAACGGCGTTGGCCCAATTCGCATGGTCCCCCAGGTCGAGCTGGTCGGCCGCGTCGGTTTCGAGAACAAGCACGTCGGCGCCGGCGAGTTCGACACTCACGGTTTTTGGCGCGTCGCCGCCCCGCATCAGGCCGGACTCGAAGAGCACTTTTCCGTCCACCCGCACGCGAAAAATGACGCTGCCGCGCATCTGTGTGGAGTCATCCAGGCCGACCACCGCCGCAAATCGCTCGTATTCGCCATGGAGGGAGTAGGTCAATGCATTAGACGCATGAACGCCCAGCCCGTGCCCATAGGCGATTCCCCCGAGCCGCAGCGGGCCGCCGGTCACGTTCGTGTTCGTGCGAACGGGCCACGCCGCCCCCGGCAGCGAGCGCTGCTCCGCGTGAACGGGCTTCAGGTCGGCTATGCGAACGACGCGATCGCTGCGAAGGTCGATCTGCTTTACGCGGTCCCAGGGAATCGTGAAGCGATCAAAGAGGTCTGATTCGACCGTGACCCCGTCGACGTCGGCTGAATAGATCCGAACGCCGAGCCGGGCCTCCGTGCTGGTGTGAAGCGTTGCTGGAGTCGAGCCCGTCGTCACCGCGGGCGCGCCCAGGACAAAACCAAAGACGGTTGCGTAGTCGCCGCGGCGCACCTTGCCCGCGACCTTGAACTCCCAGGTGTCAGGCGAAAGGCTCTCGAGCGAGCCTTGAAGCGCCACCGGTTTTCCATCGGCGATGACGATGATCGTGTCGCGACCCGTCTCGCGATGACGGATGCGCTGCTCGAAATCCGCGAGCGCGGCCTTCTGCGAATCCGCCCCGGCGCGCAGCGCGGCGATTGCCGAGAGCCGTACGCGAAGCGGACTGCCGAGGGCGGCGTCGATCTCCACGACTCTTGCCGAATCCGCTCCGGCGATCGGCATCAATTTCCCGTCGAACGTGCTTCGGTCGTTCAGCTCGAAATGCCACGTTGAAGATGGGATGTCATTGGGACGCGCATTCGCGACCCGCCCCGCCGGCGTAATCCGGATGAGTTCGTCGAGCGGCCACGACACGGCCCCCTGCTCGCTCTGTCCGCGCAATACCTGATCCTTAAATTGCAGTTGTCGAATCTGCACGTCATGACCATGAAGATCGGAGATTCGGAAAGTACGATCGTCAGTGTTCTCCGAGGTCAATGCCTGGGCCACGGCCTCTCGTCCTTCGTCGGGTTGCGCGCGAGCCGCATTCGCGGTCGCGGCAATTGCGCCGCTTCCGAAAAGACTGATGACAATGACGATCCGCGAAAAATGCACGCTCAACTCTCCGGCGCTTCCTTTGAAAGCTGCTTGTAATACTGCTCGAGCAAGTCTCGATACTGACTGGGGAACTGCTTCTGAAGCGTTTGCATCACTTCCTCTCGCTCGCGCGGCAGCATCTTGCCCCACATCTCGCCGGGTCTGGCAATCGACTTGCGCAGTTTGCCTTCGCGGCCGCCGCCCGTGGGAAGCGTCGATTCAGCGGCGCCGCCGCCGGGCTTCTTGCTGCCGCGCGGCGCGCCTCGGCGGCCGGACTGGCCTTGTCCCTCGCCCTCTCCTTGATTCTGCTCCTGCTGCTCGGCCTCGTCGATGAGGGTCTCCAGAAGCGCGACCGCCTCTTCCTGCTTCTGCAGCAGCGTCTCGTCGGTCTGTCCGGTTTTCAGCTTCCGGCGGGCATAGGTGAGCAGGTCGCGAATGTCGCCGATGCGGCCGGGGGCGCGGCGGGAGAGTTCGGTGAGAATTTGTTGGGCGGTGGTGCGCAAGCGCTCTGGCGCGTTCGGATGGTTCTTGAGAAAGTCCTCGAACGTGCCGTAGGCGAATTGATAGTCGAGCACGTGGACCTGGCAGTATCCGAGCATGAAGCGAAAGTGGTCAGCCGCGGTCGTGAGTTTTTCGACGGGCTTGTGGGCTTCGAGCACGCGGTTCAGCAATGCGTGGCAGCGCTCGATCAACTCAAGGTCGATGAGCGCGGTAGCCCCGAAATTCGCGGCCGCCACGGCGAGATAGGGATCATCCGATTCCGCCAGCTTCTCGAAGACGTCAGCCGCCTCGCCGGACTTGTCCTGCTCGATAAGTTCAAGTCCTCGTTTGAATTCCGGCGCGAGGACTGAATAGGCCAGGGTGATGAATTCGCCGAGATCTTCGGGCGCCGTCGTCTCCCGCTGCGATGCGACAAAAGCCTTTGCCTCGTCATCGTAAGCGCTGTGCTGGGCGACGAATGCGAGAAATTCGGCCACAACCTGCTCATTGGGCAGCGGAGGTGGCGCGGGCTCGCCTTTCCGGAGTTTCGGCGCCATCCAGTCATAGCCGGGCACGGGCGCGATCGTCCTTTCCGGCCGGAGCCCCGGCGTCGAGATCGTGAGCCAAATTGCCGCGATGGTCAGCACTCATTCCTCTCGATCAAATTTGAGCGTCCTCGACTTCATTGCGCTTGGCGCAATGACTCGTGCATCTGCCTCGCCATTTCCGCCACATCCGATTGGCGCTGCGACAGTTTTTGCAGTCGATCCGAAATCTCTTCGGCCGGCGCGTCCGGCTTTTCGCGATCGCTCTTCAGACGTTCGGTGAGACGATTCACGCGCATCTGGCACGAGCGTAGCAGCTTCAATTCGGCCGAACCGGGGAGCAGGGGCGAATTCTGCTGGCCCGCCTCGTTCTCTCCCCCGCTCTCCTCATTTTCCATTTCCTCCTGCTTGCGCTCGATGGCCTCGATGATGTCGCGAAGCACGGATTCGAGGTCGGCCTGTGTCGCAAGGACGGCATCGCCAACCTTTGCGGCGGCAAGGTCATCCGCAGCCTCGCGGGCATCGTCGCGCACCTGCTTGATGAGCTGCGGCAGAATGATGGTCGTTCCCTCCTCCGTCAGAAGGAATAGCGCCTCATCGGCCTGGTCGCCGACCCATCGCTGCTTTTGCGAAAGATCGGGCAATTCCAGCTCGTCCGATCGCTTCCAATTCGCCTGCTTCAAATTTGCAAGTCGATCCGTTGCCTTGTTGCACTCAAGCTGGCGGCTGAGCATGGCGCGGAACCGCGATTCGAGCGCGGCGAGCATTTCTTCCTGCTGCTCCTGGCGCAATTGCTCCAGTCGATCTTCGAGTTCCTCCTGCGATTTCTTCAAGTTCTCGAGCGCCTTTTCCTGCTTTTTCACGGCCTTGTCGGGATCGTTTTTTTGCAGATCCTCGGCAGCCCCTTCCTGCTGCGGGACCGCTTCGCTCACACCCTGTTGCCCCGGTGTCGCCTCGCCTTTCTTCGCGGACGGCTTCGAATTCTCCTGGGAACTCTCACCTTCGCCGCCTTTTTCCGCCGCCGCATCGTCGCCACCCATGTCCTCGGCAAGCTTGCGAGTCTTATTTGCAGTTTCTTGCTGTTCCTTCGCCTGTTCCTCCAGCTTCAATTTCCGGCGAAGCTCGGCGGACTCTTGTTCGAGTTCGGCGAGCGCCTTTTCCATCGCGTCGGAGGCTGACTGCTGCGATTTGAGGGCAGACTCGCGGCCGCCTTCGTGAAGCGACGCTTCGGCAGCTTTCATCTGGTCGGTCGCACTTTGAAGCTGGCCTGCCGCGCTCGCGACGTTTTCCGATTCCGCATCCGCATCGGCCATTTCCGACAATTGAGCGGCCAGCTTTTCCGTCTCCGTTCGCAGATCGGCTTGCGTCTGCTCCTCGTCGCCCGGATTGGCGGAGTCCGTCGTGCGGGCGGTCGCCTCCTGTTGGCGTTTTAGCAATTCCTGAAGTTTCTGAGCGGCGGCGTTAATGGCCCGCTCGCGCGCGGCCACATCGCGAGCTTCGTTAGCGGCATCGAGTTCGCGCTGTTGCTCGCGGACGAGGTCGTCGAGCGATTTGCGAATCGCGTTCAGCTTCTCGATTTCGTCCTGGCGTTCTTCCAGATCATCCGGACCATCCATTAACTGCTTGAGGAGGGACTGGAGTTCGCCCATGACGAGCTGCTGCTGGTCGGCCGCGTCGGAAAGCCGATTGTCCTTCAACTGCTTGATGATCTCGTCGATCTGGGCACGGACCTGATCGCCGCGCAGCCGGCCCAATCCGTCCATCAACCGCTCGGCCTTTTCCGGCTCTGTTTTCTTCAGCGCCTGGGCCAACTGAAACATCCGGTCTTCGAGCCGGACGATGCGGTCACGGATGAGCTCCTGGCGTTCGTCGAGGGCGGCCTTCGAAGGCGTGTTCGTGGGCGTCGAATCATTCGATGTTTCCTGCGCGGGCAGCGATGAAACTGACGAGAAGTAGGCGCAGGGCATCACACCCAGTCCCACCATCCACAGAAGCGAACGCAATCCGCGCCCCCCGGCTCGTCCCATGCTAAAAGACCGACTCAACGTCACGGATGCTCCTCAATGGCGGGTTGCGTCGCCGGCGACGGCGTGTCGCCGAACAATCGTTCGATCTCCCGATCCAGCTTTTCCCGCGTGTCCTCGTTCACTTCCTGCTGCAAGCGTACGATTTCGCGAACGAGAGCCACCGCTTCATTGTATCCCTCCCATTTCAGCATGGCGGCGAGAATCGCGTTCATCGCCCGCAGAAGCTGTTTCTGCGCCTCTTGTACTTCATCGGCTGTCTTGACCTCGAACCGGTCTCGCAGCCGTTCGAGTAACGATGCGGCCGCCTCAATCTCACCACCGACCAGCGTCCGGAGCGGGGCAATAACACCATTGCCAAGCCGGCGGCGAACCTGTGGCGTCGTCAGTTCGTTCACCTCCAGTTCGGCCAATATCTGCTCGAACTGGCGGAGGATCGTGCGCACCCGGCTGAGTTGCTGTCGCTGGGTGCGGGCCTCCTGCCCATAGGCTAGCTGCCGCTGGGCCGACATCGCTTCCGGCTCGGGGGCGGTGCGTAGGGCGGACACCCGCGCGCTCATCTGCTCCTGCGCCTTCACGACCAGTTCAAACTCACGCCGCCATTCATTCTCGCGCCGACCAAGTTCCGCGAGCAGGTCTTCGGCCGTGGCCACCCGTAAGGTATACGCAATGGAGAGACCGAGGTTTGACGGAGGGCCTCGGTCGCCAGGTGACGTGCTGCCCGGTTGACTCGTCTCGGAAGCGCTGTCACTTGGAATGATGGTCGAAACCGCGGCGGGCTGAAAATCGCGAGCCGTCGCCTGAAGGGTGAGTTGGTCGCCGGGCTTCAACGCCAGCGGCATGAGCGGCCATACATGCGTCGCCGCATATTTTCGCTGGCCGGCGGTGAAATCCGGGAGTGCCTCAAAATCAATCAGCGGCTCGGCCGACTCATACTTGATCTCGTAGCGTAGGGCGACCGCCTCGATTCCGAGGTTGTCGTCGCCTTCGACCGCAAGGCGCAATTGCGCGTTGGGCACGACCATCTCACCAACCCCCGGCAGCGAGAGCTTCACGGACGGGGGCGGATCGGCCGCGAGATTGAAGGTGTAAGTCACGGGCGATCGATCCTCCAGCCCGCTTTCATCCCGCACGTCGAAGAAATAGGTTCCTCTTCCCTCGGGCACGAACCGCGTGGTCAGGTGCGTGGGGTGCGTGACATCGGCTGCCGCCACAATGACATCGTCGGCGCGCCGCTTGAGAGCCGCCTGTACCACCGGCTTGTTCATCTCCGCGATGATGCGGACTTCCGATCCGCGGACCATGTCGGCGACCGTCTGGCCGCGCGCGAGTGTGAATCCGACTTCACCGGTGTAGGCGGGCGGGGTGACTTCGATGGTGACTGAACGGACAGTCGGTCTTTCGACCGTGACCACGTCGAACCAATCGGTGCGTTCGTCAACACCCCATTGATCGATCACAAAGCGAACTCGCATGGCCTGCGAGAGCGGCCCGTAATCATAGATGAAGCGGCTTTCACCCAATCGGTCCATCGCTTGCTGAACAGTCGAGCCGGAGGCGATTTCAAATTCGGCCGCCAGGGCGCTGGGCGCCTTGCCCTCGGTGCTGGCCACGATCGTCAGATCGTCGCCGAGCGGCCAGACCAGTTTTCCATCTTTGAATCCCTCGGCGACAATCTGCGTCGAAACCGGCCAGGAAACATCGCGCAGCAGCCAGTTGCGTTTCAGATAGGCCGCCACCGACCCCGGGAGCACTGCACTCGCGGCAACCGCGGCCGATAGCGCACATGCCGCCAGGGCGACACGCTTAATAAAAGGACCGCGGCGCAGGATGTTGATCGTGGGCAGCGTTTCAAAATCGCGAAGTGATTCGACCAGGATCGCGTCGATCAAGGCCGGCGAATTTCGGGCGGGATCGAACCCGCTTTGTCCTGCGAAGGCGACCATCGAAACGAGGCGGTCGGCCAACTCGGGTTGACGATGTTCGAGGACTTCGGCGACACTCTCCGCGTCAACGACAACGGTCATCGGCTTCAGCACGCGGCGAATAAACTCGCGGCCCAGAAGACCGATCACCAGGGCGAGCAGCGAGATCCGGGGACCGATGCCTAGGAGCAGAAAGCGATCCAGCAGGAACTGAAGCGTCGCGAGCGCAACGAGCAGCGCAACGCAACGTGCCAGCCCATCCGCGAACAACTGGCGTCGCAGCGCGCGGCCCATCCGCTCAAGCGGCCTCACGATCCGCGAGCGTATGGAATCGCTCAATTGTGGCAGTGTCGGGCTTTTGTCCATTCACGCACAATTCGTTACAATAGCTTTGCTCGCTTGCGAAGTATCCACTCGACCGTCAGCAAACCGACGAGCAGGACGAGGACGGTCGAATTGTCCCAGATCGCTCGCGGGCGGCCGCGGACGGTAAACGTGCGACTCATGTCTGGCACCTTTTCCGGCACCTGCCGCGCCTCGTTGACCTCAAAGTACGCGCTGCGGCCGCCGGTTTCGGCCACGAATTGACGCAGCGCCTCCCGATTCATCGCGGTATTTCTCATCTCGATGTCGGATCGTGAAATCTCCAGTTCTTTTTCCAACCGGCGATCCGCTCCACCACTTTCGCCGCCGATGGCGCCCGGGAGCGAAACAGTGAGCCGTACGGCGCCCAGCATGTCCGCGACAAATCGTCCTTCGTAATAACCTTCCTGTCCGATCACGGGGAATAATTCGACATTGCGCGGGCCTCCCGCGGAATTGTCGCCGAGCGCATCCTTCGCCTCCGGCTGCCCATGCGACTGGGCAGGAGACACTTGAAGTTCCAGTTCGGGCACCACCAGAGGGCTGAATTGCTCGTCGAGGGCGCGCACGGTGGCGACGACGTTCTCGCCCAATTCGTATTCGTCCTTGCCGGTCAGAATCTGTCCCCGCGCCCGGCCGCCAAGAAGCTTTCCTTCGACGAGGAAGCGGAGAGTCTGAATCCAAAATCGGTTGAAGTGCTTTTCGTCGGCGCGACGCCATCGCCAGGTCGAATTCAGCCCCAGCCAGGCGGTGCGCCCGGTGCCGACGAACTGAGTGGCGAAAAGGACATGCGGCCCGAAGGCGTTGACCATGCGGGGGTTCGAGTGGCGCATCAGCGCTTTTGCAACGGGTTTCCCGCGCAGAACCGGATAGTGCCAGAACACGCCGCCCAGCGCGGCCCACACGGTGGCGGTTTGCGCAGAATCATCCGACTGGCGAAGAATGGCGTCACCCGCTGCGTCCGGAGGTATCAGAATCGGCCAGGCCCGGGTTTGATAATGTCCCAGCTCATTGACGACCAATTCGGCTTCTGGATCGGGCGAGACGGGCAGCGTGTCGATGAGTGACCGAAGATTGGCATTTCTCAGAAATCGGGCGGTGTACTTGTTGCCGGCCGCATAGAGCAGGCCGCCGCCGTAGTCGGAGACGTATGTTGCGATCATGCTTCCCCAGGTCGGATCGAACTCGGCCGGGTCGCAGTCCATCAGCATGATTGCGTCGTACTGGTTGACCTCTTCGAATGTGTCAGGCAGAGCGGCGATTACCTGGTCGCCGTCGCGCACGGCCTTCGCGTCGGCGGACTGGAGCCAGGTCGAGACTTCGACGGTTTTGTCGCGCTCGAACAGGCGGGCGAGAAAGCGATAGTCATAGCTGGGCGAGCCAGCGATCAGAAGAACCTTCATCTTGTCGTCGAGAATTCTGACGGACGGCGACAACTCCTTTTCATTGTCCGCGAGGAGTGTTTCCGATTCGGTCGGGGCCAGCCGTGCGACGTAACGCGCAGAGCCCGGCTTTTGCACTTTGCGCTCGAACACGACGGGCGCGACTCGCGCTTCGGCGTCGACCTGGACGGTCCGGCTTTCCACCTGTTTTCGCGCGCCGCCCTCGAGCTGCTCGTAGAGTTCCAGCGTAAGCGGCTGATTCTGTAGTCCCTGCACATCAATTTGGACGGTCACGCTGAAAGGGTCGTTCTTAAAAGTCGTTCGCGGCGCCGACACGCGAGTGATGCGAGCATTGATGGGTGTCGCCGGGTCGCCAATTCCAATGGCGAATACCGGCAACTGCCGCTGGTTCAAGACCTGTGCCACGATTGCCGGCGATTCACCGCGATTGAATTCGCCGTCCGACAAGAGCACGATCCCTGCAATCGGCGCACTAGCG
>Ga0190265_10000744_pt1 | contig 21865 bp, 13 predicted proteins | sample Popmic124T_FD_133135 | JGI IMG/M metagenome (GOLD analysis project Ga0190265, IMG submission 133135) | Populus adjacent soil microbial communities from riparian zone of Indian Creek, Utah, USA - 124 T | ecosystem: Environmental > Terrestrial > Soil > Riparian zone | place: USA: Utah | collected...
GCTGGTGCCGCCGGACGACCCCGCGATCGCCATCGACCTCGAGGCCCGCCGGGCCTTCGGCCTGCGCGACCCGCTGCTGGTGGTCCTCGAGACGGACCACAAGGACGGCATCTTCAATCCCGGCACCCTGGACCGGCTGCAGGGGATGACGCGGGACCTGGCGGCGCTGCCGGGCATCGGGCCCGAGAACGTGCAGAGCCTGGCGAGCGAGAAGGGGCTGCGCTTCTACCCGGTGAGCCACAAGTTCCGGCCGGTGCTCGATCCGCCGCCGCGGACTCCGGAGCGCCTCGCCGAGGTGCGCGACGAGGTCGAGGCGATCGACATCCTCCACGGCACGCTGGTCTCCTTCGATCGCAAGGCCGTGGCGGTGCTGGTCGGCGTTCCCAGCCCGGCGGACGCGGCGGCGGGGGAGACGGTCGACCGCACCGCGCTCTATCACCAGGTGGTCGCCACGGCTCGCCCCTACGAGACCGGCGGCCACCGCGTCTCGGTGGTGGGGGCGCCGGCGGCCGAGGCGCTGCTGGGCGAGCACGTGCTCGCCGACCTCGTGCTGCTGCTGCCGCTGGGCCTCGCGGTGATCGCGGCCATTTTGTGGGTGACCTGCGGGCGTGCCTGGGCGGTCGCCATCGGCCTCGCCAAGGTCGGCGCCGCGCAGGTCTTCACCCTCGGCCTGATCGGCTGGTGCGGCGTGCCGGTCTACCTGACGACCGCGGTCATCCCCGTCCTCCTCATCACGATCGGGCTCGCCGACGAGATCCACCTGCTCTGGCACTACCGCCACCGCCCGCCCGGGGAGCCGCCCGCCCAAGCCCTGAGGCGCACCCTGGAGGAGCTGGCGCGGCCGATCATCCTCACCTCGCTGACCACGGTCGCCGGCTTCCTGTCGTTCCTCACCTCGTCGATCCAGCCGGTGCGCAGCTTCGGGCTGTTCACGGCGGTCGGGGTGCTGTTCGGCCTGGTGTGGGCACTGGTCGCGACGCCGGCTCTCCTCACCCTGCGGCCCGAGGCGATCCCGGCCGCCGGTCCGGCCGGCAGCTCGCTGCGGTTCACCCGCTCGGCGCTCGCCTGGGTGACGCGCCCGCGCCTCGCCCTGCCGGTGCTCGCCCTGGTGACGGCGGTCCTCGCGCTCGGCATCCCCCGGCTGGTCATCCAGGACGGCTGGATCGACAACTTCTCCGAGGGCAGCGCGTTGCGCCAGGCCTCCGAACGGGTGGACCGCCTCTTCGCCGGCACCCACGTGCTGCTCGCGGTGGTCACCTTCGACACGCCGGCAGACCAGGTGCCGAAGATCCCGGCGGCCAGCGGGCCGCTGCTCGCGGGCTCGGCGGTGGCGGCGGTGGGCCGGTTCGAGGAGGCGCTGCGCGCCCGGCCGGAGGTGGGCGGCGTGCTGGGCCTCGCGAGCCATCTTTCGACCACCTCCTACCTGTGGAGCGGGCGCATGGAGGGGAGCCGGACGATCTTCGACAACCCGTCGTGGATCTACCTGCACACGCGCCGCATCGGCAACGTCCGCGGCGAGGCGCGGCGGCGCGAGCTGGTGGACGACGGCTTCCGGCGGACGGTGGTCACCCTGATGCTCAAGGGGGCGAACTTCCGCGAGACCGCGGCGCTGGTGGCGGCGGTCCGCCAGCTCGAGCGCAAGGAGCTGGCACCCGTCAATGCGCGGGTCGACTTCGCGGGCGACGTCGCCGTCTCGCAGGCGATGATCCCGGCGATCGTGCGCACGCAGGTGGGCTCGGTGCTGCTCGCGGTCGCCACCAACCTGCTGATCGTGACGCTCCTCTTCCGCTCGCTGCGCCTGGGGATCGCCTGCATCGCGCCGACCGCCATCGCCGTGGCGTGGTGCTTCGGCGTCATGGGCTGGATGGGGATGTCGCTCGGGGTCGCGACGTCGATGTTCTGCGCCGTGACGCTCGGGATCGGCGTCGACTACAGCATCCATTTCTTCAAGCGCTACCAGGCGGCCGAGGCCGCCGGAGCCGAGCGGCCGGGCCGCGTGGCGAGCGAGCAGGCGGGCCCGGCGATCCTGGTGGACGCCCTGGCGATCTCGCTGGGTTTCGGCCTGCTGGCCTTCTCGCAGGTGCCCACCAACCGCTGGCTCGGCCTGCTCGTGGCGCTCGCGCTGTCGAGCGCGTGCCTGCTCACCCTGGCGGGGTCGGGCGCGGTGCTCGAGGCGTTCGAAGAGCGCCGCCGCCGCGTGAGAGGGGGAGCCTCGCATCCACAAACCAGGCAGGACACCGGACCGGCGATCGCCGAGGAGGTCCGGTGAGCTTCGTGACCCGCGGCCCCCCGCGGGTCAACCTCTCGGCGCGACTCGTGGAAAGTTCGATCCAAACGAACCTGAGGAGAAAGATCATGACGAAGACGATCGTGCACGCTGCAGCTTCAGCAATCCTGCTGGCCGGCCTGGCCTTGCCGGTCACGGCCCAGCCCCCCATCCCGGCGGGCAACGACTACTGGCAGACCCCGGACAACGGCCAGACCCTCTTCGAGTTCCCGGACGGGGACGTCGAATCCCTGTGCAAGAAGACGGCGCAGGGCCTCAACCTTACGGCCAAGCTGCGCGGCATCCCTGCCCCGGGCTCGGACTGGGACACCATCATCGCCCGGCTTGACGAGGCCAGGTTCGACAGCACCGGCAAGGCTTCGACCCGCATCCAGGTCAAGCACATCGCGTTCGAAAGCGACTACATGGGCACTCCCTGCGGCGAGATCCGCTGGGTGGTCTCGCTGGCCTCCTGCCCGCAGCCGGTCACCCGCATGGTGATCCATGCCAGCCCGAAGCGTTTCTACGCGAACATCGCGGTGAGCGTCGAGTTCAAGGCGTTCGATAACAAGGGCGCTTTCCTGGGCAGCCTGTTCTACACCCGCGAGCTGCCGGATCCCGTTAGCGGCAGTGGCACTCCCTGGTCCTACGGCGGGCCGACCGGATTCCGTGCCGGCATGACGGACACCGACAACTGCATCGACGTGCTGCGCCAGAAGCTCAGCACCTACGACCCGAAGTCCGATCATTACTACTTCATTTCGGACCTGATCGCCGCCGGCAAGTGCAAGCGTCAGGGATAGTTCCCGCCATCCACGAGAGACGGATCAAGGAGAAATGAAAATCATGACGAAAATAGCTTTGCGTTCCTCCATCCTTGGACTCCTGCTGGTCAGCCTGGCCGCTCTTCCGGCCATGGCCCAGCCTCCCATCCCGGCGGGCAGCGACTACTGGGTGACGCCGGCCAACGGCCAGACGATCTTCGAGTTCCCCGAAGGCGACGTCGAGAGCCTGTGCGGCGCCCCGATCTCGGCCACCTGGAACCACAAGCTGCCCCTGCGCGGCGTGCCGACCGTGGGCTCGGACTGGGACACCCGGGTCGCCCGGCTCGACAACGCCGTGTTCGACTCGAGCGGCGCCGCCGTGACCCGCATCCAGGTCAAGGAGCTGAACCTCGCCAACATCAACCTGCACAGCACTCCCTGCGGCCGGCTCAACTGGAAGGTCAGCCTCGCCTGCTGCCCGCAGCCGATCACCAAGATGGTGCTCCGGGCCGACGGCACGACCGGCGGCGTGTTCTCCGCCAACATCTCGGTCAGCGTCGAGTTCAAGGCGTTCGCCGCCAGCGGCGCCTACATCGGCAGCCTGTTCTACACCCGCGAGCTGCCCGAGCTGGGCGGCGGCACGCCGTGGTCCTACGGCGGCCCCACCGGCTTCCGTCCGGGCATCACCGTCGCCAACACCTGCATCGACGTGCTGCGCAAGAAGCTCAGCCAGTACGCTCCGGAGTCGAGCCACTACTACTGGATCTCCGACATGATCGCCCAGGGCCTCTGCCACAAGCCCACCTAAAGGTTTTTCGCGGGCCGGCCGGACGGCCGGCCCGCTTCTTGCCGCAAGGCAATCGCCGTAAACCAGCAAAAGGAGATTCAAAGATGACCAGAAAGACTTCTGTTCTCGGAGCTCTGCTTTTGAGCTTGGCAGCCCTGCCGGCCGCCGCTCAGACCTCGGTCCCGCCGGGCAACGATTATTGGCGGACGCCCGTCAACAACCAGACCTTCTTCGAGTTCCCGGCCGGCGACGTCGAGAGCCTGTGCGGGTTGCCGCCGGCGAGCGGCTGGAGCCACCGGACGACCCTCCAGGGCGTGCCCGCCGCGGGCTCGGACTGGGACACCATCGTCGCCCGGCTCGACAAGGCCGTTTTCAACACCAGCGGAATCGCCACCACCCGCGTCACGTTCAAGCACCTGGCCTTCAAGAGCAGCGCCATTCATTCGACTCCCTGCGGCCGGCTGAACTGGACGGCTTCGCTCTTCGGCGTGCAGCCGGTGACGCTGATGACCATCCGCCGCACGTCGGCGCGCGGCGGCTTCTTCAACGCCCGGCTCCTGGTGAGCGTCGAGATGAAGGCGACCGACGCCGGCAGCGGCGCCTACGTCGGCAGCCTGTTCTACACCCGCGAGCTGCCCGATCCGGGCGCCGGCACGCCGTGGTCGTTCGGTACGACGGGCATTTTCCGGGCGGGCATGACCGAGACGGACAACTGCATCGACGTGTTGCGCGCCAAGCTCAACACGACCGACCCCGCTTCGAGCCACTTCTACTTCATCTCGGACCTGATCGCCGCCGGTAAGTGCAAGCGGCAGACCGCGCCGTAGGCTGAGGCTCGCAGGGCGGCCCTTCGAGGCCGCCCTGTTCAGGCGTTGGCGTGGGCGGCGGCGTTCAGGGCAGGCTCGTAGGACTCCTGGAACCAGCGGTAGGTCTGGGCGATGCCTTCCCGCAGCTCGATGCGGTGGCGCCAGCCGAGGTCGTGGAGCCGGCCGACGTCGAGGAGCTTGCGCGGCGTGCCGTCGGGCTTCGAGGCGTCGAAGGTCAGGCGCACCTCGGGAGCCACGATGTCGCGGACCGTCTCGGCCAGCTCACGGATGGAGAGGTCCTCGCCGGTGCCGACGTTGACGTGCTCGTCCTCGTCGTAGTGACGACACAGGTAAAGGCAGGCGTCGGCCAGGTCGTCGACGTGGAGGAACTCGCGGCGCGGAGCGCCGGTCCCCCAGACGACCATCTCGCCCTCCCCCGAGGCCTTGGCGTCGTGGAACTTGCGGATGAGGGCGGGCAGCACGTGCGAGCTCTGGAGGTCGAAGTTGTCGTTCGGCCCATAGAGGTTGGTCGGCATGGCCGAGATGAAGTCGCAGCCGTACTGCTTGCGGTAGGCCTGGCAGAGCTTGATGCCCGAGATCTTGGCGATGGCGTAGGCCTCGTTGGTCGGTTCGAGCAGGCCGGTCAGCAGGTACTCCTCCTTGATCGGCTGCGGGCACTCGCGCGGATAGATGCAGGAGCTGCCGAGGTAGAGGAGGCGCTGCGCCGCGTGCAGGTAGGCGGCGTGGACCACGGTCGCGTGGATCATCAGGTTGTCGTAGATGAACTCCGCCGGCCGCGTGGAGTTGGCGAGGATGCCGCCGACGGTGCCGGCGACCAGGAAGACGTACTCGGGGCGGTTGGCCCGGAACCAGTAGTTCACCGCCGCCTGGTCGCGCAGGTCGAGCTGATCGCGGGTCGCGGTCAGGATGTTGTCGTAACCTTCGCCCTGGAGGCGCCGGACGATGGCCGAGCCGACCAGGCCGCCGTGACCGGCGACGTAGATGCGGGCGGAGCGTGGAATGTCGATCGCCATGATGAGCTCCAAGTCGTTCGCGGACTAACGGGCAAAAAATACCACGATCATCCGCTGCCGGCCATGCGGCCGAGGCCCCGCAGGGCGCCGAGCAGCTCCTCCACGCGGTGGTCCCAGCTCTCGCCCTCGGCGAGCGTCCGGCGCTCGCGGGCGAGGGCCGGGGTCTGCTCGGCGACCGCCCGCCGCAACTGGCGGGTGAGGTCTTCCGGCGAGTCGTAGAGGTAGACGTGCGGCTCGGCCCACCGCTCGGTCTCCGGCAGGCGGCGGGCGACGACCGGCAAGCCCATGGCCAGCGCCTCGTAGAGCTTGACCGGATCGACGGCGCGGGTGAGCGGCAGGTCGCGGAAGGGGACCAGGGCGACGTCGAGGCCGGCCAGGAAGCCGGGGACGTCGCGGAAGGGGATCTCGCCCGGCATCTCCAGGTTCGGCAGGTCGGCCAGGGCCGCGACCTCCGGGGCCTCGACCTGGCCGGCCAGGCGGAACTGCCAGTCGGGATGTCGGCGGGCCGCCTCGCGCACCGCGGCGGTGTCAAACCAGGGCCCGAGCGCGCCGACGTAGCCGATGCGCACCGGCCCGCGGGTTGGCCGCGAGATGGCGCTGGCGGAGGGCTTGGGGAAGGCCGCCAGGTCGACGGCGTTGGGCAGCAGCAGGACGCGGGAGTCGAGCTCGGCCGGCGTCTCCGCCAGGCGGCTGGCCGTGGCGCAGACCAGGTCGGCCTCGCGCAGCAACTCCGCCTCGACCGCCTCGACCTCCGGCGGCACGCCGGGGAAGCCGGTGTGGAGGTCGATGCGGTCGTAGACCAGCGGCACGCCGAGCCGCCGGGCGAGCTCGCGGCCGAGCTCGGCCCAGAAGGGGAGCTGCACCAGCACCATCAGGGGGCGGCGGTCGCGCAGGCCGGAGAGGATGGTCGAGGCCAGCCGCGCCGCCGCCACGGCGTCCAGCGGCTGGCGGTAGGGGTCGGGCCGGCCGGGCACCCGCACCCGCAGCACGTGGAGGTCGCCCTGACGGTGGACCAGTGAGCGCGACGGCAGCAGGCGGCTCCTCAGGAACCCTTCGATGTAGAGCACCGGATGCCCGGCGCGGGCGAGCGCCAGGGCCAGGTGCTGAGGCCGCTGGAAGCGGTAGCTCCAGGCGACCGCCGGCAGGTAGAGGACGGGAGCCCCGGCCGCCGCCTGGCACTCCGCCGCCGCCGCCGTCCCGGGCGGCGCCATGCGCAGCCGCCGCAGCGCCGCCGGCACTTCGCCCAGCCGCCCGCTGCCCAGGTGGCGCAGGGCGCCGCGGGCCAGCCGCTCGACCTCGCCGGCAGCGGACAGCGCGCGATCGCGCGGCCGCGGCGGATAGATAAAAGGTGCGTCCCTCACCATATCTACAGGCACTGTAGCAAACTCGAGGTCGAGCTCGCGATAAAGCTTGCGGAAGGCCTCGGCCACGGCCTCGGCGGAGGGGGCCGCGGCCTGGGGGAAGCCCTCGCGCGGCACCGGCCGGCCCTGGGTCAGCTCGGCGATGAGGGCCGCGACGCCCGCCGCGCCCAGGCTGGGGTCGACCAGCAGGCCGCCGCCATGCTCGCGCAGCCGGTCGGCCATGGCGCCGTGGTCGAAGGCGACGACCGGCACGCCGGCCTCCAGGCATTCGGAGAGGGCGAGGCCGTAGGACTCGGGGACGATCGAGAGGAGCAGGGCGAGGTCGACGCGGTCCTGCCGCAGCAGGCCGACCAGCGAGCCGGCGCGGTAGTAGCCGCGGACCTTGACCCGGGGCAGGCGGCGCAGGCGCAGCAGCAGCTCCGGGTCGCCGCCGCCGTAGGCGCTGAAGCGCAGCTCCGGCCAGCGTTCGCGGGGCAGGCCGCGGACGACCTCTTCGAAGACCATCGCCCCCTTGTGCGGTTGGACGCTGCCGATGTAGGCGACGTGGCGCAGCGGCCGGCCGGCCGCGGGGGGCGGCGAGCCTCCCTGGCCCGGCGGCTCGATGACGTGGTGGCGGGAGGCGCGCAGGCCCGGGAACAGCTCGAGATGGCGGCGGCGCAGGAAGTCTGAAGGGTAGACCACCGCGTCGGCGGCCCGCAGCAGCTCGCCGGCGAGCTCGCGCCGGGAGCTCTGGAAGCCGGGCCCCAGCCGCCAGTCCTCCGCCAGGCAGGCGGCGCAGCGCGCCTCGTCGCGGGAGTAGTCGCAGAAGCGCATCTGCGGCCTCTCGAGCAGGTGCGGCCGGGGGCAGAAGAGGCTGAAGTCGTGCACCGAGAGCAGCAGGCGCAGGCCGGACCTCTGGAGGGTGAGGAGCGACTCCAAGGGCACCGAGGCCAATCCCTCGACGTGCAGCGCGCGGGCTCCCACCGCGGCCACGGCGCGGGCGACGGCGGTCTCGAAGGCGATGTCCGCGAGGGCCACCGGCGAGGGCGGCGAGCCGGCGCCGAGGGCGAGGGCCAGGCGCCGGCCGGCGGCCGCGACCTCCAGGCGGTAGCCGTCCACCTCGGGGTAGAGGAGGGCCAGCGGGCGGCGCTCGGCCTCGATGTCGATGCGGCTCAGGAGCTGCGCCTGGAGCCCGCCGAGGCGCGGCGTCGGCGCGGTGGTCAGCAGGTTGAGCACCGGGATGGCCGGCAGGCCGAGCGGCGGGGCCGAGATCCGGAAGGAGCGCCGGCGCAGGTCTTCACGCAGGCGGTCGGAGATGCGGTCGTGGAGGGCGGCCGGCCCCTCCGCCCACAGCACCCGCAGGGCGGTCAGTGCCGTGAGGCGTCCGGCGGCAGCGACTCCCGCCAAACTATTGCGCCTCGCGGAAGCGCGCCAGCTCGCGCCGCAAACGCTCGCCGGCCGCCACCGGGCTGTAGAGGTCGTGCACCCGGCGCCGCGCCGCCTCCACCTTGGCCGCGGAGCGCTCCGGCGCCGCCGCCAGGGCCAGCATCAGGTCGGCGGCGTGGTCCGCGTCGGGCTCCGCCCAGACGGCGCCGGCGGGGTAGGGGCCCCGCTGCTTCGCGAGCGCCACCATCCGGTGGTCCACGACATGGCCGGTCTCGGCGTCGAGGAAGTCGGTGACCCCGCCGTAGCCGGTCGCGATCACCGGCTTGCCGAGGTACATCGCCTCGATCAGCGGCAGCCCCAACCCCTCCGAGCGGTGGAGCGAGACGTAGGCGTCGCAGGCGGCGGTCAGGGAGTCCATCTCGACGCGCGTCAGCGGCCGGGTGAGCAGGGTCACCGGCAGATCCTCGCTCAGCTTCTCGAGGCGCCCCATGAGCTCGGGATCCGCCGTCGCGTGGTTGACCTTGAGCAGCAGGTGCACCGGCACGGGGCTCTCCCGCGCCACGCGGGCGAAGGCCCTGAGGAGCCCCTCGGGGTTCTTCCGCTCGGGCACCGAGAGGGCGTCGAAGGCGTTGAAGAAGAGGAAGTCGCGGGAGGGGATGCCCAGCTCCCCGCGCTCCGCCGGATCGGCCGTGGTCGCCACCACGCAGGGCGGCACCCAGCGCACCTCGACCGGCGCGATGGAGCGGAAGGACTCCAGGCAGAAGCGGCTCGGCGCCCACAGCTCTTCGACGTAGCGGAACGCTTCGGCGAAGCAGAGCGGGAAGTAGGCGAGCTCCCAGAACCAGTAGCCGATGCTGCGGCGGCCGTGGGCGAGGCCGCGGGGGATCCAAAGGTGCACCGTCTCCATCATGTCGGCGTTGACGTGATAGAGGCTCACCTCGTAGGGCAGCCCCTGCGTCTGGGCCTCCGCCACCGGGCCGAGAAGCCCCTCGCAGCGGTCGCTGAAACTCCACAGCGCGTAGGCGATGCCGGCCTCTCCGAGGGCGCGCAGCGTGCCGCGGCACGCCTCCCCCACGCCGGTGGGGGAGGTCGACCAGCCGAGCACGTTGAGCCCCCGGGTGGGGTCGGCCAGGGAGGGTGGCGGCGCCGGCCACTGCACCTCGGGCGGGTGGCTCAGGGCCGAGCGGGTGAGCTCGGCGGCCTCGCGGGCCGCTTCCGCCCGCCGCTGCCGCATCCTCTGCCGCTCCCACCAGAGGCGTGCCCAGGTCTGCTTGCGCCAGGGCAGCGTCTTCAACACCGGCCGGATCAGCGCCGCCGGCAGCCGGTACTCCATCCGCGCATAGGTCGTGTACCAGACGGCGAAAGACTCGCGGTCCTCGCCGAGCGGGTCGGGGAAGGTGCGCACCAGGTCGGCGCGGCGGCGGTGCAGCTCCATGGCGAAGCGCGGCACCCGCGGCCGCCGCTGCGGCTCGAAGCCGGCGTCCGCGGTGAGCCAGCGGACCTCCTCGCGCGTCAGGCCGCGCTGGCGCGGGAGGGCGGCGGAGCCGACGGGGGGCAGGAGGGTGGCGAGGGCCGCGGACGCGCTGCGCCCGTTGTCCTCGGACACCACGCCGGCGAGGCGCAGCGACTGCTGCACGGGCAGGACGAGGACCTCGTCGACGCGCTCCGGCCCGGTCACCCGCCCGGCGAACCACTCGGCGTAGCGCACCGAGTCGCTGCCCTCCGGGTGGGGGAAGGCCTGCTTCAGGTCGGGCCGATGGTCCCAGAGCAGCAGGGAGAACCGGTTGAGCACGACCGCCGAGGCCGTGGGCACCGGCTCCATCAGCCAGGCGAGGAAGCCCTCGCGGTCCTCCGCCGCGAACGGGTCCGGCCAGCGGATGCCCTGCGGGTCGATCATGTCGAGGGCGCGGCGCGCCAGGTCCGGCACGACGGTGCCGTCGGTGAACCGGCCATAGCCGTAGGGGAGCTTGGCGAGCTCCTCGTGCCCCTCGGCCCGGATGCGCTCGCCGTAGAGCCGGAACAGCGGCGCCACGTCCGGCCGCCCGGCGACGGTGAAGCGGTTCTGGTATTTGGAGATCTGGTCGGGCCGGCGGTGGTCGTAGCCGCTGAAGTGGAAGAAGCGCAGCGGCACCTCGCCCACCCACCACTCCCCGTCGCGCAGGGAGGGCGCGCGGTGCATCAGGTTCCAGTAGGCGACGTTGTAGCCGGGGTCGCTCAGCACCTCCGCCCGCGGCAGGAAGGAGGGTGCCAAGTCCATCCACCGCTGGTCGACGAACAGCCCCCTCTCGACCTCGTGGCGGCAGTCGCGGTCCAGCCGGCGGCGCCACCAGTCGAGGAAGACGAGCGTCCGCTCGTTGCAGGCGATCCCCAGGAAACCCAGGTTGTAGACCCCGGACAGCAGGATCTCGCGCTCCGACGGCACCAGGTTGTCCTCGATCGGGGCGAGCAGGTGCGGCGTGAGCACGGCGTCCACCCGGCCCAGCTTTTCGTACAGGGGGGCGAGGTCGCCCAGTACCAGGATGTCCGGATCGAAGTAGCAGATCCTGTCGCAGCCGGTGGTGCGGTGGAGATGGAGCAGGAACGAGGGCTTGACCGCCGTGTTCAGCTCGAGGATCGAGTAGCGGAAGGCGAAGTGGGGGAAGCCCGGGATGCCGAGCTGATCTGCGAAGGTGACCGTGAACGGCTCGTCCTCGTAGCGATGCCCCGGGTGCGGGCGGTCCACGATGAGGACGTGGACCTCGCCGTCCGGGTGACGCTCCAGGAACGAGCGGGTGAACACCCTGGCGTACGCGAGGTAGTTGTTCGCGACGATCGTGCAAGCTAGGGGCTTCGGCATGGATCTTTACGATCTTATGCTAAGCGCCTGCCCGGCGAGAAGCGAGCACCCGCTCGTAGACGCGCTCGATCTCCGCGGCGTGCTCGTCCATGTCCTTGACCGCGGGAGGGTGCGCGGCCCAGGCGGCGGCGATCGCCGGGTTTTCGATCAGCCGGAGGACCCAGCCCCGCAGCTCGCCGGAGTCCTCGGGGTCGAAAAGGGCGCCCGTGGGACTGGCTTCGCCGTCGAACAGCTCGGCGAGGGCGCCCCGCCTTGCGGCGAGCACCGGCACCCCCTCGGCCAGGGCCTCCCGCGCCACCAGGCCGAACGACTCCAGGCCCAGCGAGGGGACGATCAGGACGTCGAGCGCCGCGAAGACCTCCGCCCGCCGCTCCTCCTCGAAGCGGCCGGCGAAGCGCACGGCCGGAGAAGCGAGCGCTTGCAGCTCCGCGGTGTAGGCAGGCGAGATGGCGGCATCTCCCCAGATCCGCAGCGTCGCCCGCGCCGGATCGATCCCCCGGAAAGCGGCCACCGCGGCGTGGATCCCCTTGTGCGGGAGGATCGAGCCGATCACCCCGAAGCTCAGCGGCGTCCCGGGCCGCGCCCGCACGGGAGCGTCAGAGGCAGGCGGCCGCTCGATGCCGTAGGGGAGCACGTGGACGTCGTCGTCCCGCCGCAGCCAGCCGAGCGCGAGATAGCTCTCGTGGATGGCGCGCGAGCCCATGACGAAGGCGTCCGCCTGGCGCAGCGCCCGCCGGGTCAGGTGCGAGCGGCCGGCGTAGAGCAGGCGGTTGAGGAGAGGGGCCGGCGGCAGGCCGGTGAGCGGCAGGCAGGCGGCGCACTTGGCCGGAGACGGCCCGGAGCAGAGCCGCCGCCCGGCGTCGAGCAGGTTGGCCCGGGCGCAGGGCGCCCACCAGTCCTGCACCTGGTAGAGGATGGGGATGCGCCGCTGCACGGCTCGCCCGAGCATGGACGCGGCGTGCCCTGCCAGGTGGTGGACGTGGACGAGCTCGGGGTCGGTCTCGGCGAGGAAGGTGTCGAAGTCCGCGGCCAGGGTGCGGTCGTGGAGGGCGTTTCGCGACAGCGGATCGCGCTGTGTGAAGTTGTTGACCACCAGGCGCACCCGGGCCCCGCCGTCCTGGACCTCCAGGGCCTCGCCGAGGCTCCGGCCGGGATCGGCGACGCGGGCGTAGACCGAGACCTCCCGCCAGTCCGCCTGCCGCAGGGCCAGCCTTCTCGCGTAGACCTCCGTGCCGGCGTGGTTCCACGGGGGCCAGCCGTGGACGACGTGGACGATCCGCCGCGGCTCGCGGGGCACGGCCGGCCGGCGGTGGAGGGCTTCGGCCACCCGCTGCCGCGCCGCGGCGACGGGGTCCTCGCGCAGGAACTTGGCCACGGTGGGGATGTACTCCGGGTGGAGGCGGGTCATGGCGCGGTGGGCGGCCCGCACCCGCGGCGAGCGGGAGGCGCCGAAGCTGCGCTGGCCGGCGTGGTAGATGAAGGTGGCGTCGTCCAGCAGGTGCAGGTAGCCGGCCTTCAACGCCCGCATGCAGAACTCGCTCTCCTCGCCGTAGCCCAGGCCGAAGCTCGCCTCGTCGAAGAGCCCCAGGCGGGCGAGCGCCTTCCTCTTGATATAGAGGCAGACGCCGACGCCGGTCGGCAGGCGCGGCCGCTCGCGCGCCGAGACCCTCTCGACGAGGGCCGCGAAGCGGTCGACGCTCCAGCCGGCCGGCAGTGCGTTGACCTCGACGAAGCGGGGGAGCGAGCAGATGGTGGCGTTGTTCGAGAACGGGGTGACGGTGGCGACGGCCGGGTGTGAGTAGGCGGCCTCCTGGAGCTTCTCCAGCCAGCCGGCGGTCACCTCCGTGTCGCTGTTGAGGAGCGTCACGTCGCGCTCGGAGACGCCCATCCCGCGGTTGACGCTGCCGACGAACCCCCGGCGCGCCGCGTTCCTCAAGATCAGCACCGCGTTTTCCTGCTTGACGGCCGGCTGCCCTGAGACCGGGGCGAGGGCCTCCTCGACCTCCGGCGCCTGGGGGCCGTCGATCACCAGTACCAGGCGGTGCCGTTCGAGGTCGGTATGGCGCACCAGGCTGGCCAGGCAGGCCTCCAGCTCCGCCGCCGCCCCGTAGACCGGCACCACCACGTCCACCGCTCCCGGCGGGCCGTCGGGCTCAGTGTCCGCACCGGCACCGGCACGGGTCCAGTCGAGCGGCGCGGCGCGGCGTAGGGGGGGACGGGTGGGGGAGGGCATGAGGTCGCGCGGATCTTATACGGTGAGCGAGTGCTATCATGCCCGACCTTATGCGGGATCAACACACGAGCCGAGAAACCAGCCCGACCAGCGTCAAGCTGAGCGTCATCATCCCGGTCTACAACGAGCGCTTCCTGGTGCGGGAGCTGGTCGAGAGGGTCCTCGCGCTCTCGGTCCCCGAAATCCATGAGCTGGAGCTGCTGCTGGTCGACGACGGCTCCAAGGACGGCAGTCTGGAGATCCTCCGCGAGCTCGCCGGCCAGCACCCGGACCGCGTCCGCCTGCTGGAGCAGGGGCAGAACCAGGGCAAGGGCTCGGCCATCCGCCGCGGCATCGCCGAGGCGACCGGCGACCTCATCCTCTTCCAGGACGCCGACTTGGAGTACGATCCGCGCGACTATCCCCGGCTCATCCGGCCGTTCCTCGAGGACGGCGCCGACGTGGTCTACGGCTCCCGCTTCCTGCCGAGCGACCGCCGCCGCGTCCTCTACTTCCGCCACACCCTGGGCAACCGGATGCTCACCACGCTCTCCAACTGGTTCACCGACTTGAACCTGACCGACATGGAGACCTGCTACAAGATGTTCCGGGCGCCGCTCCTCAAGTCGATCCCCATCCGCTCGAACGACTTCGCCATGGAGCCGGAGATCACCGCCAAGGTCGCCAAGCGCGACTGCCGGATCTTCGAGGTGCCGATCAGCTACCTCGGCCGCACCTATCGCGAGGGCAAGAAGATCGGCTGGAAGGACGGCTTCAAGGCGCTGCGCGCCATGGTCAAGTACCGCCTGGTCGACGACCTCTACGCCGAGGACGAGTACGGCTCCCACATCCTCCACAGCCTGGAGCGCGCGCAGAGCTTCAACCGCTGGATGGCCGAGGCGATCGCCCCCCACGTCGGCGCGCGAGTGCTGGAGATCGGCGCCGGCATTGGCAACATCACGAGCTGGCTGGTGCCGCGCGACCTCTACGTCGCGAGCGACATCAACCCGCAGTACCTCGACTACCTGAAGAACCTGGCGCTGGGAAAGCCCTATCTGAAGGTCGACCGCATCGACCTCGAGGATCCCAGGTGCTTCGAGCCCTGGCTGGGGAAGTTCGACACGGTGGTCTGCCTGAACGTGCTGGAGCACGTCCGCGACCCTCTCGAGGCCCTGCGCAACATGCACAGCGCCCTCGCGCCGGGAGGCCGCCTGGTCCTCTACGTGCCCCAGGGCCAGCACCTCTACTCCAGCCTGGACGAGGTCCTGGGCCACCGCTGCCGCTACTCGAAGCAGATGCTGGCCGACGAGTTCCGCGCCACCGGCTTCGAGCTCGAGCTCTTCCGTGACTTCAACCACCTCTCCGTGCCCGGCTGGTGGTTCAACGGCAAGATCCTGAAGCGCCGGCACTTCGGGCGCATGCAGCTCAAGAGCTTCAACATGCTGGTGCCGATCATCCGCCGCATCGATCCGCTCGTCCCCGGCAAGGGGCTGGGGATCATCGCGGTGGCCCGCCGCACGTAGGGCCGTCCGCCCAAGCTCGTCGCCTGGCTGCCAAAGCCTGACGCCTCACGAACGAGCCTTCAGAAGTCACTACCGGGGCTCGATGCCTCACTCCGGAAGCTCCGGGACACGCTGCGGAGGCTTGATGCCTCACTCCGGAAGCTCGATGCGTCACTACTGAGGTCGATGCATCACTACGGAAGGTGCGGGACACACTACCGAGGCTTGGTGCCTCACCGGGGAACCTTCGGGACACACTGCCGAAGCTTCCGTAGTGAGGCACCGAGCTTGGGGAATGTCTCTGGAGCCTCCGTAGTGTCTCACGAAGCTTCCGCAGTGCCTCATGGAGCCTTCGCAGCGTCTCATCGAGCTACGGCAAATCTGCGCTTCAGCTCTCGCGAGCCTCCAACTCGGCCAGGAGCTTCTTGGGGGCGACCGAGCGGTAGGCCTCGGTGACGATGTCGGCGATCTGGTCCCAGTCGACCTCGCGGTCCAGATAGACGCCGAGCCAGCCGCGGTATCCCACGTAGGGTGGAATGAAGAACCGCTCCGGGTCCGAGGTGACGAGGGCGTGCTGCGCGCCGTCCGGCGCGGCACACCAGAAGGCCAGCCGGTTGTCGTGGTGGTGGTTGGCGTAGGTCACGAAGCTCCGCTTGTCGCGGATGAACCAGGTCGGCTCGCCATGGCTGAGCCGCTCGGTCGCCTCGGGGAGGGCGAGGCAGAGCTTGCGCAGCGGCTCCAGGGGATCGTTGGCCATGTCAGCTCAGCTCCACCTTGTCGTAGACCTCGACCAGAGCGAGGTCGCACTGAATGGAAGGCAGGACGAGAGTTGACTCCAGCCCTGAGGTCGATACGAAGAGCCAGCGGTCGCCGTCCTGGCGGACGTACTGCTCGATGCGCGGCTCTTTCTGGGCGACGAGGAGGTACTCCCTCAAGGAACCGAGAGTGCGGTAGTGCTCGAACTTCTTACCCCGGTCATAGGCCTCGGTGGAGGGTGAGAGTACCTCGACGATCAGGGTGGGATTGAGGAGGGTGTCCGCCTCGCCGTCCTCGAACCGAGGCTCACCGCAGACCACGACCACGTCGGGGTAGGTGTAGAGGCCGGTCGCCGGGACTCGCACCCGCAGGTCGCTGGGGTACATCTCGCAGGGACGCTTCTTGAGCTGTTGCCTCAATTCGCCCACCAAGTTGGCGACGATCAGGTTGTGCTCGCGACTGCCCCCCGTCATCGCGAACACCTCGCCCTCCAGGTACTCGCTCCGAACGGCGCCGTTGCGCTCGCCGGCCAGGTACTCCTCAGGGGTCAGGTACGGCTTGAGCTGGGGTGGCATGGCGGGTTCTCGTCCTGCCTAGGATATCCGATCCGGGACTCGGGCGGCCCATGTCTGAGGGATTGTCGGCGCGCCGACAATCCCTCAGGTAACGCTTTGAAGGTATCTTCTCAGGATTTGGCCCGGCGTTGACCTCGGCCCCCCGCTTTGCTACCTTGCGGAGCGGTATGCAGCCTAACGACGCCTCGTTCGAAGAGCCGCTGGTCGAGTTACGCCGGCGCATCCAGGAGCTGGAGGGGTACCCGGAGGGCGGTGGGCATGAGAAGGAGCTGGACCGTCTGCGGACCAGCCTCCGGAAAACCACCTCCGAGACCTACGGCAACCTCACCCGCTGGCAGAAGACCCTGGTGGCCCGCCACCAGGACCGGCCGTACACGCTCGACTATGTCGAGCACCTGATGAGCGAGTGGGTCGAGGTGCACGGCGACCGGGCGTTCTCGGACGACGCGGCCATCGTCTCCGGCTTCGCGGCGTTCCGCGGGAGGAGCGTGGCGGTCATCGGCCACCAGAAGGGGCGCGACACCAAGGAGCGCATCCACCGCAACTTCGGCCAGCCGCGGCCGGACGGCTACCGCAAGGCGCTGCGGGTGATGAAGCTGGCGCAGAAGTTCCGCCGCCCCGTGCTCACCTTCATCGACACGGCCGGCGCCTACCCGGGGCTGGACGCCGAGGAGCGCGGTCAGGCCGAGGCCATCGCCCGCAACCTGCTGGAGATGGCCCTCCTCCAGGTGCCGATCATCGCCACTATCACCGGCGAGGGGGGGAGCGGCGGCGCTCTCGCGCTGGGGATCGGCGACCGCGTGTTCATGCTGGAGTACGCGACCTACTCGGTGATCTCCCCCGAGGGGTGCGCGGCCATCCTGTGGAAAGACCAGAACCGCAAGGCCGAGGCCGCCGAGGCCATGCGGCTCACCGCTCCGGATCTGAAGGCGCTCGGGGTGGTGGACGAGATCATCCCCGAGCCTCCGGGCGGCGCCCACACCGACCCCGCCACGACCTGCCGGCGTGTGGGGGACGTCCTCGAAGCGGCGCTGGAGGAGCTGGAGAGGCTGCCTCCCCGCGAGCTCACGGCGCGCCGCTACGCCAAGTTCCGCGCTCTCGGCGTGTACGAGGAATAGCCCCTGCTGCCCGCCGAGTGGGTGGCCGCTCCCGTGCCGGAAGCCGCCGCCAGCCTGGAAGGCGCGGGCTATCCGGGCTGGCTGGCGCTCCTGATGGCGCGGCGCGGGGTGACCGACCCGCCGGGCGCCGAGCGCTTCCTGCAGCCCTCGCCCGACCAGCTCCACGATCCCTTCCTGCTCGCCGGCATGGAAGCGGGCGTCGAGCGGCTCCTCGCCGCCCGCGACCGCCGCGAGAAGGTCGCGATCGTCGGCGACTACGACGTCGACGGCGTCACCGCGACCGCGCTGCTCCTCGCCGTGCTCGGCGCCTGCGGCATCGAGGCGACGCCGATCCTGCCGCACCGCTTGAAGGAGGGGTACGGCTTCCAGCCGGTCCACGTGGACCGGGCGGTCGCCGCGGGCTGCTCGCTGATCGTGACCGCGGACTGCGGCAGCTCATCGCTGACGGCGGTCGAGGCGGCCTTCGCGGCGGGTGTCGGCGTCATCATCACCGACCACCACCTGCCGGGCTGCGAGCTGCCGGCGGGTACCATCCACATCAACCCCCACCAGCCGGGATGCGGTTACCCCTTCCGCGACCTGGCCGCCGCCGGTCTGGCGCTCAAGCTCTCTCTGGCGCTCGCCGCCCGGAGCGGCCGGAAGATCGAGCTGGCGCCCCTGCTGCGCATCGCCTGCCTGGGGACGATCGCCGACCTGGTGCCGCTGCGCGGCGAGAACCGGGTGATCGCCGCCCTCGGTCTCAAGGCGCTGGCCGAGGCGCGCTCGCAGGGATTGAAGGCGCTGATCCAGCAGTCCGGCATGAAACCGCCGTTCACCGCCGCGGACGTCGGCTTCCGCCTCGGGCCGCGCATCAACGCCGCCGGGCGGCTGGCGAGCCCGGACCACGCGCTGGAGCTGCTGATGAGCCGCGACGCCGTGCGCTCCGTCGAGCTCGCCCTGGAGCTCGACGCCTGGAACCGCGAGCGCCAGACCACGGAGACCCGGGCGGTTGAAGACGCGCGAAGGATCTTCGCCGAGCGCTCGCCTCTGCCGCCGGTGCTGGTCGCCTGGAGCGCGGAGTGGCACAAGGGAGTGGTGGGGGTGGCCGCGGGCCGCCTGGCCAAGGAGCTCAACCGGCCGACGATCCTGCTCGCGGTCGAAGGCGATGCCGCCACGGGCTCGGGCCGGAGCATCCCGGGAATCGAGCTGCACGATTTTTTGCTTCCCTGGAAGGATCGGCTGCGCCGCTTCGGCGGTCACGCCCAGGCCGTGGGGATGACGGTGGAGGTGGGGGAGCTGGAAGAGCTGCGACGCGAATGGGAGGAGGCGGGGGCCGTGTGGCCCGAAGCGCTCCTCGCCCGGCGCTACGAGTACGAGCTGGCGCTCGCGCCGCGGGAGATCTCGAACCGGCTGCTGGCCCAGCTCGGCGACCTGGAGCCTTTCGGCCAGGGCAACCCGCGGCCGTTGGTGCGCACCGGCCCGCTGCACCTCACCGCCGCGCCGCGGTTGTTCGGCAACGGCCACCTGGCGGTGCAGGCGCGCGGCGAGGACGGCTCGGCGGTCGAGCTGCTGGGCTGGCGCTGGCAGGAGCGGCCCCAGGCGCTCGCCGGCTCTTTCGAGGTGCTCGCCTGCGTCGAGAACGACGCCTACCGCGGCGGCCCGGTGCTCCGCCTGGTCGACAGCAGGCCATACATCCCTTGAACCTATAGAATGCAACCGACATGGCGCGCAAACCGACCCGAAGCTACATAGGAGCCTTCCGCAAGCTGCTGCTGGTGGCGTTGCTGTTCGCCCTCGTCGCGGTAGGAGGCCTCTTCTGGTTCGGCGGCGCCGGGCGGCAGAGGGAGCGCGTCCCGGATCCCACCGAGACGGCGACCGCCAAGGGCACCATCCTGATCGGCGAGGACTTCGACTACACCTTCACCGAGCGCGAGCGCCCCATCTTCCGCATCCGCGGCGAGAGCGTGCGGGCGGACGCCCAGAACGTCGTCTACCTGCGGGGCGTCGGGCTCACGGTCTACGACGAGAAGGGGCGCCCCTTCCACATCGAGAGCAAGCAGGGGCGCTTCAGCCAGTCGGCCAACGAGGGGCTGCTCGAAGGCGACGTCTTCCTGAAGGGGCCCGGGGGCCTCGAGCTGCGCACCGCCAAGCTCGACCTCAAGGACAAGGGGCACGTCATCGTCACCCGCGGGCCGGTCGAGATCCGCTACGCCGAGCAGTACATGGTGACCGCCGAGAAGCTTCGCGTGGAGCTCGACACCGAGCTCTACATGCTCAACGGCAAGGTGCGGCTCAACAGCCTCCCCGGCGCGGCCACCCCGGCCTCGCTGTCGTCCGAGCGGCTGGTCTACGAGCGTGTCAAGCGCGCCCTGCGCATCGAGGGCAACGCCGAGCTGCGCCGCGGCGAGGACCTACTGAAGGCGAGGCGGATCAGCGCCGACGTGACGCCGGACGAGTCCGGGCTCTCCTTCGTGCGCGCCTTCTGGGGGGTCAGCGGCCGCACCCGCGCCTCGCTCGCGACGGTCGGCGGCGAGCCCGGCCAGTCGGTCGTCCGCTTCACCGGCAAGGACCTCTCGGTGATCCTCCAGCCGCAGGGCAACCAGGTGCGGCAGGTCGAGTTGGAGGCGCAGAAGAAGGAGAAGGCGTTGATCGAGAGCGTCAACGGCCCGCTCACCCGCACCCTCCTCGCCTGGCGCTTCGAGGGGGTGATGGAGGGGGGCGTGCTGCAGACCGCCAACGCCTTCGGGGGCGTCGAGATGAACGAGGTGCTGCGCGGCGGGCCGGAGGGCCGGAAGACGCGGCACGCCGAGGGCGACCGCGCGAACGCCGCCTTCCGGCCGGACGGCCAGCTCGCCTCCATGAACCTGATCGGCGGCGTCATCTACCAGGACGGCCAGGTGCGCGCCACCGGCACCCGCTCGTCGATCGACCTCGAGGCCAACCGCGGCGAGTTCCTCGGCGTGCCCGTGGAGCTGACCAGCGAGCGCGGCACCGTGCGCGCCCCGCGGGTGGTCTACAACACCGAGGGCCAGGTGGTGACCGCCCGCGGCGGCGTGCGCGCCGTGCTCAAGCAGGCTGCTGACACGAACCTCGCCGGCACCGCGCTGGGGGAGGGGCAGGGCCCCGTGCAGGTCGAGTCCCAGGAGGCGTTCTGGCGCCAGTCGCCGTCGTCCTTCCTGTTCCGCGGCGACGTGCGCGCCTGGCGGGGCGAGAGCCTCCTGCTGGCCCCCGAGCTGCGCGGCGACCAGGAGAAGGAAGTGCTCACCGCGACCGGCGGCGTCAAGACCCTCTGGAAGCCCGAGCCGGCCGCCGCGGGCGGCCCCAAGCCGGCGGCCCGGCGCGCCGCCGCAACCGGCGGGACTGCGGGGGCCGCTCCCGCGGGCGGCGGGGAGAAGAAGGTGCCGCAGTCGCCGATCGAGGTGGTGGCGGGCGAGATGGTCTACCAGCGCGGTAACGGAGAGCTCACGTACACCGGCAACGTCCGGGTCGAGCAGGAGGGCAGAGTCCTGACATGTCAGCGCCTCGAGGTGGAGTTGGTCAAGGGCGGCGGAGAGGAAGGCGAGGGGGGCAAGGTCGAGACCATGACCTGCAGCGGCGACACCAAGCTGAACGACCCGGCGGGGGGGCGCCGGATCGAGGGGGAGAAGGCGGTCTACCGGGTGGCGGACCGCAAGATCGAGGTGACGGGCAACCCGGTGACGATGCGCGACCGCGACGGCAACCGGGTGCAGGGCAAGAGGGTGCTCTACAGCATGGACGACGGCAAGGTGGAGGTGAAGGGCAGGGACGGCACCCCGGCGGCGACTCCGGCTCCGGCAGCGACGACTCCGTCGCCGGCCGCTGCGACGCCATCATCCCCGCCTTCGGGGCCCGGGGGGACACCGCCGTGACGCGGGACCGCGAGCAGAAGCTCGCCACCACCAACCTGCGCAAGGTCTACCGCGGCCGCGCCGTGGTGCAGGACGTGTCGATCGAGGTCGGGCCCGGCGAGATCGTCGGCCTGCTGGGGCCGAACGGCGCCGGCAAGACGACCACCTTCTACATGGTCGTCGGCCTCACCCCTCCCGATTCCGGCAGCGTCTCGCTGGGTGAGGAGGACATCACCGAGCTGCCCATGTACCTGCGGGCCCAGCGCGGCATCAGCTACCTGCCCCAGGAGCCCTCGATCTTCCGCAGGATGTCGGTCGAGAACAACCTGCGCGCCATCTTCGAGACTCTCGACCTCTCGCACGCCGAGCAGGAGCGCCGCGTCGACCAGCTCATCGCCGACTTCGGGCTGGTCAAAGTGAGGAAGAACAAGGGCTTCTCGCTCTCGGGCGGCGAGCGCCGGAGGGTCGAGATCGCGCGCGCCCTGGTCATCAACCCGTGGTATATCCTGCTGGACGAGCCCTTCGCGGGGATCGACCCTATCGCTGTCCTCGACATTCAAGGTATTGTCCGACACCTGAAGTCGATGGGGATCGGGATCCTCATCACCGACCATAACGTGCGGGAAACATTGAAA
>Ga0190265_10000745_pt1 | contig 21842 bp, 16 predicted proteins | sample Popmic124T_FD_133135 | JGI IMG/M metagenome (GOLD analysis project Ga0190265, IMG submission 133135) | Populus adjacent soil microbial communities from riparian zone of Indian Creek, Utah, USA - 124 T | ecosystem: Environmental > Terrestrial > Soil > Riparian zone | place: USA: Utah | collected...
CAGCTTCACGTAGACCAACGCCTGGTCCACCGAGGGCGTCTTGAGGGGAACCGGCGTTCCGACCGTGGTATAGGTATATGCCACCTCGCGATGCGTGCGCGCCCGCCGCGCCGCTTCCTCCGCTTTGATTATGGTGTACTGCAGGTTAGAGCCCGGCGGCGCTTCCACGATCATGCTGATCTCGCTGCGGTCGCTAACGGGGACAAATCCGGCGCCCACCTGTCCGATCACCGGCACCAGCGGCACCAGGAGGCTCATCGCCGCGAGCACGCCGAGCGAGCCGACAACCTTGATCCCGATGCTGCCCAACGTCCCGAAGCGGTCGGCCAGCGGGCGGTCCAGCAGCCAGAACAGTCCCCACAATCCCGCCAGCACGACCACCGCCGCGAGAACGCCGCGCGCCGGGATCGTCAGCGCTGCCACGAAGCTGCCGATGGCGAGGCCGACCATCATGAGCCGGTGGTCGAGCGCCCAGGCGATGAGATCCTTGTACCGGTCGGCCATGCGGTCGAACCACTTGTTGAAGCGGTCCAGCGTCCGGGCGATCGGATTGCGCCGCTCGTGCGCCTCCGTCTGCGGATCCGGCCAGTAGGCCGACAGCATCGGGTCGAGCGAGAAGGAGACGAAGAGCGACACCAGCACCGAGCAGGCGATGGTGAGCGCGAAGGGCTTGAACCACTGGCCCGAGATGCCGTACATGAACGCGACGGGCACGAAGACGGCCACGATGGAGAACGTCGTGGCGGTCACCGCCAATCCGATCTCGTCGGTGCCGTCCTTCGAGGCCTGGTAGTGATCTTTCCCCATCTCGATGTGTCGGACGATGTTCTCCCGTACGACGATCGCGTCGTCGATCAGGATGCCGATCGCCAGCGAGAGTCCCATCAGCGACATCGTGTTCAAGGTGAAGCCGAAGGCCCACACCGCGATGAAGGAGGCGAGCACGCTGACCGGGAGGGCGAGGCCGGTAATGACCGTCGAGCGCCACGAATTGAGGAAGAGGAACACCACCAGCACGGTCAGCAGCGCGCCTTCGATCAGCGCCTCCTGCACGTTGCGGACGGCGTTGTGCACCCGGGTGCCGGCGTCCTGCACGATCTCGAGCTTCGCGCCGGGCGGCATCCGCTGCTGCAGCAGGGCCACGTGACGGTGGATGATGTCCGTCACCTGCGTCGTGCTGTAGCCTTTGGCCTTCAGGACCTCGATGCCGACGGCATCGCGGCCGTTGAACAGCGCCTGGTCCCGCTGCTCCTCGGTGCCGTCGAGCACGGTGGCTACCTGGCCGAGGCGGATCACCTGCCCCGACCGCTCCGCCACGACCAGCTTCGCGAAGTCGTCCGGCGTGTCGAGCCGGCCCTTGAGGCGGATCGCGCGCTCCTCCAGTGCGCTGTTGAGCCGCCCCACCGGAGCCGCGAGGTTCTGCGCCTCGAGCGCCTGCACCACCTCGGCGACGCTGACCCCGACGGCCTGCATGTCCGTCGGACGGATCTGGACCGTCAGCTCTCGCTCGAGTCCGCCGACGACCGTCACCTGGGCCACGCCCGGGACGGTGCGGAGGTCCCGTACGATCATCGGATCGGCGATCCGGGTGAGGGCGGCGGTGGGGATCTGCGAGGACGTGAGCGCCAGCGACAGCACCGACTGCTGCGAGGGATCGAACCGGGTGAGGACCGGCTCCTCCATCTCGGTGGGCAGGTCCTCACGCTGAGTCGAGATCGCGTCGCGGATGTCCTGCGATGCCTCCTGGATGTCCTTCTCGAAGTCGAAGAAGACGGTGAACTGGGCCAGGCCATCGGTGGAGCTCGCCTGGGTCTTGGACCAGTCCACGCCGCTGATCGAGGAAAACGCCTCCTCGATCGGGTCCACGATCTCGCGCTCGACCGTCTCGGGCGAGGCGCCGGGATAGAGGATCGTCACCCCGACGATGGGCTGCTGGATGTCGGGAAATTCGTCGGTGTTCAGGTTGACCCACGCGGCGATGCCGAACGCCACCAGCGCCACCATCGCCGTGATGGTGACGATCGGGCGCTCGATCGCGAAGTCGGAGATGAACATTACTGGCCCGCCTCCTCCTGGAGGACGCGAACGCGCGTCCCCGGCGTCACGCCTTGCGCCGAGCCGAGCAGAACGGTGTCGCCGGCCGCCGCACCGGCGATGATCTCCACCAGTTCGGCCGCCTCATCGCGGACGCCGAGCCTGACCTCGCTCTCGGTGACACGGCCACCCTTGAGCAAGTGGAGCTTCGGGGTGTTGCCCCGGCTGTCCAGCGAGCCGACCGGCACGGCAACGGCGCGCTTGGTATCCGTCGCGACGCGGCCTTCCGCGAAGAGTCCCGCCACCAGCATCTGGTCGAGGTTGGGGATCGAGACGTAGATCCGCACCTGACGCGTGGCGGAATCCACCACCGGGTTGATCCGGTCGATCTTCCCGACGATCCGGCGGTCCATGCCGTTCACGGTGAACTCCACGTCGGTGCCGCGGTGCAGGCGCCCGATCTGTTCGGCCGGCACCGCGGCCTCCAGCCGCAGACGTGCCGGATCCACGACCGAGATGATCGGGGTGCCCACCTGCACCACGTCGCCCGCGTCCACCGGACGGTCGCTGATCATGCCGTCGAACGGGGCGCGCACCCGGGTATCCTCCAGCCGCTCTTCCGCGCCGGTGAGCCGCGCCCGCGCGTCGGCCAGGGTGCCTTCCGCATTGGTGACGTCCCACGTGGCGTTTTCCAGGTCGCGATCGGGAATCGCCCCCGCCTCGGAGAGTCGTTGCGACCGCTCGGCGTTGCGGCGGGCCAGGCCCAGCGCCGTCTCCGCGCTCCGGACCGAAGACTTCGCCGACAGGTGTTCGTCGCGGACCGCGCCGTCGTCGAGCTGGGCGAGCAGCTTGCCTCGCTTGACCCGGTCACCGGGCTCGGCATAGGTCCGCTGCACCGCGCCGGCCACCTCGGCCCGAACCGTGGCGGCCTGCTCCGGCTCCAGCGTCCCGGAGATCGGCGGGCCGCTCCGCAGCTCGGCCACGGTGGCCACCGCGATGTTTTCCTTGCCGACGGTCACGACCGCTTCGGCGGTCTCCGTGGCGCTCGCGTCGTCTTCGCGCTTGCAGCCGGCGAGCAGGATGACGGCGGCCACGGCCGCCGGTAGGATGGCCCGGATCATGGAACGACTGCTCCCGTCTGTCTCGTACTGGTGAGGACGCCAGGCGTCTGCGCCTGGGGAGCCTGGTACGGCGTAGGTTGCTGGGTGCTCGGCGCGGGCGCCGCCACCGCGGGCGCTCCTGCGGAAGTCGCCGCCGCGTTGCCGAGCGACGGATCGAGCGGCAGCGCCGGAAGGAGTGCCACCCGCATCCGAGCGACCTGAAGATCCCGAGCCGCCTGGGCGCGGGTCGCCTGCGCCTGCGCCAGCTGGATGCGCAGGTCGTTGAGCTCGGTCTGGGTGGAGATCCCCTCGCGATAGCGCACTTCGGCGATCATGTAGGCGCGGTCCGCCTGTTCCTCGGTGCCCGCGCTCGCCTCCCACGCCGCCACCGCCGCGCCGAGCTGGAGCTGCGCGCTGCGCGCGTCGAGCTGCGCCAGCTCGCGGGTCTGGCGCAACCGGAGCTGCGCCTGTTGCAGCCCCGCCTGCGCCACCGCCACGTCGCCTTTGACCCGCCCACCGGTGAACAGCGGCACCTGCACGCCGACCGCGACGACCCAGTCGGAGAGGTAGTTGGTACCGAACGGCGAGCCATCGTCGGGGTAGCCGATCTCGGCATAGTCCGAGGTGAGCGATACCTGAGGCCAGCGCTGCCCGCGCGCCGCGCGAAGCAACCCGGCCTGCGACTCGACGGCTTCGTGCGCCTGACGCACCGGCGCGCGCGCGTCGGTCGTCGTATCGCCCGAGGACTGAACCAGCTCCGTGAGGCGGGCGGTCCGGACCAGGCCGGTATCCACCAGCTCGCTGGTGAGCGTGAGCGGCTGCTCGAGCGGCAGGTTGAGCAGGTTCTTGAGCTGGTAGTACGCGAGGTCGCGCGCCGCCTGCCGCTGGATGACGACCGGACGCTGGTTGTCGCGGGTCACCCGGGCGCGCAGGAGGTCGAACTCGGATTGGTTGCCGACCTCTCGCGCGAGGGTAGTCTGGCTCAGCGTAGTGTCGGCCTGCATCAGGGTGGCCTGCGCGATCGCCACCAACCGGTCGCCCAGCGCCGCGTCGTAGTACGAGCGGGTCACGTCGAGCAGGAGCTGCGCCCGCGCCGCGGTGAGCCCGATGGCGGCGCTCCGCACGTTGGCGTTGGCCGCGCGGCTCTGGCCGGAGACCCTGCCGCCGCTGAAGAGGGTCTGGGAAAACGAAAGCCCGAAGCGGTAGTTGTTCTCCCGGCCGAACGGCAGGTCGTCGCCCAGCCCCGCGAACGGGTCGGCGTTGCTGGCGCACTCGACCGCCGCCTCCAGCGAATCGAGCCGCTCCTCGATCGGAAGTCCCGGGCGCGGCACGAAGGCGTCGCACTCTTCCGGGACGGGCGCCGGCGTGCCCTCCTCGCCCTGGAGCGCGGAGAACTGGCTACGCAGGGTCCGCGTGTACGAGGCGGACCCGGTGAGCTGGGGGAAGTACGCGCTGCGCGCCCGCCGGCGCTCGCCTTCCGCCTGCGCGAGGCTGCTCTGCGCGATGCCGACCGTCTCGCTCTCCCGCTCCGCGATGTCCAGCGCTTCGGTCAGCGAGAGCGGCGTCGCGCGCTGCGGCTGCTGCGCGGCGGCGGTGGTGGCGGCGATGGCGAGGACGGTTGCCATCAGGAAGACCGATCTCATGCCTTGCTCTCCTCGGTGCCGGGTTCCATGCCGATGCCTCGGAGGAACAGCATCACGTGGTGCCGGAGCGCGTCGTCCGGCCCGGTGGCGAACATCGCCGGCACGACGTCGCGCCCGATCGCGTCCGCGAAGAGGACGCCCATCAGCATCGCCGCGGCCACGCGCTCGTCGAACGGCGCCGGGGCCAACCCAAGCTGCTTGAGCCGCCCGAGGTAGGCGGTGAGTGCACTCACCGCCTGAATCGGACAGCTGACCTCGGGCGAGACCAGGGTGGGATGCTCGACCAGCTCCGCCAGCGCGGTGCGGATCAACGGGGCCCGGCTGTGCATGTCGTGGAAGTGCGAGCGGCACCACTCGGTCAGCTCGCGGACGGGATCCTGCGGCGTAGCGGGCAGAGGGATGGCGTCCCCGCCCTGACAGCGGGCGAGCGCTTCACGCAGCAGGACATCCTTGCTGCCGAAGTGGCGGAAGAGCGTGATCTCGTTGACCCCCGCGGCCGAGGCGATGCGGCGGGTCGTCGCTCCGTGGTAGCCGCCTTCGGCGTAGACCTGGGCGGCGGCGGTGAGGAGCTGGTCCCGGACTTTCATGGGCGACGAGTATAGGAAGGAGGGGGGGAGGGGCGCAAGTAGGTGCTTGCAGACATGCGGGTCATCGAACACGCATGCGAGGAAATGTCATCCCGAGCGAAGCGAGGGATCTGCTACGCCTGCTTCGAACCCCGGCCGGCAAGATCCCTCGCTATGCTCGGGATGAGATGTTCCCGAGCCGCCGGATCGCCCAGATTCCCGCCGCCGGCCCCAGCGCCAGCACCGGAAACGCGAACCGCCACCCCACCGCCTCCACCAGCACCGGAACCAGCTGAATCGTCACCATGGTGAGCAGAAAGCCGAGCGACGTCTGCAGCGTGAGCGCGGTTCCCACGGCGTGCGGCGGCGACAGCTCGGTCACCATCGCGCTGAATTGCGCCGAGTCGGCCACCACGAAGAAGCCCCAGAGAAGCACGACCGGCGCCAGCAGCCACCAGCTCGCGCCGTAGAACGCACCGATCGCCACGCAGCACAGCCCGCTCACCGCCATCGAACGGGTGACCACCCGCGAATAGCCCATCCGCCGCGCGGCCCATCCGCCCCACACCGCGCCGATCCCACCGGCGGCGATGGTGGCAAAGGCGAGCAGGCTGACCCCTGACGCCTCCACCGTTCCGGCCGAGCCGGCGCGCGCCGCCGCGCTCGCGGCGAGGAAGACCGGGATCCAGGTCCACATCGCGTACAGCTCCCACATGTGGCCCAGGTATCCGCCGGTCGCGAGTCGCGTGTCCCGATGCCGCACCACGCTGGCGACGAGTTGCCACGAGAACGGGCGGCGCGGAAACTCGAACGGCCCGTCCCGGTATCCCATCGCGACGATGACGGCGGAGAGCACCGCGCCGGCCGACGCGGCGAGCACGACGGGTTGGATCCCGGTGACTTCGACGGATCGAATCAGGTAGGGCGCGGCCTTCCCGATCGTGAGCGACCCTACGATCACGCCGATGGCAAGCCCGCGGTCGGTCCGGAACCACGTGGCCGCCATCTTCATCGCAGGGGGATAGACCCCCGCGAGACAGATACCGGTGAGAAACCGGCAGACGAGGGCGGTGCGGTAGTCGCCGGCAAAGGCGAGCGCGCCGTTGGCGGTCGCGCCGAGCAAGCCCGAGACGACGAAGTACCAGCGTGAAGGAAGGATGTCCGCGAGGTTGAGGAACGCCGCGGCCGCGGTGCCGACCACGAATCCGAGCTGCACGATCGTGGTGAGCCAGCCGGCCTCCGACGCGCTCAAGCCCCACATCTCGCGGTACTGGGCCGAGACGGCGCTCGCCGAGAACCAGAGCGACATCCCCAGCACCTCGGCCGCGGCGAGCAGGCCGAGCACGCGCCAGCGGGCCGCGTCGCTCAGCCGCTCGCCTCCAGGGCGCGGGTCGCTTCCTCCCAGGCCGCAAAGGCCGCCTCCAGCGCGATCCGCGCCTCTTCCAGCTCCACACCGAGCAGTCGGGCGCGCTCGGCGCCGTCCGGGGCGAGATAGAGCGCGGGATCTTCCAGCTGGTTGCGCAGCTCGGCCACCCGGCGCTCCCGCTCGCTCACCAGCGCCTCGGCCTGACTGACGGCGCGCTCGGCGGTTCGCCGGACCGAGTGCGGCTTGCGCCGGTCGTCGTCGGGCCGCCGCGTGGCCTTTCGCTCGCGCACCCGACGCGACGCTTCCTCCTCCCGTGCCGCGACCGCCGCCGCGTGCTCGCGCTCGGCGCTCGCCACTTCCCAGTCGGCGAAGCCGCCGTCGAAGTCGGTGATCCGCTCGCGGTGCAAGACCCACATGCGGGTGGTGAGCGTCCGGAGCAGCGCCCGGTCGTGGCTCACCAGCAGGACGGTGCCGCCGTAGGCCTCGATCGCGTCTTCCAGCGCCTCGATGGACTCGACGTCGAGGTGGTTGGTGGGCTCGTCGAAGATGAGGAAGTTGGCGCCGGCGAGCATCATCATCGCGAGCGCGACGCGGGCGGTCTCGCCGCCCGACAGCGACGCCGCCCGGCGCAGCACCGAATCGCCGGAGAATCCGAACCGGCCCAGATGTCCCTGGATCGGCCCCCGGCCCCACGCCGGACGGAGAGCCGCGATGATCTCGTACAGGGTCTGGTCCTGCGGGACCTGCGCCAGATCCTGCCGGTAATGGGCGATCCGAACCGAATCGGGTACCCGGATCTCGCCTTCGTCGGGAGCTCGGTCGCCGACGATCGCGCGGATGAGCGTGGACTTGCCGGCCCCGTTCGGTCCGACCAGGCCGATGACATCGCCCCGATTGATCCGCGCGGTGAAATCGTGGAGCAGCGTGCGACCCTCCACGTCGAGGCGCACGTCGGAGGCGGCGAGCACCTGGTCGCCGCCCCGCTCATCCGCGTCGAGGCGCAACGCCATCGCGCCGTCTGCGCCCGGCGGCGCACTGAGGCGGCTCACCCGCTCCAGACGCCGCCGCCGGCCCTTGGCCTGGGAGCTATTCTGTCCGGCGATGTTGCGCCGGATGTAGTCCTCCTCCGCGGCGAGGACGCGGGACTGCTTGGTGAAGGCGCGCTGCTGGCTGAGCCGCCGCTCGGCGCGCTGGCGGATGAAGCCCTCATAGTCCGTGGTATACGCGAACGCGCCGCCGGACTCGAGGTGCAGCACGTGGTCCACCACCGATTGAAGGAACGCGCGGTCGTGGCTCACGACGAGGACCGTCGCGTCGAGCTGGCGGAGGTACGTCTCCAGCCAGCGCGTGGTCTCGAGATCGAGGTGGTTGGTGGGCTCGTCCAGGAGGAGCAGGTCGGCCGGCGCCACCAGCTGGCGCACCAGACCGAGCCGTCCCCGCTCGCCGCCGCTCAAGCCGTCCAGCGCGCGGGTGCGCGCGTCGTCGGGATCGAAGCCCAGTCCGTGCAGCACGGCATCGATCCGCGCCGCGACGCTGTAGCCGTCTTCGCGCTGAAAGCGCTCGAGGTCGCGGTCGTAGCGCGCCAGCGCCTGCGGCGTGACCTGGTCGCCCGCTTCGGCGAGCGCCATCCCCTGCTCCCCCAGCGACCGCTCCAGCTCCAGCAGCGAGCGGAACGGCCCCGCGGCCGCTTCCCAGACGGTCGTAGCCCCGGAGAAATCCCGCTGCTGGTCCATGAGCGACGCGGTGAGACCGGTGGCCCGCGCGATCGATCCGGTGGTCGGCAGGAGCTCTCCGGTCGCCAGGCGGAAGAGCGTCGTCTTCCCCGCCCCGTTGCGGCCGATGATGCCCCAGCGGTCTCCCCGCGTCACCGTGAAGGTGACGTTCTCCAGCAGCCGGGTGGCGCCGAACTCGACCGAGACGCCGGCGAAGGCGAGCTGGGTCATCGCCCGGTCCACTCCCGCCAGGTCGGCTCCCCGTCACCCACCGTGAGCTGGTGCTGCTGGCGGACCAGGGGCATGCGCAGCAGCATCGGCTCCTCGACCAGTTTGTCCAGCCAGCGATCGTCGCTGAAGTGCGCCGCCGAGACCGAGGTCGGCGAAGCGGCGGGAGTCGCGGTCCACCAGGCTCGCGACCCCGAACTTCTGGGCAAACCGCCGCAGCTCTCCCAGCGAAGCGGCCCGCTCCTGGAGATCCACGAAGTGCGTCTTGATCCGCCGCTCCGCGAAAAAGCGGAGCGCCTTCCGCGTGTCCGTGTTCTTTCGAATACCGAAGATCTGGACTTCCATGGGGCGGGAATCTATACCCGGAGGGATGCTCCAACCTGCAGGCGACCGGTGCCCTGATGCACCACATTCTGGCCGAAGTAGACCTTGCCGGCCACGCGGCGGTAGCTGGCGAGCGTTCGCAGCGGCTCGACGCCGCGCTCGGTGGTCTCCTGGTCGGTCGTGGTGATGACACACCGGTCGCACGGCTTCACCACCTGAAAACGAATCCCGTTCACGGCGAACTCGCGGAGCGAGTCCTCGACGAACGGTGCTCCGCCCTCGATCACCAGGTTGGGCCGGAACCGATTCATCGGCAGCGGTTGAGGGAGCCGGCCGTTGAGGTCCTGCAGCGATGCCTCGGAGATCAGGAGAAATGGAAAGGCGTCGGCAAAGCTGACCCGCTTGGCCTGCGGGGCGTAGTCCGGATCCACCGGCCGCACCTGGCGCTCCGTCATATGAACCAGCCCGCAGCTGAGGCCGAGGTATCGGGAGAACCACGCCGCGGGCTCGGGTCCCAGCCACACCGACTCGCAGGTGTCGTCCCAGACCCTCACGCGGAAGGGCTCGGTTTCCTCCGGCTCCAGCGGCACGGTCAGCGGCTCGGCGCCGGGCGCCTGGATGACCAGTCGGCCGTCGCAGATCTCGGGGCGCACCAATGCCAGCCGGGGCGAGGTGCGCTGGGTAATGAAGTGCCCGTTGGGTTCCGCCACCATCCAGCGGCGGTCGTAGCGCAGGCCGAAGTCGTCGACGTCCCAGGCATCCACGGACGTGCCGGCGGCCGACTTGATGGGATAGTAGGTGAGGCGGGAGAGGGAGAGGGCGGCCATGCATGATCCTGCCGCGATCGAGGGCTCCGGTCCAGTCCCCCCTCCCGGCACAGGGGCGTTCGGCTTGTAGGTGGCGCGCATCCACTGCGGTAGGGGCACCACACTCCTGGGTCCGAACCCCAGACAGGACTGGACCTTTACGCTGGCTCGCCGCTTGCTCAAAGTGACCCGGTGAATAAAGTTGGTTCGGGCGAACTTCCCGCTCGTCACGCCGTTGCACACCAGAGGATCATGTCGCGCTTTCTTACGGCCTCCGACCCGCAATCAGCGGGAGGGAAGACGAGCGTTCGGATTCGGGTGATCGATCCCGACAACGAAGCCGACGTCGCCACGGCGGCGCGTCTGCACGTCGAATTGTTCGGGCAGATCGGGCCGATCGCCAAGCTGGGCGAGCGCTTGCTCCAGCGCTATTGCTACAGCTACGTGCTTCGCACCGGCCTGATGAAGGCGGTCATCATGGACGTGGACGGCGAACCGGCCGGCCTCGCCGCCTATTCGAGTGATCCCAAGAAACTGCATGGGGCTGCACTCCGGGGACATTTCCCGTTCCTGGTCGGTGAGGTGATCCGCGCCGTGGTGGCGCAGCCCTCCCTGCTGCTCCGGTTTCCGGGTGCCCTGCGGCTGTTCTGGGAGCGCCGTCGGGACCAGATTCCCGTCCCGGTCGGCACCTTCGCGGAGTGCGTGGCGTTCGGCGTCCTGCCGCAGTACGTGACCCGCAAATTCATCCGTCAGTCCGGCATTCACGTCGCCGACGTGCTCATCGACTACGTGCTGGACGAAGTCTGGGCCCAGGGCTTCACCCGGCTCCGTGGCGTCATCCTCGCCAGTAACAAGCCCGCCATGTCCTTCTTCAGTGTCCGCGCGAGCCGGGTGGATTCCTTCCCGACCGCCGCGCGGCCGTCCTTTCAGGTCTGGCTGGACATGGAGGCGTGCGGTGACAAGCGCTCGCCCCACCTGAAGGGTGCTCGTCGGCCGAGCCGACGCTCCCAATAGCGACGATGCCGCATGTGTGGGCGGGCCGCCTGGCGCCGGTGGGTGCGGTCGCCCTGCTGGCGCTCGCCCTGCTCTTCGCGGTCTTCCGCGCCGGAACGATGGACCGCGTCGGCGACGTCGATCTCGGGGCGTCGCACTGGCTCATGACCGACTTTCGCACCATCGCGTACTTTCCCGCCACCGCGTTCGCCGACGGTATCAATCCCTATGACGATGCGGCATACCGGCCGCGATACGGCGCGCCCGCGGCGTTCCAGGGCTATCCCCCTGCGGTGCTGCTCATCAACGCACCGTATGCCGCCCTGGGGCTCTCGGCCGCGATCCTGGTCAAGGCCGGAACGACGGTCGGGCTCACCGGTCTGCTCGGGTTCGTGAGCCTCAAGCTCAGCGGGATCCAACCGACATTCGTCCGCGTCGCGGCGCTGCTCGGGATCTTGCTGCTCAGCCGGCCCGGCCACTGGAACCTGATGCTGGGCCAGCTGACCACTCCCATGGTGCTCGCCGTCTACGTCGTGCTGTCCGTCCCCAGGGAGCGCACCGTCCCGGCCGGTATCGCACTCGCGATCGCCATGCTGAAGCCGACCTACGGCATTCCCCTCGCGGTGGTGATGCTGTTTCGACAGCAGATCGGCGGCCTCCTGCTCGGCGGGGTGCTGACCGCCGCGGCGAACCTCGCGGTGCTGGCGGTGCTCGCCGAGCGGTCGGGTGGATTCGGCCGCGCGGTCGCCCTCATGCTCGAGCCGACCCGGTCACTCGATGCCAGCGACATCACGTCGAATTTCGGCGCCTTCCGGATCGACGCGAGCGGCATGTTGAGTCGGATCACGGGTCGCCCGCTCGGCCTGGTGTTCTCCCTCGCCGTGGCCGCCGCGGTGATCGCCGTGGTCGTGTATGGCGCCCGCCGTTACGCCCGCCGCGCCGGGGGCGCGCACCCCGAGCCGCTGGAAGTCGGCCTCACCTGTGCCGCCATCCTCCTCTGCGTCTACCACAACGGCTACGATCTCCTGCTGCTCACGTGGCCGGCAACCGCTCTGGCGTGGAGGGTCGCGCAGGCGCCCGCCGCGGCTACGGCCGGGGAATGGTTCCGGCTCTCGCTCCTGGGGCTGCTGGCGGTCAACTACCTGAGTACCTACACGGTGCTGCAGGCCATCGGGTTCGACTCGCCCTGGGCGGTTCCGGTCGTCTCGGTGAACAGCGTCGTGCTTCTGGCCCTCTTCGCGTCGTACGCCTGGGAGGCGGTCAGATCGCCCGCGCCGGTGGAGGCGCCGGCCTGAGCGTCACGGTGCAGACCACCACTTCCGCATCCGCATGGATCCTCAACGGCAGCAGCGCGCACCCCACTCCCAGACTCACGATCAACGTCCCACCGTCCGCCAGGTCGAACCGTCCGCGAGGGTACTGACGGGAGAGCGCGCCGTTCGGGAGGATCACCGGCCGGCCTCCCGGAAGCGCGATCTGCCCGCCGTGAGTGTGGCCGCAGAGGGCGAGGTCGAAGCGGTGCTCACCGATGTCGAGCAGCCCGGACGGCGCATGCATCAGCACGATCCGGGCGCCCTCCGCTCCCGCGAACGTCAAGTCGGCATGGGGGCGGCCGTACCAGTGATCGTCCAGCCCGCAGATCCACACCTGGTCGAACGGCGGATCGAGGCGAGCGTTCCGATTGGTGAGCACCTCGATGCCCTGCTCCTCCAGCCGGCGGACGATGTACTGCGGATCGGCCAGCCAGTCATGATTCCCCAGCACCGCGAAGCAGCGATGGCGGGCGGCGAGGCGCTTGAGCTCGAGCGCGAGCGGGTCCACCTCGCTCGGGCGGAAGTTGACGAAGTCGCCGCCCAGCAGCACGACGTCCGGCTCGGCCGCGAGCAGGGCGCTCACGGCGGAGTGCAGCACGTCCGGGTCGGTGGTGGGGCCGGCGTGGAAGTCCGAGGCGTAGCCGATCGTGAGCGGTCTCACGCCGGCAACCGGTACGGCGATCTCGACCGAGACGCGGGTGGTCGTCACCTCCCTGACCGACAGGCCCAGCGCGCGGGCGAGCCGCACGACCCAGCCGCCGGTGTAGAGGCGAGTCTGGAGGCGTCGGATCGCGCCTATGACTCGTGAGGGAGTGCGCGGCAAGAGCGGTGTCAGCCCGCCCGGATTCGCTCGAAGCCAGTGAGACAACCGCGGATCCGCTCGAGCTCCTCCGGGGTGACCCGGCTGCGGTTGTCCGACTGGCGGTGAGGTTGGACCTCGGGGACGACCGGCAGCGTGGAGCTGGGCGCTCCCCAGACCCGGCGGGAGATTTCGACGATCGAGCCGGCGGGGTTTTCGCAGAAGGCTTCGTACTGAATCTCGATCAGCCGGGCGGCGGGAAGCGTGCGGGTATCTTCCGCGAGCTTGCGCTCGACGTCCATGATCTGGCGGCACACCACGTTCACGTATCCCAGCGGATCCGTCTCGGACTCCTGGTCCTCGCTCCGCACGCCCCACTTCCAGCGCTTGCTGCCCTGGATCTCTTCCCGGGCGACGAGGAGCGATTGCGCCACCCGGACGGGATCGCGGCGCACCACGACGAAGGTCGCCTCGGGGAGCACGCGGCCCAGCAGGGCCACGCAGTCCGCATTGCGGTTGTTCTTGTTCAGGAGCGGGCGGCCGAAGGTCCGGGTCCACGCGGTGAGAAACTGGCGCATGTCGCCGACCGACTTGTCGCTGAGCGACTGCGGTGCGCGGTAGCGGTCGGCGCCGAGCCATCGGTTCCAGATGTGGAAGGCGTCGTTCGGTCCCGCCAGGCTGACGGTGTTGCCGTAATAGCTGTGGAACCTGACGCGGGCGTTTTGAGGGCCGGACTGAAAGAACTTCGTGGCCGTCAGGGGCGCCCGCGGAAAGAGCGAGCTGATGTTGGTGAAGTACGTGACCGGGAGATGACGGGCGAGCGTCTGGTAGACCAGCGTCGTGCCGGCCCGCGAGCCGCCCACGATGAGGACGAGCGGCTGCATCGGGCCCTCAGCGTCGGCGATGCGCTTCCGCTCGCGCGACTCCAGGGCCAGGTCGAGCGGTGCCAGCGCGAGCCGGGAAACCTCCCGGACCAGCGCGGCGCGGGCCCCTTGGTCGCCGGAGCGCAGCATGCGAAGCAGGAGACCGACCGGGTCCCGGAAGTTCGCGTGCGCGCGAAGGACATCTACCATGGCAGGTCGAGCATGAGCGAGCCCGCAAAGTAATGGCAAGTGAATCGGTGGAAAACGGAAGCCAAGACGCCAATGTCGTGCCCGGTCCCCGGCCGGAACCCGGCCCGCCGGACGGGGCCATGTGCGCCGGGTACAACACTCCGGGGCGAAAGGTGTTGCATGAATTACGCAGATGGCCCCCCACGGGGGCCATGAGCCGGGCATGACGTCTGCGTCGGCGTGTGCTATCTCAAACCAGACCAAACCAGTGGCCGCTCCGGGTAAGCCAACAAAAAATTGGGTTCGACCTGCCGGGGCCCGGATCACGCGGCCGCTCGGGCCCCCGGCCGCCGCTAAGTCCGAGGAGTGCAACAAGCTGCACCTGCTCACCGTGGGCCTCGAAGATTACTACCACGTTTCCGCACTGAAACGCATCATCGAGCCCACCCGGTGGTCCCGGTTCGAGAGCCGGGTCGAGATCGGCACCGACCGGACCCTGGATCTGCTCGACGAGTACGGCGTCAAAGCCACTTTCTTCGTGCTCGGCTGGGTCGCCGACATGGTCCCCGAGCTGGTGCGCAAAGTGGCCTCCCGGGGGCACGAGATCGCGAGCAAGGGCTATCGCCCCCACGGACTCCGCCAGCTCAGCCCCGGGGAATTCCGCGACGACCTGGCCAAGGCGCGGGAGGCCCTCGTCCGGGCCAGCGGCCAGCGGATCATCGGATTTCGGGTGGGTCGCCGGTGGCTGTCCTCGAAGGACCTCTGGGCTCTCGACGTCCTCGCCGAGGAAGGCTATCTCTACGATTCCAGCATCAAACCGATGCTGCGCGCGTTCGCCGGGGAGCCCTGGCGGCGGTTCGCCCACAAACACGAGGCCGGGTCCCGGTCGATCTGGGAGTTCCCCCTTTCCACGGCGGAAGTCCTCGGTCTCACGGTCCCCATCGCCGGCGGCAACTACTTTCGGCAGCTGCCGCACGGGCTCGTCCAGCGGGCGGTGGCCCACTGGGACCGGAAGTACGAAGCGCCGTTCGTCATGTATTTCCACACCTGGGAGCTCGACCCCGACCAGCCGCGCGTGACCGCGGCGCCGCTGTACCAGCGGGTCCGGCACTACCGGAACCTGGGGAAGATGGAGGGGATGCTTCGCGACTACCTCGAGCGGTACCGGTTCCAGAGCATCGCCCAGCGGCTCGACGTGGAGACCGTTGACCCCGACGCGCCTTTGCCCGCGGCGATGGCGCCCGCGCCGATCCGCGTGATCGCGCCGGCTTCCCCCTCGAAACCCGGCGCGGCCGCCACACCGGTCAGCGTGGTGGTGCCGTGCTTCAACGAGGAGGCGGTCCTCCCCTATCTCCAGAAGACCCTGGACGAGGTGGCGGCCGGCGTGGCTGAGCGGTACCGGCTGCACTACGTCTTCGTCAATGACGGCAGCAGCGATCAGACCGCCGCGATCCTCGACCGCACCTTCGCGCCCCGTCCCGACTGCACCGTGATCCACCACCCGGGGAACCAGGGCGTCTCGGCGGCCATTCTCACCGGGATCCGTGAGTCCAAGACCGACATCGTCTGCTCGATCGACTGCGACTGCACCTACGATCCTCACCAGCTGGCGGACATGATCCCGCTGCTGACCGACGGGGTGGATCTGGTGACGGCCTCGCCATACCACCCGAAGGGCTCGGTCAAGAACGTCCCGGCCTGGCGTTTGTCGCTGTCCCGCTCCGCGTCGGCCTTTTACCGGGTGGTACTCCGGCACAAGCTGCAGACGTACACCAGCTGCTTCCGTGTGTATCGCCGGAGCACGGTGCTGGGGCTCGAGCTCCGGGAGCCCGAATTCCTGGGCATTACCGAGCTGATCGGGCAGGTGGATCTCAACGGCGGGACCATTGTGGAGTTCCCCGCGGTGCTGGAGGTCCGGGTCCTGGGTCGCTCCAAGATGAAGGTCGTCCGTACGATCTTTGGCCACTTGGGGTTGCTGACCCGGCTGCTGTTCCAGCGGATGACCGGAATCCGCCGGTGAGCATCGGGTCCGCAGAGGTGTGGACTCCGTGCGCCACCCCGTAGAGTCCGGACCAGAAACATCCCTCCCCCTCCGCTCGATAGCCCTCCGTGACACGATACTAGAAGACCATATCTAACAAGCGGTTGCCAGGATGATCGGAACCAGTTTCTCGCCCTCTTTCACCCCCCTCTCGTTCGGGCCCCGACTGGCGTAAATCCTGCCCAAGCAGTGGCACGGACCGGCCGCCAGTTTGGGTGGCTGAGTCGTTTTGCAGTCGCCACTTCCCGTACAGTCATCAGCGGCATGACCACCCAGTCTCGGGGCATCGAGGCCGGACCCACGATCGGAGCGCCCCGAGTTCAATCGGGACGGCCGACCGAACTCTGGGAATAGGCATCAATGAACGCTGCGGCCAATCTGCCGGGTGAAGGCGTCCGAGTCGCTGTCGTCGGCGGTGGGATCCTGGGCATGACGCTGGCGCTGCGGCTGCAGCGGAGCGGGTGCCGGGTCACCATCCTCGAGGCGGCGCCGGAGATTGGCGGCCTGGTCGGGTCGCACCGTCTTGGCGGGTTCACGTGGGATCGCTATTACCACGTGATCCTCCAGTCCGACCGTCACCTGCACGCGCTGCTCCAGGAGCTGGGTCTCTCGGAGTCGCTGCGCTGGGGCACGACGCGGACCGGCTTCTATACCGACGGCGAGCTGCACTCGATGTCGGACAGCGTGGAGTTCCTGCGATTCCCGGCCCTCAACCTGGTGGACAAGCTCCGGCTCGCCGCGACCATCCTGTACGCGTCGCGGATCCGCAACTGGCAGCCGCTGGAACAGATCCCGGTGGTGGACTGGCTGCGTCGGCTCTCCGGCCGGCGGACGCTGGAGAAAATCTGGCTCCCCCTGCTCAAGACCAAGCTGGGCGAGAACTATCGGATCACCAGCGCCTCGTTCATCTGGGCCACCATCGCGCGGATGTATGCGGCGAGGCGGTCGGGGATGAAGCAGGAGATGTTCGGCTATGTCGAGGGCGGGTATGCCACCATCCTGAGCCGCTTCCGGGAAGAGCTGGAGGCCCGCGGCATCGAGGTGCGGTGCGGCCATCCCGTGGAGGCGGTGCACGACAACGGCCAGGACGTGGACATCCGGATCAAGGGCGGCGAGACGCTGACCTTCGATCGCGCGGTGATGACCGTCTCCTGCCCGAGAATTCAGCAGGTATGTCCCCAGCTGACCGAGGCCGAACGCGAGCGGCTCGGCAAGGTCGTGTACATGGGCATCGCCTGCGCGTCGATGCTGCTCAAGAAGCCGCTGGCCCAGTACTACATCACCAACATCACCGAGTCGTGGGTGCCCTTCACGGCCGTGATCGAGATGACCGCGCTGGTGAACCGGAAGAACTTCGGCGGCAACGCCCTGGTCTACCTGCCGCGCTACCTGACCCAGGACGACCCGTTCTGGACCCTGCCCGAGGCGGAGATCAAGGACCAGTTCCTCGGCGCGCTGGAGCGGATGTACCCCGAGTTCAAGCGGGACGATGTGCTCGCGTTCCAGGTGTCTCGCGTGCGGGACATGATGGCGCTCACGACGCTCGACTACACGGCCCAGGCTCGGCCGGCCGTCGAGACCTCGATGCCGAACGTGTTCGTCGTGAACTCGGCCCAGATCGCTAATGGCACGCTCAACGTGAACGAAACGGTCGCGGTGGCGAATGAAGGTGCCGCCCGGCTCCGGTCCCGCCTCGCGGCGCGGCCCCTGTCGATGACCACGGTGGAGAACTGATGGCGGCCTCCCGCCCGATCGCGAGCATCTCGCTCGATCTCGACGACCTCTGGACCTATCTCCGGACCAGGGGCGATCCGAGCTGGGAAGCGCGGCCGTCCTACCTGCCGATCTTCCTGCCGCGGATGCTCGAGATCCTGGAGCAGCAGCGGACCCACATCACGTTCTTCGTGGTGGGCCAGGACGCCACCCGCGACTCGAACCGGCCCCACCTGCGTGCGATCACCGAGCACGGGCACGAAGTCGGCAACCACTCGTTCAACCACTACACCTGGATGCAGCTGCTCCCGCCCGACGAGCTGGAGCAGGAGATCAGCCAGGCGGAGCGCGCCATTCAGGCCGCCACCGGGCAACGGCCGATCGGGTTCCGCGGGCCGGGCTTCACCTGGTCGCCGCAGCTGCTCGAGGTGCTGGCGAAGCATCAATACAGCTACGACGCGTCCACCCTGCCGACCTTCATCGGTCCCCTGGCGCGGCTCTATCTCATCGGGTCGGCGCGGATGACCCGCGAGGAGCGGGAACAGCGCGGCGCGCTCTTCGGCGCGTTCAGCGACGGGTTCCGCCCGAACAAGCCCTACCGCTGGCAGCTCGGCGAGGACCGGCACCTGCTGGAGATTCCGGTCACGACCGTCCCGGTGGTCCGCTTGCCGTTCCACATGAGCTACCTGCTCTACCTCAGCGTGTATTCGCCGGCGCTCATGCGGGCGTATCTCCGGACGGCGATGGCCACCTGCAAGCTGTTCGGCGTGCAGCCGAGTTTCCTGCTCCACCCGCTCGACATCCTGGGCGGCGATCTGGTGCCGCAGCTCTCCTTCTTCCCGGGCATGAACCTGCCCACGGAACGGAAGCAGCGGTTGTTCCTCGAAGTGCTCGACATGCTTGGCTCGGAATTCGATCTCGTCACCATGGGCGCCCACGCCAACCGGCTGTCCGGTGGCGAGCTCGCGCTCCGGGTGCCGGCGCTGGCTGCCTGATCACGATCACGAGAGTTCGCGACTCACGAACCCCCTGGGAGAGCTTGTGACCACGCACACGTTTCGTAGGGCCCTCGTCATCGGATCCGCGGGGAACATCGGCGCGCCCCTGACGACGTACCTTCGATCGACCGGATATGCCGTCCTCGAGGTGGACCTGAAGCCCGGCTGGCGGAAGGACTACCTGATGGCCGACATCACCCAGCCGCTCGACCTGTTGCCCGCGTTCGACTGGGAGCCCGACGTGGTCTTCCTCGCCGCGGCCTCGGTCGGCCGGATGACCTGCGAGCAGGCGGCGTCGCTCTCGGTGCTGACGAACCTCCACGGCATGAACAACGTGCTGCAGCTCTGCAAGCGGGCCGACGCGATGTGCGTCTACTTCTCCTCCTCCGAGGTCTACGGCCCCGCCTGCGACCCGATGGACGACGCCGCCGCGCTGCCGCAGCCCAACAACCGGTACGGGCTCACCAAGTGGCTGGGCGAGCAGCTGGTGGAGTACGAGGTGCGGGCCAACAACCTGCGGGCGGTGACCATCCGGCCGTGCATGATCTACGATGAGACCGAGGATCTCGGCGACCACCGGTCCGCCATGATTCGCTTCGCCGCGAATCTCGCGCGCGGAAAGTCCATCGAGGTGCACCGCGGCAGTGCGCGCGGCTGGCTGCACGTCTCCGATGCCGTCCGCGCCATCGAGGCGGCCGGACGGATGGATCGCTACTCCATCGTCAACGTCGGCCACCCGGATATTCACCCGATGGCGGAGCTCGCCCAGATGATGCGGCACGAGCTCAATGCCGATCCGAGCCTGATCAAGGTCACGGCCCAGCCGGGCCAGATGACGCTGGTGAAACGTCCGACCCTCGACCGGATGCGTGACCTGCTGGGCATCGATCCCCTGGTCTCGCTGCAGGAAGGCGTTCGGCGGGTGTGCGCCTTCCAGAAGCGCCTGGTCGCGCAGGAAGGCTTCGCCAACGGGCATGCGCCGAAGGGCATGACGCTGACCGCGGAGTCGGGCCAGCTCACCACCCCGATCGAGCCGGTGTCCCCGGTGCCCGCGGTTCAGATCGCGAGTTGAGTCGGCCCGTGCTCGAGTCCTGGGCCGGCTCCCGCCGGGTGACCGCGCTTGCCTGGCTGGTCTTGATCCTGGGACTCGGGGTCGCGGTGGGTCGGGTCGGGCTGGCGACGGTTCCCCGCGCCGGACCGGCGGCCGCGACCTGGGTCATGACGGACTTCTACAGCAGCGCGTATTACCCGACTCGCGCCGTGATGGAGGGCGTGAACCCGCACGACCGCGAACGGTTCATGGCGCAGTATCCGGTCGCCGACGCGTACCCGCCGTACCTCCCGTTGAACTTCGCGCTCCACTTCCCCTTCGCGCTGCTGCCGCCGCGCGAGGCGGGCTTCGCGTACTTCCTGCTCAACATCGGGCTCACGCTGCTGCTGACGTTCCTGGCGCTGCGACTCACCGGCGTCCCCGCCACCGGGGTGGCCATCGGACTCGTCGCCGGGCTGCTGCTGCTCTCCCGCCCCGGCCAGTGGGGTCTCCTGCTCGGACAGCCGGCGTTGCTGCTCGCGATCCTCATCTATCTCACGCTCCTGCTGCTCCAGCGCGCGCCGCTCTGGAGCGCGTTGCCGTTGGCCGTCGCGAGCTACAAGCCGACGTGGGGCGTGGTGCTGGCGCTCATCCTGCTCGTCGCCGGCCACGTGCGCGTGGTGCTGACGGCGGGCGTGATCGCCTTCGCGCTCAATCTGCCGCTGCTGGTCCATCTCGCCGGCGTGGCCGGGGGGCTCGGGAAGCTGTTCGTCAGCGTCGGCAGCGGCTACGCGGCGTGGCAGGCCCGGCCGTTCGCCAACCCCGCCACCAGCGCATGGCTGGTTGACGCCACCAGCCTGCTGAGCCGCATGCTCGGCCGGACGCCGGGGGCGGTGGTGTCCGTGGCGATCGCGCTTGGAGTGACGGTGGTCGCCGGGCTGGTCGTGGCCCGGCTGCGGTGGGAGGATGCCTTCGAGCGGAACCTCGCGATCGGCATCGTGTGCACGGCGTTGCTGGTCGCGGGCCATCACTCGACCTACGATCTGGTGCTGCTCGCGGCGCCCGCGGCCGCGCTCGCGGCGGGCGGGCTGGCGGAGGTGCCCGCGCCGGTGCGCCGCACGATGGGAGTGCTCTACCTGATTCCCGCGATCAACTGGTTCGCCACCCAGGGCGCCATCGACGCGCTGCACCCGTCCCGCGGGATGTGGCTGGCGATGACGTCCGCCAACGCCGTCTGTCTGCTGCTGCTGTTTCTCGCCCACGTCGGCATCGCCGTGGCCCGGCGCCAGGTGCTCGCGCCGGCGGGCGCGCGGGTGCTGATCCCCTCCTAGCTCATCCCTGCGCCGGCAGCTCGGCGGCCGTCAGGACACCATCGGAAATGCCGGTCATCTCGTAGATCCGCGCCGTCAGCGTGACGGGGTCCGCGGTCCCCCGGTCGAAGGCCTTCGTGTCCCAGCTGTACGTGCGCCGTAGCTGTGCGGCCATCCACGCGGAGGCCAGCGCCGAAGTCTCTCCGTCGGCGGTGTTCGTGAGCGTCGCGACCGCCCACGGCAATTCGAAACCGGGCGCGTTGTACGCGAAGCCGTACCGCGATTCGTGCTCGATCAGCCAGGCGTACTCGGGTGAGAGCAGATACCGCGCGACCCGATCGAGGGTCGCGGAGCGCCAGAGCGCGTGCGAGGCGGTGCGCGGCTTGAGCGTGGCCAGGGCGTGCGCGCAGAAGGCGTGATATCCGACGGACTTCAGGTACTGGTACGTCAGGTTCGCGACCGCCGGGTGGCGCAACAGCGATCGGGGAAAAAGTTCCCCGCCGGCCACGCGACTGCCGATCTCCTTGACCCGTTGGCGCGCGGACTGGAGATGCACGATGGGATGGAAGATCAGGCCGTTGGAAAACACGCGCATGTGGCTGGGCAGCCGGCGCAGAAAAATCGCCAGCGCCTCGGCCACGTCCGACGCGCCGGTGTTCAGCAGCTTCGAGGCGGCGGCGGCGAACCAGAGCTGATGGTTGAGCGTGGGATCGAATCCGGGGCTGGAGCCGTCGATCTCACGAATGGTCCAGAGACCGGTGCCGGCGTCGAAGCCGTGCGCCCGGTACACCTTGAGCGCCAGCGCCGCGTGGTC
>Ga0190265_10000746_pt1 | contig 21788 bp, 15 predicted proteins | sample Popmic124T_FD_133135 | JGI IMG/M metagenome (GOLD analysis project Ga0190265, IMG submission 133135) | Populus adjacent soil microbial communities from riparian zone of Indian Creek, Utah, USA - 124 T | ecosystem: Environmental > Terrestrial > Soil > Riparian zone | place: USA: Utah | collected...
GTTCACGGCCACGCCATTTTCGTAAACGAGGATCTCACCCGTAGCCTCGTTCCAGGTGACGGCAAAGTGGAGATCCTGTCCGAAGTTCGCCACGTCGTAAAATCGGATTTGGTCATTGCCGGGCGCGGGAACCAAGTAACGGAGTTGCAAACCATGCCGGTTCACATTGGCTCCTTCGACTGATGCGAACGCGAGGTATTCTCTGCCCTCGCCCCCGCCGCCCGGTCCGAATACTTCGCCGGGAACTACGCTTCCTCCCGGGTCCACATCCGTGGCGCCGAAATCAAAAATGCGTCCCCAGGCGCGCGGCCCGGTCAGGCGCACCCAGCCCTCGATTGTCACTTTTCCTGACCCGCCCCGGTCCACGCTGTTCGAGGAGAGAAGCCGGTTCGGAAAATCCACATAGGGTGCGGAAGTGGATGGACCGCCGGGCAGGGAAATGCGTGAACCGGTAAAAGTCGCACCCGTGCCGCGGATCGCTCCGTGCGCGGTGCCAACGAGGTCTGGCACCACGGCACCATTGGCGGCGGCACCGGGATTATTGGCGAAGCTGTAGCGATGGGTCGGTCCGACGAAGGGCGCCGTGGGACCAGCCCTGACGCTTACGAACGCCGTGACCTCGACCCCGAGAGCGTCTCTCAAACGGACCGAATCCACGCTCGAAGTGGAACCAGCGGTGTAAAGGCCATTGGATAGAATCGTGCCCCCTGAACTCATCCGGATCGGAGAAAATGCGTAAGGCGGGACACCGCCCGTGGCCATGAAGCTGAATGTGGCGTTCGCCGCCACGTTCGTGGTCTGAGGCAACGGTTGAAGCGGCCCCCCCGGAGTGCCAGGCAACAGGGAGAAGAGGGTGCCAAATCCCGACTGTCCCCCTTGCCCTGTTATTCCGTACACAAGGCCGTTGCTGGCCGCACACACGCCGCCGCTTTCGCCGGCGGCTTCGGTTTTGCTTCGCAGTATTAAAAACTCGGTGCCACTTTTCCTCACGCGGTAAACTGTGCCGCGATTGCTCGTGCCGCCGCCTCCCGTGGTTCCGTAGAGAAAACCGTCCGGATTTTCCACCAGGGGGCCGGTAGGAGAGGCGCTGTCCGTCAAACTCGTTCCGAAGCTCCAGAGCACTTGGTAATCTGAGCCATCTTCCGCCATGCGATACAGGGTTCCTTTATTGTTCGCGCCGCCGTTTCCCGTGGTCCCGTAGAGAAAACCGTCGCTGGCCTGGAGCAAGCCACCTCGGGGTAAGTAGGCCTCACCGGCGCCGCCGCTTCTGAAATGACGCAAGACGACCAGGCCCGTGCCGTTTTTATTGATCCTGAAGACGGTGCCGTTACCGTTGGTTCCACCGCTCGTGCAGGCGACATAGAGTGCGCCATTGTTCCCCTCCTCAATGCCAACAGGCGACGAGCCAAACGCACTGCCGTTGCCGAAATAGGTCAGATTCGTATAACCGCCCCCGTCCTTGTTCATGCGGAAAACTGATCCGCGACCGCTGATGTTTCCAAATAGAGTGACTCCATAAAGCAGACCATCGTTGCCCTCGATGATCTCAACTGGACGGTACGAGTTGTGCGTGAATGGACGCATCATCTGGTAGCCGCTTCCGTCTTTGCCCATCCTGAAAATTGCGCCGTATGCTGTGTTGGTATCGCTGGCGTAGAGAACGCCGTATAAGAGACCATCGGTTCCTTCGACCAGGCTCGCGCTGGGACCAGTTCCATCCAACCCGTAGCCTATAAAGTGGTGAAGGTGAGTGAGGTTGCCATCGAGTGTGAGGCGAAAGGCCGTTCCGTTGTTGTAGCTTCCTCCACCGACAGTGCTGCCGTAAAGTGCGCCATCGCTCGCTTGCATCAGGGGCGCAAACGGGCTCGATCCGTCGCCACCGGTTCGGGAAAAATTCCAAAGCACAGTGTAGCCAAGCCCGTTGGTTTGCATTTTGAAGATGGTTCCGACATCGCTTTTGCCGCCATTGAGCGTTGTGCCATAAAGCGTTCCGTCCGTCCCCTGAATCAAGCGCGTATACCCTCCGCCGTCGTATGGGGATCCGTCAAATACATGCAGCAACTGTGCCTCGCCCCCATTCCCGCCCACTCGCATCACTGTGGTGACGATCGTCAAGTTCGTGGAGAAAATGGCGCTTGAGAAGTAAAACAGTCCGTCCTGGCCTTCCAAGGTATTGACCGTCCCGATATTGGTAGCCACCTGGGGGGGCTGCATAGGAAAGAAAACAGTATTATAGCCGGTGTAACCAGTGCCGTCGCGGTTAATGCTGGCCATGCCGTCGAAATACAGTCTGCCATTTCTACCCTCAAACAGTCCGACGACTCCGATGTTGCGGATGACCGCAAATCCGGAACCATCCCTGTTTATTTTGAACAAGAAACCCTGCCCATTGTTTCGAGTGTCGTAAGCCGATCCGTACAGCACACCATCGCTGCCTTCGAATAAGCGAGCCAACCCCAAATAAACATCGAACGAGTGCATGGTTGCCAACCCGGAGCCGTCCTTGTTCATTCGGTACAGCAACGCCTGCACGACTAACGCGTTCGAGCCCGTGCCCCATCCATAAAGGAGGCCATCGCTTCCCTCTAACAGATCGTAGGGTGCGCCCACTCCGGCATCGAAAGGGCGCAGGATGGTGTAGCCGGTGCCATCCTTGTTCATGCTGAAGTGGTTGCCGGCATTGTTGGTGCCGATACCGGGCACGGTGCCATAAAGCAAGCCGTCGCTACCCTCAAACAAAGCTCCGATGATGCGGGTATTCGGGCCGCCCACTGGATAGGCATGCAATACACGATAGTCGGTCCCATCGGGGTTGATACGGTAAATGACGGCACCATTGCTGATGCCGCCAGCCGCAGTGAAACCGTAGAGCCGATTGTCGCTACCAAAAAAGAGCGTAGTCGTGGGCACCGTCCCCTGTTGCTCGGCGATGCCAAAAGATCTCAGCAACTGATATTCGGTCGGCACCTGGCCCAAAGTGATGGTGGAACTCCAGGCCAGCCCAAAAACCACGAGCATCGCGGGGAGCAGGGCGGGTTTGCTGCGCTTTTGCCACAGCGACAGCACGGCGGACACGATGGCAGAAAAGGTATTCTTCATAAATGTCGATCGTTCCAAATCGAATACGGGAAAAGCAGCGACATCTTTCAGCGATCTACAGATTTCTCGTTGCTTCTTCGTCATGCTCTCAACACGCACCTGTCCGACCAGGCGGGACGAGTTGATCTCGCTCCTGCTCCTTCCCACAGGATTTTCCGGCGAACCTTACAGGAAATCTTTTGAGAGGGCGGGCTACCGGTCGGGAAGGCCTTCGAGCAGCGGGGCGCGGAAGAGGTGCAGGGCGCCATTCAACGTGATGGTCGCGGCCACGGAACGGTCGGGGGAAAGGGTGAGAAAGTGCGTGGTGTGATCCTCGAAGGTCACGGACCCGGCTTCACGCTGGCTGACGAGATTCCAAAAGCGCAGGCGATCGTGGCTCATGACCATGAGGGTCTGGCCGTGATCGGGCAACAGGAGTTGATAGCCCCCTTTCACCTGCGCGAGGGGCCTGGCGGTCTGGCGGTCATAGACGATGCAGGGGCCGCCCAGCCACGACACGCCCACGAGGCGGCTATCGGCGGACATCGCCACATCCCACGCGGTCACGCGGGGGCCGGGATACTGCGCCACTTCCCGCCAGGTGGTGGTGTCCCACAGGCGGGCCACCTGATCGTTGCCGCACGAGAGCAGCCAGCGGCTGTCGCGCGAGAAGTCCACGCGGTTGACCTGGCCACTGTGCCCGCACCCGGGATTGAGCAGGGCACCGGTGCGGGTGTCCCACACGGGCACGAGACCTTGCTCGGTGGTTCGGGCGAGCTTGGTGCCGTCGAAGGAGAGCGCGGTACACATGCCGTAAGAGTTGACCCGCGCGACTGGTTGCAGCGGCAGTTGCCGGAGCATCCGCAATTCGGGAACACTACGGAAGGTCAGAACATTTCGGCTCGATTCCCCAGTCAGCAGCGTACCGTCATCGGGAAGAAAGCCGAAAATCTCCGCGTCGCCCTTCAGTCGTGCGACTTCATGGCCGTCCGCGCTGGACCAAATCGCAGCTTCTTGTTCCGAGGCGAATTGCGCGGCCAGGAACCGCGAGTCGGGGGAGAAGCGCACCGGTTGCGTGGCGCGGAGTCCTTTGAGTTTTGGAAATTGCGGGAGATCGAGGAGTCTCACTCGAACGCCGGAGCGGGGAGTGGTGGTGACAAGATGCCGCCCGTTGGGGGTCCACTCGATTTGCCGCACGGCACTGGCATAACCGCGCAGTTCCCGCAGCGGTCGCAGTTGTTCCGCGTCCCACAACCCGATGGTTTCGTTGCCCCCGGCCGTGGCGATGGTCCGGCCATCCGGGGAGAAACGCACGCTGCCGACCGGCTCGCGTTCTCGCAGCTCGATGCGCTGCCGCAGGGTGCGGGAGGCCACGTCCCACAGGCACAATTCACCTTCCTTGCCGGCCGTGACGAGCGATTGGCCGTCGGGCGAAAAGTGCAGCGAGGCAATGGCTTTGACCGGACCGAGTTCGCCGGCTGGTTTCAATTCGGGCCAGGTCCAGAGTTTCACGCGGTCCTGCCAGACGCCGGTGGCGAACAGTTTTCCATTCGGAGCAAAGGCGCAGCGCGAGCCGGATTTGGGCAATTCCCGGATGAGGTTGAGCGCAAGATCGCGAACGAAGGTCACACCGTTTTGCGAAGTGAACCCCCAGCCCCCACTGCATTGCAGGTAGGCGGTGCCATCGGGCGAGGCGACGAGGGAATAGCAACTGCCGATGTCCTTCGTCGGGATGAGCCGCTGCGTTCCCGCGACGAGATCGAGCAGCATCACCTGGTCGCGCCGACCGGCCACCACCGCATTGGTCCCCGAGGGGTGAACGGCCAGGGCCGACCACGATTCGTCACCCACGGTCCAGCGCCGCAGTTCTTTTCCCGTGGCGAAATCGGATTCGCGCACGGTGCCATCAAAGCTGGCGGACAGCAGCCGTTTTCCGCCGCCGAGCCAGCCGATGGCCGTGACGATATTGGTGTGGTCCGTAATGGCGCGGCTGGGATCGCCTTCGGCACGAAGGGACAAGTGACGCCATTCCCAGCCGCGCAAATCGGGCGACGAATTTGAACCGGAATGCGGCTGAAGAATGAGGCGCGCGGTCTCGTCATCGCCGCGTTCCAGCGCCTGGGCGGCCAGCGTCAGGTCGGCGGCATAGACCGTGTGGCGAAGATGGAACTCGTTGCTCTCGGCGTGATGGCGCAGTCGTGTCTCGGCCTGCGCGTGACGGGTCGCGCGCACGGCCTGCCAGGCGGTACCGGCGACGCCGCCGACCAGCAGCACGATTACCAGTGCCACCAGGCTGGCGATGCCCGGACGACGGCGCACCCACTTGGCGGACTGTTCCCAAGCCGTCGAGGGCCGCGCCTGAATTGGCTCGTGCCGCAACCAGCGTTCGAGTTCCTCGGCCAGCGTCAGCGCGGATGGGTAGCGTCGCGATGGTTCTTTTTCCAAACACTTCAGGCAGATCGTTTCGAGGTCTTCGTCCAAGGCCGGATTCAGCTTGCGCGGCGGCGTTGGCTCTGTGTCCACCACCTGGTGCATCACCTCGGCGGGAGTCTTTCCGCTGAACGGCGGCTGGCCGGTGAGCAATTCATAAAGCACCGCGCCGAGGCTGTAGAGATCGCCGGCCGTGGTGAGGTCTTTGGTTTTCCCGGCTGCTTGTTCCGGGGCCATGTAGGCCGGCGTGCCCAGGACGGCGAACGTCAGCGTCAGGCGGCTGTCTTCTTCCAACAGCTTGGCCAGCCCGAAGTCAGTCAGGTGCGGCTGGCCCTCCGAGTCCAGCAGGATGTTGGTGGGCTTGAGGTCGCGATGCAGGATGCCGCGTTCGTGCGCGTAATGGACGGCGCGGGCCACCGTGGCCATGAGTTGCGCCGCTTCGCGATTTGGAATTGGCGATTTGAAATTGGCAATCCGCCCGGCGAGTGTTCCGCCCTCCATGAACCTCATGCTGAAGTAAGGCTGGCCCAGGTGCTCGGCCACTTCATAAATGGGGACGATGTGGGGATGTTCGAGTCGGGCCGCCGCTTCTGCTTCCAGCTTGAACCGCTTCACGATGGCCGGCGCGGCGAAGTGTCCCGCCACCATCAGCTTGACCGCCACGATGCGATTGAGGCTGACCTGCCGTGCGCGAAAGACCACGCCCATGCCGCCGCGGGCAATCTCTTCCAACAACTCGTAGTCGCCGAGCGCACCCAGCCCGCGCGAGGCCGCCGCGCCCGAGTGGGAGTTGAAAGGAACAGCGCCCGCCGCCACGCCGAGAGAGAAGAGACACTGGGGGCACATCCCATCGGGCGCGCCTTCGGGAATCGGCTCGCGGCACTGCGGACAAAGCGGTTTTGACATGTCCATCATCTTCCCAAAGCAAAATCCCCAGAACCTTACAGGCTTTTGGTTTTTAACTTCCCACGATTTGGATCAGGTGTTGCAACTCCGCATCCACCTCGGCCGGGGAAGCCACCGTCCGCATGATTTCCTCACGCAAAAGCTGGCCATAGCGTTGCCGCAGCCGGTGGACGGCCACGGCCACCGAGCCTTCGCTCATGCCGCGTTGCAGAGCCACAGCCGCGTAACTGGGTCCGGCGCGATCTCCCTGCAAGTAAACTCGAAACTGGTCGAACAACTCCTTTCTGCCGTCTTCGAGATATTCAGCGCGGAGGCGATTCGTTGCCTGCGCCAGAACGGCAAACGCCCAGCGCTTCTCGAAGAGCGATTCGGGCGTCTCCTTGTCCGGCACGTTGAGCGCCAGATGCGCCTCGGCTTCCAGGCCATTGAAGGAGAGCAGCGGGTGGCCGTTGCCGCGCTTTTGGGCCCGCGCCCGGTCCCATTCATTGGCCAGAAAATTGTCGAGCGACTTGAGGAGAAATGAGCGAAACCTCCCGCCCTCGCGCTGCAAATCGGAAAGGGATTGTTTGCTCACGAGGCGGGTGAAAAAATCCTGAATGAGGTCTTCCGCTTCGGACGCTGAAAACCCGCGGCGGCGCGCGAAGGCATAAAGCGGATGCCAGTAAGTGAGGTAAAGATCCGCGAAAGCGGCGTTGTTGGAACTGGCTTGGGGATCCGCGGCTTCGAGAACCTGGGTCCAGTGCGTTGTTCGGAAGGCTGCGAGTGCGGTGTCCCCGGATTTCATTGGGCGCAAGAGTTTTGGCGGTGATAGCTCAATGGGAAGCCAAGAGCAATCCTTGTATCAACGGCTCCAACCCAGCTTTTCGATGCGCTTGAACTCGGCCCAGACATCGCTGCCTTCGTAGAACGAGAGCCAGCCTCGCACGCGTCTCGTTTCGCCCGGCGGGCAATCGGGAATCTGCGGATCGGAGTGGAGGCACGGCACGGGCGGATTGGCCCAGACGCGCTGGCACGGTTCCCAGGCCGTAATGATCCAACGTTGGCTATCCGGCGAGCCGCACGCGATAAACGGTTTGGCGAGAATCTTGTTGGCGTTGGTTTGCTGATTGAATCCGGCGGCGGCTTTCAACATCACGCAGTTTTGCACGCGCATGCCCGTCAGCAATTTGTCCGTGCCGTTGCGCAGCCAGAGTTCCATCAGCACCGCATTTGTCGTCGGAGTTACTTTCACGCCGAACGCGATGTTGTTTGGCAGGACACGTTCGCTTTCGAGCGATCCGTCGGCGTGTCGTTTCCATTCAAGCTGTGGCAATTGGATTTTCTTCTCCGTCCAAATCGTCGGCACATGTGTGTGGGCGAGGTAAGTCAGACCGAGATTCGAGAAGATCGCTTCCGGCACGTCCACGACCACGTAGCTCGAAGAATCCCACGGCGTGAACACGCTGATCTTCGTTTCGCGCTGCGGATCGATCGCGCCGTCGAGGAATCCGATGCGCGGGTGACGTGCGCCGGGATAGGGAATCACCAGCAATGAATTCGTGCTGCGCAGAGATCGAATGTCGAAACGTCGCAATGCTGCGGCAATTTCATTCGTGCCCAACCCGAGCACGTCGGGCATTTCATCAAGCGAGTAGCGATGAGTGGTCATGTTCGCCAGCCAGTATCGGAGTTCGGGTTCATCGGGAGCGCGGCGAAGCTGGTCAGCGGACAATGGCAGTGCGATGAGCGCGAGGCAGAGACAGATAAAGCGATCGGGTGACATCGCTAATCGCTGACGAATTGCCGCAGTTCGGTCTTCAGCCGTTCCACGGGCAAACCGACGACGTTTGAGAACGAACCTTCGGTCTTCGCGATGATGAGTTCACCGTGTTCTTGAATGGCGTACGCGCCGGCCTTGTCGAGCGGATCGATCTTGTCGAGATACTCCGCAACTTCGTCCGCGCCGAGCGGTTTGAAAGTAACGCGCGTCGTGACGGCCAGAGTGCGCTGGCGATGGCGGCGCAGGTGCAGCAAACACACGCCGGTGATGACCCGGTGTTCTTTGCCTTCCAAATCCAAAAGCATCTGCTCGGCTTCGGCGCGCGTGGCCGGTTTGCCAAACACGCGGCGGCCCAGGCACACTTCGGTGTCCGCGCCGATGACGAGCGCATCGGGAAATCTCTTCGCGACCGCGCGCGCTTTGCGATACGCGTTCAACATGCACGCTTCGGACGGCGAGAGGTGTTCCGGTTGAAATTCTTCAGCGCGAGCGGGAATCACTTCGAACTGCCGGACGGTTTTCCGGAGCAATTCCGCGCGGCGCGGGGAGGCAGAAGCGAGAATGACCGGCGGCAGTTTCATTGTCCTGGCGATTATGCAGCCACGGCGCCCTCCAGCGCGGCGTGAAAGGATTGCAGCCTGGCGTTGAATTCGAGATCGGTGAGCACCGGTTGCGCGCCCTCGGTCGAAACAACCGTGTCGAGATCCACCCATGATTTGCAGCCGCCATAATCGGGGCGCATTGGCAGGTCGATGGGCAATGGCAGTCGGAACACGCGCAGTGCCATCGCATAGATGCTCTTCGACTCTCCCCAGTGGAACCGGTCGCGAACCACTTCCTCGCGCCAGACGTGTTGCCCCCGCAGGCGCAACGCGGCTTCGAATGAGTCAAGAAATCTCCAGTCTGCAACCACAGCGAAGAACTCAAGGTGAACGGACTCGGTCGAAAGCTTCGGCGCGAGCGCATCATAGCGGACTTGCGCCGCGGGCTGCACCGATTCGCGCTGCTGATGAAACAACGTCGGAAAGAGGCAGAAGCGATTGTGTTCGAGCTGAAACCCGCCGGGGCTTTCGCTGATGCCGCCTTTGCGAAGAATGATAATCTGCTCGCCGCGCCCCAGCGCATCGACCACCACGGCCCATTCCTTGAACGCGATTCGCACGAGCGTAACGTAGCGGAGGGTGCCGGCGTTTTGCAACTGATGGAATTGTTCGAAGGGCAACCAGACTCGTGGCGGCGCCGCCGTTCTTGCAGGTCACTCTCGCCACGCCCTCAGGCGGACCGATGCCCCATCCACTCTTTCACCCACGCGCGTGCTTCATCCGCATTCTTGAGTTCGTCCGCCAATTGCTTGTCACGAAGCTCATGGAGCAACGCACCCAACTGCGGGCCGGGTTCCAGCCCCAATGCGATGAGATCGTTCCCGGTGAGCAATGGCGGGAGCAGATGCGGCTGGTCGTTCAAGTGGGCGCGTTGTTCGCCAAGGAAATCATAGATGTCGAGGCGACGGTGCGAGCCAAGGCAATCCAGCCGGTGCAATTCCAATTCCAGGGGGAACGTTTCGCGCAGGAGCATCCGCCGGAGCGTGGCCTTCCGCATGCTCGGTGCGTCCTTGAACTGCATGTGGTGCTGCACGGCGGCAATGATTTCATCCGTTTGCTTTCGTGGAAATTTCAGACGCTGCAAAATGTTCTCCGCCATTTCCGCACCGACTTTTTCGTGGCCGTAGAAATGGATCGCGCCGTCCTCACCGACGGATTGGGTCTGGGGCTTCGCGATGTCGTGGAGCATGGCGGCCCAAGCGAGAGACTCGTTCAAATCCGGCGTAGCGGCGTCCCGGCAGAGCGCCGCTCTCTCTCCGTCGGTTGAAGGGTGGCGCTCTGCCGGGACACCGCTGCGAAGAGGGAGGGGCTGAAGATGATCGAGCATCAGCCGGATGTGATTAAACACGGAACCTTCGGGGTGATAATCCGGCGATTGTTCACATGTGAGCGTTGGCACCAGTTCCGGCAGCACATGAGGCATGAGATCGCTTTCATGCAGCAGGGTCAGTCCGCGCGCGGCGTGCGGGGGCGAGAAAAGTTTAATGAGTTCATCACGAATGCGCTCTGCGCTGACGAGACGGATTTTCCCGGCGTGTTTCCGGACAGCGGCAAATGTATTCGGCTCAATATCAAAACCAAGTTGCGCCGCGAAACGAATGGCGCGAAGCAGTCGCAAGTGATCTTCAGCAAAACGCTCGTCGGGGGAGCCGATGGTCCGAACAACTTTGGCGCGCAAATCCGCCTCGCCGCCCACCCAGTCGTGCAGTTGGTTCGCAATTGGATCGAAGAAGAGGCCGTTGACCGTGAAATCGCGGCGGAGGGCGTCCTCGCGCGCATCGCTGAACGAAACGCGCTCCGGCCGGCGACCATCCTTGTAATCAGTTTCCGCACGGAACGTCGCGATCTGAAATTCATGCCCGCCTTCGACCACGAGCAGCACGCCGAATTGTCTGCCGACGGGAATCGTTTTCGGAAACAGCTTCTCGGTGTCCTCCGGCCGGGCGTTAGTGGCGATGTCGTAGTCCTGCGGTTCGCGCGCGAGCAAGACATCGCGCACGCAGCCGCCCACCCAGAAAGCCTCGAAGCCGGCGTCTTGCAGCCGGCGGACGATTTCAATGGCGGTGAAGCGCACTCGGCAGAGCTTAAAACGTGAAACGTGAAACGTGAATGCGTTTTCGCGTTCCGTTTCCCGCTTTCAATCCAACGGGTTGCGTCCAGCGGAAAGAAGTATCGCGTACCTCACCGCGACTTCATTGCGGTTCACCGAAGATGGTGGTTTTCATCGATGATGCCGGTCTTTCTCACACGATCAGCCCTTTGCACATCGTTGCCATTAGCGAACCGGAACCAGCCGAGTAGCAGTTTATCATTGGATAACTGCCGATGCTCTTCAACTTTCGACCTCGTCAACCCTCAATCCGCTCTGGGTCAGGTGATGCTTCTCCTTGAACATCATGTAAACGACTCCGCCAATCAGGCTCCAGAAGAAACTCCCCGACAAAGCGAGCAAGGAGAGCGACAGCGAGTCGGTGGGATCGGCATTGATGGCTGGAACCGCGAGCAGATGCACGAGCAGGTATTCGCGCACGCCAAGGCCGCTGGGCGAGATCGGCAGGGCAGAAATGCAAATGACCGCCGGCACCACGAGGCACAGGTTCAGCAATGACACGGTCATGCCCAGCCCGCGGGCCAGCACGAAAAATTGCAGCACGCAAACAAAGTTCAGCAGCATCGAAAGCGCGAGAGTGCGCGCCAGGAAACCGCGCTCGCGTCCGAACTGGCGGCACGAGTCGAGCCAGCGTTCGATGAGGTCCGCCTTCGGCAAACGGCGAAGCACGTTGCGCGCGCCGCCCCATTTCTTCGTCACCCCGCCCCGAAACGCGATCAGGGCAAAGATGCTGGCCGCTGCGGCCATGGCCAGCACCAGAGCGGCGGCCGTGCGCAGTCCGCTTTGCAGGAACAGCCCATAGTTCAGCGGAATCATCAGCGACGCAAAAAGCAGCATGGCCCAAAGCCCGATGACGCGGTCCGTGAAGACGGTCACCACGGCGTCCGTTTTCCTATGATGTGTTTCCCTCGCGACGTAATAGGCTTTCATCACATCGCCGCCCGCGGTGCCGAGCAGGAAGGAGTTGAAAAAATGCGCGACGAGAGAAATTTCCGCCGCGCGGCCGAACGGCACGCCCAGCCCGGGCACTCGCAATACCATGCGCCAGCGCACGATCCCGATGAGGAGCGTGCCGCCCATGAGCGCGAACGAAACCGCGAGCGCCACAGGACTCACGCTGTGGAGGGATTTCCAGAGCGCGGGCGGGCCGAATTCCCAACCGTAGCGCCACTGGGTGAGCCGCGGCGGCTGTTGCGCTGGAGTCCAGAGTACTGGCTGGCCATTGACGATCAGTTCACCACGCTTCGCCTGCTGGCGCGCTTCATTGACGAAGATGGAGTGGAAAATCCAGAGAAAGAGCAGCGCACCGACGCCCACTCGCCAGCCCGTGCTCCAGATTTTCTTTGCGGCGCTCACTCGTCGCCCCAAAGAGATTTGATGTGCGCCACGCCGGCGGCTGCCTGCGCGGCGTCCATCTTCGGACTGAATTCGAAAACTTTGATGTGCTCGGGCCGGACGAATTTTTTCAGGGCGGCGAAATCAACGCACCCGGTCCCCGGCTGTTGATGGTCGCGGCCCGGATACTCAACGTCGTGAATGTGGAAACCAGCGAGACGCGGCTCCAGGGCATCCACGTGCAGCATGTGATCGATGAAACCGAGGTTCGCCTTGATCTGCGCGTGGCCGGTGTCATGCCAATATCGCATTACCGGTGAATCAAACTCACGGAAGAAATACTCCAGTTCATCATCGAAAGGAATTTCTTCGAGCGCCTCACGATTCTCCACCCCGAGCAACACGCCATGTTTCTCCGCTTCGGGAATCAGCCGTCGCAACATTTCGTAGGCGTTATTGACGTATTCCTCTTTTTTGTCTTCACGCTTGCGCAGTACTTCGTCGTGCAGCTTTTGGAACTTGGGCGTTTCCTTTTTTCCATCCTCGATCAGGCCGATAAGTTTGTCCGTGTATTCCTTCATGTCCACCGAACCCATGTGGAGCACTACGAGCGGGGCTTTGAGGCGCGCGGCTGTTTCAATCGTTTTGACCGTGTGCTTGAAAGCGTTGTCGCGCTCCCGCGGGTTTTCCGAGGAAAACTGAAAGACGTTGGGCGCAGGCCGGTCAATACCCATGGGGAGCGGACAGTAATTGTGGAGCGTGGAAATTTTGATCAGCCCCGAGTCCACCGCGTCGAGAATGCCCGGCAGGAGACTGATGCGAATCCCGTGGCTGAGTTCGGCGTATTCAAAACCCAGCGCGCGGATTTCCTCGAGCATCGCCCGGCCATCGATGTGACGTTGTGAGTTCCAGCAACTGGAAAGCGAATACATAAGCAAAAGGCCGAGTGAGTCGTGAGGACCGCACTCGGCCTGAACCGTTCAAATCCAATTACAGATCGGCGTAGCGCGCAGTCAGCATGGCGGAGAAACGCGCGGCCTTCATTTTCCGGCGCTTGCGCTCGCTCGGCTTTTCAAAATGCCGATGATTGCGGACTTCCTTCAGCGTTCCCTCGCGGTCGATTTTCTTTTTCAACCGGCGCAACGCCTTGTCCACGGACTCGCCTTTTTTTAGCCTGATTTCGGTCAACTGGTACTCACTTCCTTCCCGGTGCAGTTGGGCAAAACACAACGTTTATCGCTGGTTTCTGCCTCAACGCGGCGCGTGAGAGTAGCTGCAAACCACTTGGTGTCAACGGGCAAACGGAACTGGGGCGCCTTTTTGCCTATTTCAAAGCCGGCCACGGCCCTTTGCGTCATTGTTCCGCGCAAATTCCTTGAGATTCGAAGCGCCACTGACGATGTTCTTGGCCAATGCACGGAATCAATTTCGACGAAGAACTGGAGAAGATTATCGAGAAAGACTCTCGGTATCCCCGCGAGGCTTATCTCTTCGTGCGTGAGGCCCTCGATCATACCCAACGAATAGTGGGCAAACCGGCCAAAGATGATGCGCCGCGCCACGTCAGCGGACAACAGTTGCTCGAAGGCATTCGCGAATACGCTCTTCAACAATACGGCCCCATGTCCATGACCGTGCTGGCTGAATGGGGCATCCGGCGTTGCGAAGACTTCGGCGAGATTGTTTTTAACATGGTGGAAAACTCGCTGCTCGCGAAGACGGACAAGGACACCCGTGACGATTTTAAGCCGGGCTATGATTTCGATGCGGCCTTCCGCAAGCCATTTTTGCCATTGAAACCCTCCCCCGGCATCCCTGCTGAACTGAAGAACGCCTGACGTTCCGCCTGCCTCGATCATCCGTATTGACCCCGTTGCGTAGCGGCGAGATCGCCGTGGTGTCCGGGCATGCGCTTGAGCTTCTCACCCGTGTATCAATAGGTTCTCAAACCTGAAAATTAAGGTGGAAAGGAAGAAGCCCTGCCCGGTTTCCCAGGCAGGGCTGCTCACCCAAACTCCAAACGTGCGTTTCGTGCATCCTCCCCGCGCTAGTTGTCGGCATGGGACGAACGGAACTTAAAGGCGAATTGCATGAACGTGAATCATGGTGTGTGAATGGCCTTATCCCGTCACATTTCAGCATTGGCAATTCCTTTTGACTCGAAAGAGTTGGCCGGTATCCTCTGCGCCCTTGTTTCTATGGCGAAACTCACGGTCAACGACCTGAACAATCTCAGCGGCAAGCGCGTGTTCCTGCGCGTGGATTACAACGTCCCCATGGAAGAGAAGGACGGGCAGATGGTCATCAACGATGCGACGCGCATTAAAGAAACGCTACCCACGCTGAACTTGCTCGCCAGCAGGGGCGCAAAGCTCATTCTCGCGGCGCACCTGGGGAGGCCCAAAGGCCAGCGCGAACCGTCGATGTCGTTGCGGCCCATCGCAAAGGAACTTTCCGAGATGCTCGGCGGAAAACGGGTGGACTTCGTGGATGATTGCATCGGGGAAAAAGTCGAGACGGCGGCCCATCAGTTGCAGATCGGCGGCATTTTGTTGTTGGAGAACGTTCGTTACTACAACGAAGAGGAAGCGAACGACCCGGCTTTTGCCGAGAAGCTCGCGAAGGTGGCTGACGTTTACGTGAACGACGCTTTCGGTGCAGCGCATCGCGCTCATGCCTCCACGGAAGGCGTAGCGCGGGTGGTCTCCCGGCGGGGTGGCCCATGCGCGGCAGGTTTGTTGATGGAGCGGGAGCTGAAGTTTCTCGGCGACGAACTGGAAAAACCAGCGCGGCCGTTTGTCGTCATTCTGGGTGGCGCGAAAGTTTCGGACAAAATCAAAGTTATCGATCGTTTGCTGGAAAAGGCGGACACGATTTTGATCGGTGGTGCCATGGCCTACACCTTCAAGCTCGCGCGCGGCGGCAAAATCGGGAAATCGCTCGTCGAGAAAGATCACACCGGCACAGCCCGCGCGGCGGAGGAAAAGGCGAAGAAGCGCGGCGTGCCGTTTGAGTTGCCGAGTGACAACGTGATCGCCACGCCGGTGGACACGGGCAGGTTGAACAAGAAGGGCAAGCCGGTATTTGATTTGCAGAACACGCGCGTGGTGAGCGGCGACATTCCAGATGAGGCCGAGGGCCTCGACATTGGACCTGAAACCGCGCGGCGCTACGCTGAGATCATTCGCGGAGCGAAAACGGTTTTATGGAACGGGCCGATGGGCATGTTCGAAGACAAACGCTTTGGCGAAGGCACGAACGTGGTCGCCCAGGCCGTCGTCGATGCCACGCAGAAGAATGGCGCCAAGACGATCATCGGCGGCGGCGACAGCGTAAAGGCGCTGAACCAGGCAGGACTCGGAGACAAAGTGACGTTTATGAGCACCGGCGGCGGAGCGAGCCTGGAGTTTCTGGAAGGCAAAGTGCTGCCCGGCGTAGCAGCGCTCTCGGACAAGTAACTCCGACAGAATTTACAGAATTCACAAAATTGAAAACTCTCTTTTTCCTGGAAATATAAATTCTGCCAATCCCGTTAATTCTGTCTCCCTCAAACACATGGACAAAGAACGCAAATTGATTATCGCCGGCAACTGGAAGATGAACAAAACCGTGGCCGAGGCGCTCGACCTCGTGAACGGTTTGAAACGCGAGTTGGCGAATGTGAAGGACGTGGACATCGTAGTCTGTCCCCCGTTTACTGCACTTTGCGAAGTTTCGAAGTCGATTCTTTCGGCCAAGAATCTTTCTCTCGGCGCGCAGAACATGAGTGAGCAGAACATGGGCGCGTACACCGGGGAGATTGCCGCGCAGATGCTCAAGGAGTTTTCCGTTCGCTACGTCATTCTCGGCCACTCGGAGCGGCGCATGTGCCAGGCCGAGAGCGACGAACTGATTGCAAAGAAAGCGCGCGCCGCACATGCCGCATCGCTCAAGCCGATTGTCTGCGTGGGTGAAACACTCACCGAGCGCGAGGCCGGGCGAATGGAAAAAGTGTTGGAGACGCAAGTGCATGGCAGCCTCGCCGGGCTGACGAAAGACCAGATGATCGAAACAGTAGTGGCTTACGAACCGGTCTGGGCCATCGGCACGGGCAAGACCGCGACATCGCAACAGGCCCAGGAGGCCCACGCTTTCATCCGCCAGTTGCTCGTGAAAATGTTCGATGACGCGGTTGCCCGAAAGGTGCGCATCCAATATGGTGGCAGCGTCAAACCGGCGAACGCGCGCGAACTGATGTCACTCCCGGATGTGGATGGTGCTCTCGTGGGTGGCGCGTCGTTGGAAGTGCGCAGTTTTGCCGACATCATAAAGAACTCGATTTAAAGTTATGCTGACATTTGGAATTTATTTTTTAACGGCTGTCATGGTTATCGACTGCATCTTCATCGTGCTGCTCGTGCTTGTGCAACTGCCCAAGAAAGAAGCGGGCATGGGCCAGGCCTTCGGCGGCGCAGCGACTGATGCCTTGTTCGGCGCGGGCTCCGGCAACGTGCTGACCAAGGCGACAAAGTGGGGCGCCGGAGTTTTCTTCGCACTGGCCATCGCGCTCACGGTGATGGGCACTTACCGGGCGACGAGTGGCGGCCCCGGACGTTTGCAAAAAATCATGAGCGAGAATAAACCCGCCGCGGTGGTGCCGCCCCCGACCACGACGACACCCGTTGTTCCGGCTCCTGGCGTTCCGAACGTCGTCCCCAATGCCAGCGTTCCTGGGGCGAACAACGGGAATCCGCCGGCTCAAACCGTGCCTGCGGTGCCCCCGCCCACCACGCCGGCGGCGCCGGCAAAATAACGGGCCTGATGAAGTGCTCAGTCCACGCTCTCTTTCAACTAAAGAGAGCGTTTTGCTTTTTAAGCAGCCGGCGAACGCAGGCCGGGCGTCTGTCTGTTTTGCTTCTCTGGCTCGGCTTCGCCGGCTGCACCGCACAGATTCCCAAAGCTGACCTGACCGTCCTCAATGGGCCGGACCCGCAATCACTCGACCCGCATATCGTCACCGGCCAGGCGGACATGCGGGTGGTGCTGTCGCTATTCGAAGGCCTGACCAGGTTCAATCCGGTAAATAGTGATCCGGATCCCGCGATCGCGGAGCGCTGGCACATTTCGCCGGATGCAAAAGTTTACACGTTTTATCTCCGGACCAATGCTTGCTGGTCCAACGGCGAACCGATCACCGCCGAGGATTTCCTTTTCTCGTGGAGACGTCTGCTCGATCCAAAGACAGCCGCGGACTATGCGAACCAACTATTCTATGTCCGGAATGGCGAAAAGTTTTATCACGGGAAGATTGCTGACGAGAAGCAACTGGGACTGAAGGCGTTGGATGCGCATACGCTCCAGGTTGAATTGGAGAACCCGACACCCTTCTTTCTTCAGCTCTGCTCCACGCATGCGCTGGCCGTGGTGCCCGGGCGTTTCATCGGACAGCAGGGAGACAAGTGGTTGCGCCAGCCGAATTTTCCATGCAGCGGCGCCTATCAGTTGGAGTTTCAGCGGTTGAGCGATCGCATTCGCGTCCGGAAAAATCCGCACTATTGGGACGCCGCCAACGTGACGCTCGAAACCGTGGACCTTGTTTCCTGCACCTCGCCGACCACGGCGATGAACCTCTACAAGACCGGGCGTGCCGATGTCATTTGGGACAAGTTCCTCGTGCCGGTTGAGTTGGCCGACGTGCTGCGACACGGGCCGGATTTTCATGGCTATGATTTTCTGGCCACCGAATTCATGCGTTTCAATGTGACGCGAGGGCCGCTCACCAATCCGCTCGTGCGCAGAGCCTTCGTTCAAGCCGTGGACAAGAGACGGATTGTCGAGCGCATTACTCGCGGTGGCGAACGGGTGGCAACGCATCTGACGCCCACCGGAATCGAACACTATCGTCCGCCCCAAGGACTCGGTTACGACCCGAACGCGGCGCGCCAATCGCTGGAGCAGGCCGGCTACCCTGGCGGCAAGGGCTTTCCGCGTTTGCAGTACTTATACAACACGACACCGGGGAACGAACGCGTGGCCGTGGAGCTTCAAGCGATGTGGCGAAATGAACTCGGCGTTGAGGTCGAGTTGCAACAGGCGGAGTGGAAGGTCTATTTGGATTTGCAGTCGAAAGGCAACTACGATCTTTCACGCGGCAGTTGGGTCGGCGACTACAAGGATCCGAACACGTTTCTCGACCTGTTCACCAGCCACAACGGCAATAACCGCACTGGTTGGTCGAACGCGCGCTACGATGCACTGTTGAGCAAGGCCAACCAGGAACGGGATCCCGGCGTCCGCGAAAAACTCTTGCAGGAGGCGGAAACGCTGCTCGTCCGTGATGAAGTTCCCCTGTTGCCCATCTACATTTATCGCGGCCAGCTTTTTTTTGATGACAACAAATGGGAAGGCATTCACGGCAATCTGATCGATGAACATCCCCTCAGTGCGATTCGCCGGAAGGGCGAACCGCAGGCAAAACGCTGATGTATTTCTTAAAGCGCATCGCCTTCATCGTTCCACTGCTTTTGCTCATCAGCTTTCTCGCTTTCCTTCTGCTGAAGCTCGCGCCGGGCGGCCCGTTCGATCAGGAACGCGCGCCCGCCTCCGAAGCGATCAGGAAAAACATCGAAGCGAAGTACCATCTTAATGAGCCGACATGGAAGCAGTATCTGCGCTACCTCGGATTGATGTGGGAACGTGACGTTGCCAGCGGCGAACTTCAACGCGTGAACGGAGGGCTGATTGTCGGCGACTTCGGGCCGTCCTACAAATACCGCGATCATTCCGTGAACGACATCATCGCCCAGGCGTTGCCGGTGTCGCTGACGCTGGGTCTGCTGGCGTTCGTCTTTGTTCAATGTGTCGGCATCCCGCTCGGGTTTTACACGGCGGTGCGGCGCGGCCAACTCGGCGATCACGTCGGAAGTTTCTTTGCCGTGCTGGTGGTCTGCATTCCCGCGCTTGTGGTCGCGCCCGTGCTCATCACATTGTTCGCGATCAAGTGGCAATGGTTCCCGCCGGCGCTTTGGGGAACGCCGTGGCATGTAGTGCTGCCTGTGGTCGCGCTCGGTCTTTTTTTTGCCGGCAAAGTTGCTCGGCTCATGCGCGAAGGACTCCTCAACACGTTGCAATCGGAGTTCATCACCACCGCCCGTGCGAAAGGATTGTCCGAGGCGAAGATTCTGTGGAAGCATGCCTTTCGCCTCGCGGTGCTCCCGGTCGTTTCCTACTCGGGCCCCTTGCTTGCAGATTTGCTGACCGGATCGTTTGTCGTTGAGGCAGCGTTTCAGATTCCCGGTATTGGTGTGTTCATGGTCAACAGCATGTTGAACCGCGACTATCCGATGACCGTGGGACTGGTGATTCTCTACGCCGTGCTGCTGCTCGTATTGAATCTGGTCGTTGATTTCAGCTACAGCTTGCTGGATCCGCGCGTGCGCTATGATTGACGAAGGGCCACACGTAATGACGCCGGCGAACGCGGCGGGAATGTTCATTCGGGCAGAGCATCTCAGCCCGGGCCAGCGCGCATGGCGGCGCTTCACGCGGAACAAACTCGCGGTGATTTCGCTTTGTTTCATCGCGGTGCTGGTCGCGATCGTGTTGCTCGCGCCCTGGCTCTCTCCCTACCAGCCGAACGATGTCAGCGACGCGCAATTCGAAAAGCCCAACGCGCAACATTGGTTTGGCACCGACGTGAACGGACGCGATCTGCTGGCGCGCACCCTCGCCGGCGCGCGTGTCTCGTTGCTCGTCGGCGCGGTTGGCACCGGCGTGAGTCTCATCATCGGCGTGCTGTGGGGATCGATTGCGGGATACACCGGTGGCCGCACCGACGAGTTTATGATGCGCTTTGTCGATATTCTTTACGCGCTGCCTTCAATCATCTTCGTGATCGTCCTGATTACGTCGCTGGAGGACATAGTGAAGAAGTTCGCGGGCACGACGGCGTTTGGTGTCTCAGTGCGGTTGCTTTTCCTCTTTGTCGGCCTCGGCGCTGTTTCATGGCTGACGATGGCCCGCATTGTTCGCGGGCAGGTTTTATCACTGCGGGAGCGGCCCTTCGTCATGGCCAGCCGCTCGCTGGGGGCGACCCATGCGCGCGTCATCTTTCAGCATATTCTTCCGAACACACTCGGCGTCATTATCGTTTACCTTACGCTCACTGTTCCATCCGTAATCCTGTACGAATCATTTCTGAGTTACCTGGGGCTCGGCATTCAGCCTCCGATGGCGAGCTGGGGTTCTCTCCTTGCCGAAGGCGCGCGGCAGATCAATCCCGTCCGGATCTATTGGTGGCTGCTGGTGTTTCCGTGCGTCACGCTTGTCGTCACTCTGCTCGCGCTCAATTTCATCGGCGATGGCTTGCGCGATGCGTTTGATCCGCGCAGTGACCGCGCATAAGAAAATTGCAATCGGCACAAATTGGATCGTCACAGGATTTCGTTGGCCATTCCAACGCCGGGAACTTCAGTGGATTTCCGCCGGATGGAAAATTGTTTGCGACTTCATCTTGAACGGCCGGCCAGCCATTCCGAAACTCCCGTGTTCAACTCCGTTCGCTCCGCACTACTCAAACCGCGCGGATCGAAACGATGCCGCTGATGCAGCACCAGCACGCGATGCAATTGCGCCAGGGAGTGCCATTCTCCCTCTCCCCTCAACGGAGAGAGGAGTGGTGCCGACTGGTGGCCGGACTTCGGAGTAAGTCTTCTCCCCGTTGAGCCAAGAGGGAGGTGTGCATCGAGGCGTTTTTCGTTATCGCCGCCCGGCGCGACCATAGAGGCAGCCGTTTCGTGTTTCTCGATCCTTTGCAGCCAATCGGACCAGTTCTCGTTCGCCCGGCGCTCAAGGCCTCGTGACGCAAAATGTTTTTCGATGCGGTAGAACTCGGAATCGATTCCAGGACGAGAGACCGCCCTGCCCTGCTCTATGCGCTGCGCACGCATTTTCTTCCATTGGCGGCCAAAGAAAAACCGGACGATGACAACGATGAGCAAAGGGACCGGCGCCCAAACGAAATACTTGCGCCACTCGGTTTTGCCCCACCGGAGTTTCGAAAATTGAAACCACACGTCGGAAAACAAATCTTTGATCGGCTGCATGAACGATCGGTGCGCCGACTCCACGGCGTGCCACGAACCCGGCGTGGTGTCAAAGTCATGCCACGCGTTGTCATGCCACACGAGCGTCCACGCGTGCGCGTGCCGCTCGCGAACGATGTGCTTCTTCCCGGAGCCTTCCTGCACCGAGTAGCCCACGGCGTAGCGCGCGGGCACGCCGGCTTTACGCAAGAGCAATGTCGTCGCCGTCGCGAAGTACTCGCAATGGCCGGAACGTGTGTGCAGGAGAAAGCGCCCGAGGGCCGTTGCCTCGCCCGTCGCGCGATGCTCGTGGCCGAGGTATGTCGAGTAGGAGAATTTTCCCACGAACAAATCCGCGATGCGCTTCATGGCTTCGCGCGCGTCCATGCCTTTCCGAAGCTGAAGTTCGTCGGCAATCTGCGTCACAGCCGGTTCCGAGCTTTCGTAAGGACGCAGATCGTCGAGCCCGGGCGCTGAATCAAACGTCGCGCCTTCATCGTAGCGGA